>JACCEC011661135.1_pt1 | contig 14760 bp, 8 predicted proteins | sample 7450121 | NCBI WGS metagenome assembly JACCEC01 (sample SAMN15323455, study PRJNA562643) | freshwater metagenome | isolation source: river surface water | place: USA:Blue River Watershed | collected 2017-08-18 | reverse complement strand
GCGAAGCTCAGGCCCAGGCCCATGGCGTCGGGCACGGTGAGGATGTCGGAGAACAGGATGGCCGCATCCAGCGCGTAGCGGTCCAGCGGCTGCAGCGTGACCTCGGTCGCGTAGTCCGGGTTCGTCGCCAGGCCCATGAAACTGCCGGCCTTGGCCCGCGTGGCGCGGTATTCCGGCAGGTACCTGCCGGCCTGGCGCATCAGCCACAGCGGGGTGTAGTCGGTGGCCTGGCGCAGGCAGGCGCGCAGGAAGGTGTCGTTGCGCAGGGGGGCGAAGCTCATGCCCCCATTGTGGCAGGGTGCGCAGGCCCCCGGCGGCGGGGGCGGGCACGTCGATTGCCCGGCCTGTCCAGCCACACGGGCGCGGCGAATTTCCGTAAGCTGGCTCGTTCCGGCGTGGCCCCCACCGCAAGGAGACGCTCTTGGAATTCGCCTACCCGCGACCGCAGCTGCAACGCGCCGACTGGATGCCGCTCGACGGCCCCTGGCGTTTCCGCTTCGACGATCGGTGCGAGCTGCAGAACCCGGCCGACATCGACCGCTGGCCCCTGGAGATCCAGGTGCCCTTCCCGCCGGAGTCGCAGGCCAGCGGCATCGGGGACCGGGGCTTCCACGCCGCCTGCTGGTACCAGCGCGAGATCGAGCTGCCCCCCGCCGATGACCGCGTCATCCTGCGCTTCGGCGCGGTGGACTACGCAGCGCGGGTATGGGTCAACGGCCACCTGGCCGTCACCCACGAAGGGGGCCACACACCGTTTTCCGCCGACATCACCCACCTGCTCGCCGCCTCGGGGCCGCAGGTCGTCACCGTGCGCGCCGAGGACGACCCCCACGAGCTGACCAAGCCCCGCGGCAAGCAGGACTGGCAGCTCGAGCCGCACGCGCTGTGGTACCCGCGCACCACCGGCATCTGGCAGACGGTCTGGATCGAGCGCGTGCCGCGCACCTACGTCGACAAGATCCGCTGGACCCCGCGGGTGGATGGCTTCGCCATCGGCTTCGAGGCGCGCGTGGTCGGCGACCCGATGGACGACCTGTCCATCGAGCTGACCCTCAGCCTGGAAAGCCGCCAGCTCGCGCGCGATCGCTACCAGGTGGTGGACGGCGAGGTCGACCGCTTCATCGTCCTGTCCGACCCCGGCATCGATGACTTCCGCAACGAACTGCTGTGGAGCCCCGAGCGGCCCACGCTGCTGGATGCGCGCGTGCGACTGATGCGCGGGGACGCGATCGTCGACGAGTTCACCTCGTACACCGCCCTGCGCTCGGTCAGCACCCTGCGTGACCGCTTCATGCTCAACGGGCGGCCCTATGTGCTGCGCATGGTCCTGGACCAGGGCTACTGGCCGGACACGCTGCTGGCCGCCCCGGGCGACGAGGCCCTGCGCCGCGACGTGGAGCTGGCCAAGGCCATGGGCTTCAATGGCGTGCGCAAGCACCAGAAGATCGAGCACCCGCGCTACCTGTACTGGGCCGACAGGCTGGGCCTGATGGTCTGGGAGGAAATGCCCTCGGCCTACCGCTTCACCCGCACCGCCATCAAGCGCACCATCCGCGAGTGGTCCGAGGCCATCGACCGGGACTACTCGCATCCCTGCGTGGTCGTCTGGGTCCCGTTCAACGAGTCCTGGGGCGTGCCCGAGCTCACCGCCATCCAGAGTCACCGGCATGCGGTGGAGGCCCTCTACCACCTCACCCGCACGCTGGACATGACGCGCCCCGTCATCGGCAATGACGGCTGGGAGTCCAGCGCCACGGACATCATCGGCATCCACGACTACGACGCCAACACCGAGCACATCCGCCAGCGCTATGGCTCGGAGATCGAGCCCGAGCAGCTGTTCGACCGGCGCCGCCCGGGCGGGCGCATCCTCACGCTGGACGGCTACCCGCACCGGGGCCAGCCCATCATGCTCACGGAGTTCGGCGGCATCGCCTTCCAGAAGTCGCCCGAGCCGGGCGTCAAGACGACCTGGGGCTACACCCGCGCCATGAGCGAGGAGGAGTTCGCGCAGCTGTACGAGCAGCTGCTGCACACCGTCATCCACACCGCCCTGTTCAGCGGCTTTTGCTACACCCAGTTCGCCGACACCTTCCAGGAGGCCAACGGCCTGCTCAATGCGGACCGCACGCCCAAGATCCCGCTGGAGCGCATCCGGGCCGTCACCAGCCTGTCGCGCACCTACATCCCCGGGGGGGTGTGATGCACCGCGTGGACCTCACCAAGCCCGATGGCCGCCGCCTGTCACTCTATGGCCGCCATCCCCTCCCCGGGGGGCTGCAGGCCCCCAGCCCCTTCGCCGACCCGCTGGGCGCGTCGCCGCACCTGCGCTGGCATCCGCTGCGCGGGGAGTGGGTCACCTATGCGGCCTACCGCCAGGGGCGCACTTTCCTGCCCCCGCCCGAGTACAACCCGCTGGCGGTCACGGTGGACCCCGCCCACCCCACGGAGCTGCCGGCGGGCGACTGGGATGTCGCCGTCTTCGACAACCGCTTCCCCGCGCTGGCCGAGCCGGCGCCCGGCGCATCGCCGCCCCCGCCGATGGCGGTGCCCACCGAGCCGGCCCGCGGCGCCTGCGAGGTCGTGGTCTTCACGCAGGACCCGCGCGCCTGCCTCGGGGGCCTGCCGCTGGACCACATCGCGCTGCTGCTGCAGGTCTGGGGCGACCGCACCGTGCAACTGGGCGGGCGCGAGCACATCGCCTACGTGCTGCCCTTCGAGAACCGCGGCGCCGAGGTCGGCGTCACGCTGCACCACCCGCACGGGCAGATCTATGCCTACCCCGTCGTGCCGCCCGTGCCCGCGCGCATGCAGGAGGTCGCGCTGGCGCACCACGCCCGCACCGGGCAGGGCCCGCTGGCCACCCTCATCGCCGCCGAGCGGCGCGAGGGCGCGCGCCTGCTGTACGAGGGGCCGCATGCCGTGGCCTTCGTGCCGGTGTGCGCGCGGTATCCCTACGAGGTGTGGGTGGCCCCGGTGCGCAACGCGTCCGGCTTTGCCGACCTCGCCCCCGACGAGCGCGACGACCTCGCCCGCGCCCTCAAGACCGTCCTGTGCAAGTACGACGGCCTGTGGCAACGGCCGCTGCCCTACCTCATGGCCTGGTACCAGGCGCCCACCGATGGCGAGTCCCATCCCGAGTGGCACCTGCACGCGCAGCTGTACCCGCCGTACCGCACCCGCGACCGGCTCAAGTACCTGGCGGGCACCGAGATCGCCGCCGGCCTGTTCGCGATGGATGCCCTGCCCGAGGACAAGGCGCGCGAGCTGCAGCAGGTGGAGGTCACGCTGTGACCGTCCACCCGCCCGCCCCGGTCCCGTCGGCCTTCGCGGCCGTGTTCGGCGTGCCGCCCGAGGCCGAAGGGGCGGCGCCCGGCCGCGTCAACCTGCTGGGCGAGCACACGGACTACAACGACGGCTTCGTCCTGCCCATCGCCATTCCCCAGCAGACGCGCGTGGCCCTGCGCCGCAGCGGGCGCGACCGCTTCCGCCTGCACGCGCAGGCCCTGGGGCAGGCCGTGGAATTCACCCTGGACGTCGGCCCCGCCGAGCACTTCGCCACCTACGTCTATGGCTGCCTGGCCGTGGCCCGCGCCGCGGGCGCCGAGGTTCCTGTCCTGGACATCCACGTGGCATCCGAGGTTCCCATCGGCGTGGGCCTGTCCTCCAGCGCCGCGTTGGAGGTCGCGACCCTGCGCGGCCTGCGGCAACTGCTGGACCTGCCCTTCGACGACGTGCAGGTCGCGCAGATGGCGCAGCGCGCCGAGATCGACCACGCCGGCGTGCGCTGCGGCATCCTGGACCAGATGGCCTCCAGCCTGGCCGACACCACCCGGGCCCTGCTGCTGGACACGCGCAGCCTGGAGCGACGTTTCGTGCCGCTGCCGCCGGACGCGGCCATCCTCGTCATCGACTGCGGCGTGCCGCGCTCACTGGCGGCCAGCGCCTACAACCTGCGCCGCGCGGAATGCGAGCAGGCGGCCCTGCTGCTGGGCGTGACCTCCTTGCGCGACGTGCCCGATGCCGTCGCCGTCGAGACCCTGCCCGAGCCCATGCGCCGGCGTGCGCGCCATGTCCTCACCGAGAACGCGCGCGTCCTGCAGGCCGTCGACTGCGCCAGCGCGCAGGACTTCGGCGCGCTGATGGATGCCTCCCATGCGAGCCTGCGTGACGACTACGAGGTCTCCATCCCCGAGCTGGACCGGCTGGTGTCGCTGCTGCAGGCGCACCCCGACGTCTACGGCGCGCGCCTGACCGGCGCGGGCTTCGGCGGCGCCTGCGTGGCCCTGTGCCGCGATGGCGCGGTGGCCGAGGTGGCGGGCGGCGTGGTCCAGGCCTACGGGCGCGCCGGCGGGCGCGGCCGGGTGCTCGTGCCGCCGCTGGGGCCCGCCGCGGCAGGGCCTTCGCCGGCCGCCGGGCCATCGTCCGCATGAGGCCGGGGCAGCTGGCGCGCGGGCGGCGCGGGCTCCGGCTCCAGGGCATCCAGGTAGCGCGCCAGCCCCGACTCCAGCGGCGGCATCAGCTGCCCGCGCTCGCTGGCCAGGGCGGAGAACCGCGGCCGCGGGGCCAGCTGTCCCAGCAGCGCGGTGGGGGCGCCCTGCACCATCGCGTCATCCAGGCCCGCCAGGCGGGCGGCCATGCGGGCGAACTCGTCCCAGCCCACGGCCCCGCGGTTGGCCAGGTGCCACAGCCCGCCTTCCCCATCGACCAGCAGGTCCAGCGAGGCGTTCACCAGGTCCGGCACATAGGTGGGGGAGACCCACTGGTCACTGGGCGCGACCACCGCTTCGCCGCGGCGCAGCGCGTCGAGCGCGAGGGTCACGAAGTTCTGCCGGTCCCACGGCCCGAAGAAGGCCGCCGTGCGCACCACCAGCGCATCGGGCGCCAGCGCCAGCATCTGCCGCTCGGCCTCGAGCTTGCTGCGGCCGTAGGCGCTGAGCGGCCGTGGGGCATCGCCTTCCACATAGGGACGCGTGCTCTCCCCGTCGAACACCAGGTCGCTGGAAAACCCCAGCAGCCGCACGCCGTGGCGGGCGCAGGCGGCGGCCAGCACCGCCGGCCCGGCCACGTTCTCGCGCCAGTGGCGCGGCTCGCGCTCGGCCTCGTCCACGCGCACGAAGCCTGCCGCATTCACCAGCGCCCAGGGCTGCCAGCGCGCCAGCGCGGCCTCCACGGAGGCGGCGTCGGCAATGTCCATCTCGGCCCTCGACAGCAGGTGGTAGGGCAGTCCCCGCGTCTCGCACAGGCGCGCATAGGCCCGGCCCAGGGTGCCGGTGGCGCCGGTGATCAGCAGCGGCCGCCCGCAGACCGACCGGGCCTCGACCTCGCCGTGGCAGGGGTAGGCCAGGCGAAGCTCGCGCTGCCACCAGCCGGGCCCGTCGAGCACCGGGCTGTCCGGCGTCTCGCCCCGCGCCAGTTGGGTGGCCAGCCGGGCCAGCGCCGTCGGGCGCGGCGGGTCGCTCGTCACGTCCCACAGGCCCGGCTCGTAGTGCCCGTCGGCCCGCGTCACGAGGCTGTCCCAGTCGAAGGTGCCGAAGGCTGCCCAGGCGGTCACCGCCACGATGTCCAGGCCCTGGGTGCGCAGGGCCCGCGCCGCGTTCCAGGCCTGGTGCAGCCAGCGCAGCTGCTCCTCCCGCGTGCAGCCCAGGTGGGCCTCGGTCACTGCCACCGGCAGGCCGTAGCGCGCGGCGGCCTCACGTAGCCGCGCCGCGAAGCCGCCGATGTGGGCGCCCAGCACCCGCGCGGTCTCCACGTCCACGTAACGGCGCAGGCCGTTGCCGCCGTGCCGCGAGGCGGGGTACAGGTGCAGCCGGTCGTCGAGGAATCGCTCGCTGGTCACATAGCTGTTGATCCCCACGACCCCCGGTGGGCAGGGGCACTCGGCCAGCGCCATCAACTCGGGCTCGGCGGCCCCTCGTTGGCGCAGCCAGGTCCACAAGGGGTGGGTGCGCGTCACCCGGCCGGTCAGCAGGTCGAAGGACAGCCAGCGGCGCAGGTTCTCGAAGCGGGCCTGCTCGGCCAGCTCGGGCGAGCGCGTGGTCGTGAACCCCAGGTCCTCGGTCTGCACCAGCCGGGCGTGGGGCACCTCGCGGCGGATGGCGGCCATCGCCTGCGCGATCGCCTGCACCTGGTGCAGCAGCGCGCGCACGAAGGCCCGGTCGCTGCGCGCATGCGGGAACCACACGCCGTACAGCGCGGCAAAGCGCGCCGTCGTCAGCGGCTCGTTGACGGGGGTCCAGTCCTCGATGAAGGGGTAGCGCGCGGCCACGGCGCCCGCATGGCCGGCCAGCCGCGCGGGGAAGGCCGGGTCCAGCAGCTGCGTGTGCCGCGGCCCGCTGCCATGGTGCACCAGCCCCGCGATGGGCCGGATGCCGGCCTCGCGCAGGCGCTGCAGCCGCGTGTCGGCCCAGGCCCAGTCGGGCGCCTGCCGCGCCTGCGGCGCGAGGCGCTCCCACAGCAGCGGCATGCGCACCCGCTGCACGCCCAGCGAGGCCAGCCGGTCGATATCGTCCGGCCGGTCGGCGAAGCCGCTGCAGGCTAGCTGGTCAAGGAAGCGGTCCCCGACCCGGTTGACCGTGCATTCCGGGCCCGCCCACAGTTCCAGGGCGTGGTCCGTCATGCGGCGCGTGCGGCGGCATCCAGCGCGGCGCTGGCCGCCGCGGCCGCGGCGTGCTGCGAATGCCGCAGTGACAGCCGCTTGAAGGCCGCCAGGGCCTGGCCCACCACCTGGTCCATGTTGTAGTAGCGGTAGGTCGCCAGTCGGCCCACGAAGGTCACGTTCTCCAGCGCCTCGGCCTCGGCCTCGTACAGCCGGTACAGCGCGGCGTTCTCCGGCCGCGGCACAGGGTAGTACGGGTCGCCCTCGGCGCGCGGGTACTCGTACACCAGCGAGGTGCAGGCGTGCCGTTGCCCGGTCAGGTGCTTGAACTCGGTGATGCGCGTGTAGCCGTACTCGTTGGGGTAGTTCACGGTCCCCACCGCCTGGTGCCGCTCCTGCGGCAGGGTCACGTGCCGGAACTCCAGGCTGCGGTAGGGCAGCCTGCCGTGCTTGTGGTGGAAAAAGGCATCGACCGGCCCGGTGTAGACCATGTGCCGCCAGGGAACCAGGTCCACGATCTCGCGGTAGTCGGTGGCCAGCATCAGCTTGATGTTCGGGTGCGCCAGCATCCGCTCGAACATCCGCGTGTAGCCATGCAGCGGCATGGCCTGGAAGGTGTCCTCGAAGTAGCGGTCGTCGCGGTTGGTGCGCGTGGGCACGCGGGCGGTCACGCTGGCGTCCAGCTCGCAGGGGTCCAGCCCCCACTGCTTGCGCGTGTAGCCGCGGAAGAACTTGTTGTACAGGTCCCGCCCCACCTTGCCCAGCACCACGTCCTCGGAGGTGCGCACGGCCTCGGGCTTCTCGGCCACCGACTCCAGGAAGCGGCCCATCTCGAACGAGGTGAGGTGCAGGCCGTACAGGCGATTGACCGTGTCCAGGTTGATCGGGATCGGCAGCAGCTGCCCGTCCACGCTGGCCAGCACCCGGTGCTGGTAGGGGCGCCACTCGGTGAAGCGCGAAAGGTAGTCGAAGATGTCCGCGCAGTTGGTGTGGAAGATGTGCGGCCCGTAGGGGTGCACCAGCACCCCCGCATCGTCATGCCGGTCGTAGGCGTTGCCGCCGATGTGCGTCCGCTTGTCCACCACCAGCACGCGCTGGCCCAGCACGGTGGCCAGCCGCTCCGCCAGCACGCTGCCCGCGAACCCTGCGCCGACGACCAGGTAGTCGAACCCCCGCTGCCCGGGGACCGCGGCCGAGGCGGCCGACTTGAATCCTTCGCTTGCCTTGTCCAACGCGTACTCCTTGAGCAGACCTGCTGCGGCGCATTGGCAAGGGTTGGCCCTCCCCGCGGGGGACGCTGTCGTCCGGGGGCGGTGGGAGGTGACGGACAAGATGCCGTCCGTCAGGAGGTCGGGGCGGGGGCGCGCGGGCCGGCGCGTGCGGACCGTGGGGCCAGGCGGCCCGGGCCTCAGAGCGTGGCGAGCAGCGCGCGCACGTCGGCGGGGGACAGCAGTTCGGACAGCACCGCCGGCGCGCGGCCGGGCACGTGCAGCACGTACACCGGCACGCCGCTGCGGCCCAGGGCGGCCAGGGACGCGGTGATGGAGGGGTCCCGCCGGGTCCAGTCGGCGCGCAGCAGCACCACGCCCCGCGCGTCGAAGTCGGCCAGCACCGCGGTGTTCGACAGCGTGGTCTGCTTGTTGTACTGGCAGGTCACGCACCAGGCGGCCGTGTAGTCCACGAACACCGGCTTGCCCTGCGCCAGCAGCTCGCGCTCGCGCTGCACGGACCAGGGCTGCCAGCGCTCGCCGGCTGTGACCTGCCCGGAGGCGACCGGGGCCATGGGGGCGGGCCGCGTCACCGCGGGACCCAGGGCCCAGGCCGTAGCGCCGAGCACGGCCACCGCGAAGCCGCCCACCACCACCCGCGCGCGCCCGCGCAGCGTGAAGGCCCACACCGCCAGGCTCAGGGCCACCAGCAGCGCCAGCAGCGCGCCCGCGCCGTCGATGCCGCTTTGCTGTCCCAGCACCCAGGCCAGCCAGGCCACCGTGGCGAACATGGGAAACGCCATCAGCCGGCGGAAGGTGTCCATCCAGGCCCCGGGCCGCGGCAGCCGCCGGGCCACGGCGGGCACCCAGCTCGCCGCCAGGTAGGGCAGCGCCATGCCGGCGCCCAGCGCGGCGAACACCAGCAGCGCCTGCGACGCGGGCAACGAGACCGCCAGTCCCAGCGACGCGCCCATGAACGGCGCGGTGCAGGGCGAGGCGATCGCCACCGCCAGCACACCGGAAAGGAAGGAGTTGGCCACCGGGTGGCGCGCCTCCAGCGTCGCCACGCGCGAGGGCAGCATCGCGCCGAACTCGAACACGCCGGCCAGGTTCAGGCCGATCACCGTGAACAGCGCCGCCAGCGCCGCCACCACGGCCGGCGACTGCAGCTGGAATCCCCAGCCCAGTTGCTCGCCGGCGGCGCGCAGCGACAGCATCAGGCCGCCCAGCGCCAGGAAGGACAGCAGCACCCCGGCGCTGTAAGCCAGGCCGGCGATGCGGTGCGCGCGGCGGTCTTCGGCATGGCGGGTGAAGCCCACCACCTTCACGGCCAGCACGGGGAACACGCAGGGCATCAGGTTCAGGATCAGGCCGCCGACCAGTGCCCCGAGCAGGGCCGCCGCCAGCGCGGCGGCCGTGGCGGGCGTGACCGGTGTCCCGCCCGACGCGGCATTGCGCGCCAGGGCTTCCTGAAGCGCCGGCGACACGGCGGCCACGGGGGCCACGGCGGGCCAGGTACCGGACACCGCTGCCTCGGTACGCCAGCCGCGCGCGCCGTCGGCCACCACCACCGGCAGGCGCTGGGGGCTCTCGCTGCGTTGCGCGGACAACGGCAGCTGCGCCGTCCAGGTGTTGCCGTTCCAGGCCTGCTTCCAGGCGCCGGCCGGTTCGATGATGGCCACCGTTTCCGGGTAGATCTCCAGCGGCCGGCCTCGCAAGGCGGCGGGCAGCCCGTCGACGGCCACGCGCAGCAGGCCGCCCTCCACCCGCGCCGTGGCCGGGCCGTCGAGGGCGCGCGGCTGCGCGTCCCAGGCCGCCTGGAAGGCCGCGCCCGCGAGGGCCGTGGTGCTGTGCACCGGCACCTTCAGCACCAGGCGCGCCTCCTCGGGGATGCACTCCTTGCGGCATACCAGCCAGTTCGCGTGCAGGCGAATTTCGAGGTCCTTCGAGAACGGCGATGCCTTGAAATCGGGCCCGACCGCCAGCGGCACGGGCAGCAGCACCGTGCCCTCATAGCCGTAGTTCGCGAGGTTGCCGATCGGGATCTTCTTCGGCACGGGCCAGGCGATCTCGCCCGCTGTCACGCCCGCCGGCAGCGTCCACTGCAGCGACGTCGGCAGGCCCGAGTCGCCCGGGTTCTTCCAGTACGTGTGCCACTGCGGCTGGTGGGTCAGTTGCAGCCCCACCCACAACGGCTTGCCGGGCGCAATGCCCTCCGGAGCATGGGCCAGCAGCTCCGCGCGCACCCGCTCGGTGCTGACAACCGCCTGTCCCTGCGCCCGCGCCAGGGCAGGCAGGCCGGCGAGCAGGAGGCACAGGGTGAACGACAGCAGGCGCAGCAGCGGCATGAGGGGTGCGAGCGGCAGGGCAGCCGCAAAGTTCCTGGAACGGGTTGTCAGGTTGAGTACGGCCTCGCGTCTGGTGCGCGCGGGACGTCCTCGCTAAGCTGATGAGTCAGCGGCACCACACCAACGATCCATTCATCCGTGCCGCCACCTACAGGGAGGAAATTATGGAGCAATGCCTTGATTCCAAGGCCAGGGCCGCGTGGCAATCACCCGCGCGTCCGGAGGACAACGTGCCGCCTTCCGCGGCCTCGCGCGCCGTCGGATCGTCAGCCGGCGTTCGCCAGGGACCGGCCAGTCCCGGGGTGATCCGCAGCGCCTTGCAGTACCTGGCCCAGGCCCTGGAGGACCTGGAGACCATGCTGTTTCCCGGCCCGGACCTGTCCTCGCGCGGGCCCCGCCTGCCGTCTGCCCCCGCGATCCGCCTGGCCTCCACGCCCCAGGTCCCCCATGACCGCAAGGGCGCCGTGGCCGCCGACGACGTGCGGCGCAATGCGCCCCTGATCCGCCAGGCGGTGAACGACTGGCTCCAGGCCCAGGCGCCCGGCGCGGCGTCCACCGGCGCGCGCATGTTCTGCGAGGCCGACCCGGCGCGATGGACCGCGCTGTCGGCGCAACTGGCGGACCTGGTCGTCGCCGACTGCGGTCCCCGGCTGGCGCAGCTCGCGCGGGAGGTCGTCACCGCCGCGGGCACCCAGATCGAGATCGCCCTCACACCGGTCAGCGAGGATGAACAGCAAAAGATCCTGGCCGATGTACTTGCGCGGGTGATCGGGCAGGCGAGCCCGAACGGCGACGCGCCCCTGCTGTCGCCGGCGCTGGCCGGGTTCCTCGGCCAGGTGCGATCGGACGTCCAGGCCTGGACCAGCGGCCACGGGTCCACGGGCTGGCAAACCGTCGGCCTGGCCGGCCCGAACGTCGTGGCCAACATCCTGTTCGCCTGCGGCCTGCGCGCGGTCGTCGCGCAGCTGTCGCGCGAGGCGCAGTCGCAGCCGCCCACGCCATCCTCCCGCTTCATCCAGGGCCGCGGCGGCGCGGCGCGGGCCAGCGAGGCGACCCTGTATGGCTGGCTCCAGAAGATGTGCCTGGACGTCGGCCATGGCCAGCCCCTCGTGCTCAAGGACCGGTACGGCATCTTCACCGCCGCCAGCCTGGGCCGCAAGGCCAACCAGGCCGTGCGGCGCCTGGTCGCGGCCATCCCCTACAAGCAGGACCTCACGAGCCTCACGCCCGCACCCATCACCCCGCGGCTGGTGCAGCCCGGCAAGCCGGTCCTCTCCCCGTCGCAGGTCCATCCCCAGGCCGTGAGCAGCCCTGCGAAGCCCGAGGAGGAGCGCACGCCCAGCTCCCGCTCCGCGTCTCGCCACAGCGATGTGTCCGCCGAGGAGTTCGTGACGCGTGGCCGCCATCCGGCCCAGGAACCCGACGGGCAGGACGACTGACGGCCTCTCAGGCCCCGGCGCGGGCCGGGGCGGGCAGCGGCAGGGCGGTCTTGTACCGCACCTGCTTGAGGGCGAAGCTCGAGCGGATCTTCTCCACCCCGGGGATCGGCGTGAGCTGGTTCAGGATGAACCGCTCCAGCGCCGCGATGTCGGGCACGGCGATGCGAATCAGGTAGTCGCTGTCACCCGTCATCAGGTAGCACTCCATCACCTCGTCGTGCTCGCCGATGCGGCGCTCGAACTCCGCGAGCGCCGCCTTGGACTGCTCCTTCAGGCTGATCGAGATGAACACCGACAGCCCCAGCCCCAGCGCCTTCGGGTCCGCCAGCGCCACGTAGCGCTGGATCACGCCGGACGCCTCCAGCGCCTTGACCCGCGCCAGGCAGGGCGAGGGCGACAGGTGCACGCGGCGGGCGAGCTCCACGTTGGTCAGGGAGCTGTCCTCCTGGAGCTGGGCGAGGATTCTGAGGTCGATCGCGTCCATTTGATTTTCTGCTGCAAAAAATGATGTTTGCGGCAGTTTATGCCTCAAACCGGACGGAATGGTTGGATTTCGGAATGGAATTTCCCGGCCGCCTGTCTACAGTGGCAGGTACTGGAGCCCGTTTCATGACCGACCACAGCATCGCCCGCTTCCTCGCCTCCCCGGGCGCCGACATCGACCCCGCCGAGACCGCCGAATGGCGGGATGCCTTCCAGGCCCTGGTGGCCACCGAGGGTCCCGAGCGCGCCCGCTTCATCCTGGACCAGCTCGCCATCCTCGCGCGCGACCCGCACGTGGGCTGGTCGCCCGAGCTGGTCACGCCCTACGTCAACACGGTCCCCGTCGACCGCCAGCCCGACTTCCCCGGCGACCTCGCCGTCGAGGAGCGGCTGGCCTCGCTGATGCGGTGGAACGCCCTGGCCATGGTCGTGCGCGCCAACACGGCGTATGGCGAGCTCGGTGGCCACATCGCCAGCTACGCCAGCGCGGCGGACCTGTTCGAGGTGGGCTTCAACCACTTCTTCCGCGCGCGCAACGCGCAGCAGGGCGGCGACCTCGTCTTCTTCCAGCCGCACAGCGCCCCGGGCGTCTACGCCCGCGCCTTCATGGAAGGCCGCCTCACCGAGAACGACCTGGCCCACTACCGGCAGGAGATCACCGCGCCCGCCGCCGGCGCGCGCGGCCTGTCCAGCTATCCGCACCCCTGGCTGATGCCGGACTTCTGGCAGTTCCCCACCGGCTCCATGGGCATCGGCCCCATCAGCAGCATCTACCAGGCGCGCTTCATGCGGTACCTCACGCACCGCGGCCTGTTGGACTGCGCCGGCCGCAAGGTCTGGGGCGTCTTCGGCGACGGCGAGATGGACGAGCCCGAGAGCATGAGCGCCCTCACCCTGGCCTCGCGCGAGAAGCTGGACAACCTGGTCTGGGTGGTGAACTGCAACCTGCAGCGCCTGGACGGCCCGGTGCGTGGCAACGGCCGCATCGTCGACGAGCTGGAAAAGCTGTTCCGCGGCGCCGGCTGGAATGTCATCAAGCTGCTGTGGGGCAGCGACTGGGACGGCCTGTTCGCCCGTGATGCCGACGGCGCCCTGGTGCGCGCCTTCGCCCACACGGTCGACGGCCAGATGCAGACCTTCGCCGCCAAGGACGGCCGCTACAACCGCGAGCACTTCTTCAAGCAGGACGAAGCGCTGGCCCGCCTGGCCCAGGGCATGACGGACGAACAGATCGACCGCCTCAAGCGCGGCGGCCACGACCTGGTCAAGATCCACGCCGCCTACCAGGCGGCCGCCAACCACCGCGGCCAGCCCACGGTGATCCTGGCCCACACCAAGAAGGGCTTCGGCATGGGCGCTGCGGGCCAGGGCCGCATGACCACGCACAGCCAGAAGAAGCTGGACGAGGCCGCCCTCATCGAGTTCCGCAACCGCTTCAACCTGCCCCTCACCGACGAACAGGCCACCGGCCTGGAATTCGTCAAGCCGGCCGAGGGCAGCCCGGAGGCGCGCTACCTGCACGAGCACCGCGCCGCGCTCGGCGGCTACCTGCCGCAGCGCCACACCGCCTGCCCCGTCGTGCCCGTGCCCGATGCGGCCAGCTACGCGCAGTTCGCGATCGAAGCGGGCGGCAAGGAGATGTCCACCACCATGGCCTTCGTCCGCCTCCTGGGCAACCTGCTCAAGGACAAGGAACTCGGCCCGCGCATCGTCCCCATCGTCGCCGACGAGGCCCGCACCTTCGGCATGGCCAACCTGTTCAAGCAGGTGGGCATCTACTCCAGCGCGGGCCAGACCTACGAGCCCGAGGACATCGGCTCCGTGCTGTCCTACCGCGAGGCCCTGGACGGCCAGATCCTCGAGGAAGGCATCAGCGAGGCCGGTGCCATCGCCAGCTGGACGGCCGCGGCCACCAGCTACAGCGTGCACGGCGTGCCCATGCTGCCGTTCTACATCTACTACTCCATGTTCGGCTTCCAGCGCGTGGGCGACGCCATCTGGGCGGCGGCCGACCAGCGCGCCCGCGGCTTCCTCCTGGGCGCCACCTCGGGCCGCACCACCCTGGGCGGCGAAGGCCTGCAGCACCAGGATGGCAGCAGCCACCTCGTCGCCGCCACCATCCCCAACTGCAAGGCCTGGGACCCGGCCTTCGCGGGCGAGATGGCCGTCATCATCGACCACGGCATGCGCGAGATGCTGGTGGAGCAGCAGGATGTCTTCCACTACATCACCTTGATGAACGAGAACTACGCGCAGCCCGACCTGCCCGCCGGTGCGCGCGAGGGCATCGTGCGCGGCGCCTACCGCTTCGCCACCTACGGCGAAGGCGACCCGCAGGTCACCCTCCTGGGCTCGGGCGCCATCCTCACCGAGGTGATCCAGGCGGCGCAGCAGCTGGCGGCCGGGGGCATCGCCAGCGAGGTCGTCAGCGTCACCAGCTGGAGCGAGCTGGCGCGCGACGGCATCCACTGCGAGCAGCGTGCCATCCGTGGCGAGGCCCACACCACCCCTCGGCTGCGCCAGCTGCTGCAGGACGGCCGCGGCCCCATCGTCGCCGCCACCGACTACGTGCGCGCCGTCCCGGAGCAGGTACGTGCCTTCCTGCCGGAGGGCCGGCGCTACCTCACCCTGGGCACCGACGGCTTCGGCCGCAGCGACACGCGGGCGGCGCTGCGCCGCTTCTT
>JACCEC010768212.1_pt1 | contig 14763 bp, 12 predicted proteins | sample 7450121 | NCBI WGS metagenome assembly JACCEC01 (sample SAMN15323455, study PRJNA562643) | freshwater metagenome | isolation source: river surface water | place: USA:Blue River Watershed | collected 2017-08-18 | reverse complement strand
TGACTTATGTCCTGCAACTTCCAGACTTGATGAAATAGGACTCTTGCCCCATGCCGATTTAGGATGATTCGGTCTACGCTGTAAGTGTGGAGAAAAAAGCAGACCAAGTAGATGTCCTCGGACTTTCTTCGGCTGAAGCTGCCAAAAGACTTGGGATGCACGGGCCGAACGAATTGACCCAAACGCAGTCTCGCAGATTTTTATGGCGAGTCTTGGATGTAGTCAAACAACCGATGCTTTTTCTTCTATTGGCCGCAGGCTCTTTGAACTTCATATTGGCAGAACCTGCTGATGGCATGATTTTGATGGTCGCAGTAGTTGTAGTGATTGGTATTTCGGTTTATCAGGAAAATAAAACCGAAAATGCTCTATCGAGTTTGCGTGAGCTTTCAGCACCTCGCGCTCTAGTCATCCGTGATGGCAAACAACTTCGCGTTTCCGGCAAAGATATTGTTGTTGGAGATGTGGTGGTGCTTGTCGAAGGAGACCGAGTTCCAGCAGATGGCATACTCATTCGAAGTTCAAACTTCATGGTGGATGAATCAACTTTGACCGGAGAATCAGTACCGGTCAGAAAAGTTGCAACCGATAAACCTGATCAAACTGTCTTGAGTGCACCGGGTGGCGATGATTCTTCGTCAATCTTCGCTGGCACTCTCACGGTGAAAGGCAAAGGTTTAGCCCTTGTCCTAAAAACAGCAGGCGAAACTCAGCTCGGACTAATCGGTAAGTCTGTACAAGACATTGAAATCGAACAGACTCCGTTGCAAAAAGAAATTAATCGATTGGTGAAAGTAGTTGCAATCATTGGAATTGGTGCAGCGATTGCGGTAACAATTATTTACGCACTAACTCGATTTGATTGGCTCGAAGGTTTGCTAGTTGGTATTTCAACCACAATGGCGTTGCTCCCAGAGGAATTTCCCGTTGTACTTACTGTTTTCTTGGCAATTGGTGCTTGGAGAATGTCACAAAATAATGTTTTGGTAAGACGAGCACCAGTCATTGAAACTCTTGGCTCTGCATCGGTTATTTGTGTTGATAAAACTGGAACTTTGACAGAGAACAGAATGCAAGTTCGAGGACTGATTTATAAAGGTAAGAAACACGCAATAGATTCAAATGAACTTCCCAAAGATTTTAATGAATTAGTTGAATATCTAGTTTTGTCTTCATCTCTAGATTCGTTCGACCCTATGGATAAAGCTTTCATTGAGCTTGGTGATAAAACTTTTGCTAATCAAAAAGTGAAAAGGTTGAACAGTGACTTAGTCGCTGAGTATCCCTTGACTGAGTCTTTAATGGCAATCACACACGTGTGGAAATCAGATGACAAATTAATTGTTGCGGCAAAAGGTGCACCTGAATCAATCGCAAAACTCTGTCGACTTGATCCCAATAAAACCAAAACTCTCACCGAAGAAGTCAACGAAGCCACCGCAAGTGGGCAACGTGTGCTTGCAGTGGCAAAAGCAACTTTTCCTTTAAACCAAAAATTGCCGGATACTCCTGAGGGTTTTGAGTTTGAACTTCTTGGTTTAGTTGGTCTTCACGATCCGGTCCGAAATGGGGTTGCACAAGCTATTGCTGAATGTTCGGGTGCAGGCATAAGAACGGTGATCATCACAGGAGATTTTCCAGGGACCGCAATGGCAGTCGCTCGTGAAATCGGAATTGATGTATCTGCCGGTGCCTTAACTGGTGAAGATGTAGCACGTATGTCTTTGGCTGAACTGGCTAAGCAAGTGCAAAGAGTTAATGTTTTTGCTCGAATGATTCCCACCCAAAAAATGCAGCTTATTTCCGCGTTTAAAGCTAATGGTGAAGTTGTTGGAATGACTGGTGACGGTGTCAACGATGCACCAGCACTAAGGGCGGCAGACATCGGGATCGCAATGGGTGCTCGAGGAACAGATGTTGCTCGTGAAGCCGCTGCAATTGTGATCACCGATGACGACTTCACTTCAATTGTCAGGGGTGTGCGTCGAGGTCGAGGTATTTTCAATAATCTTCGCAAGGCTCTCACCTACATAATTGCAGTTCACATTCCCATTTTTGGCATGACACTTGTGCCGGTTTTGGTCAGCGATTGGCCTCTCGTACTTCTTCCTATCCAAATTGCATTTATTGAGCTAATAATTGATCCGGTTTGTTCTGTAGTTTTTGAATCAGAACCAATTGATGAAAACATCATGAACCGCAAACCCCGAGCTCTTGGACAAGATATTTTTGGAAAGTCTGAAATCTGGATTGCTGTATCCCAAGGACTAATTAATCTGACCGTGATTCTCAGCGTATACGGCTGGGCGCTTTTCTCAGGTTTATCAGATGAAGAAGTAAAAACTCTGACCTTTGTGACTTTAGTCTTCAGTAATCTCGCAACGATATTTATCAACCGCTCTTGGACATTAAGTACATTTGAAGTGACGCGACTTCGCAAGAACAAAATGCTCAACTGGGCAGTCGCGCTCGCAATGGTGTTATTAATTGTCTTAACTAGCATTGAACCAATCAACAGCACTTTTGGGTTTGTGAGACTTTCAATTGCAAACTGGTCGATCGCACTATTTGCCGCAATTGCAGGTGTGGCCTGGTTTGATTTCTACAAAAAGTTAAAACTGTCAAAAACTATTGTTGAAAACTAATCTGTAACTTTAATTTTCCTTTTTTCAAATTCTTATCAAAAATATGGTTTTTCTTTTCGATATTTTTGACACCAACATTCTTTAGAATTTTGAGAGCCGAGTTCAGCAAAGCCTTGCCTTTAGAAGAGGAACTTATAGCTGTTATCTGGACATTCTTCTTGGCAAAAATTGCCACATTGATTCCCATGCTCTTGATGGCAGTGACTGCATCTTTTGAGAATGTGTTTTTCGCAACTGAATAATTAGTTGTGACCTTTTTTACTGTGTTTTTAACTACATAAATTGGTACTTCGTAAGCTTGAGTCGATTCACCATTTATTGATGTAATTTCAATTCGAACTTCGTTCAGTCCAGTCACAAAATTATTGTTTCCGCTGACAGAAAAAGTTGCACCAGCTTGTCTGGTCTGAATGTCTAAATCCACACTCTTGGTTCCTGGCGCCACAAAAATGGTTGGCAGATCGTTCTTGGCAACCGGTATTGCCACATCTTCCCCATCAACCGCTAAAGACTTCAAAGCGCTATCGTAAATCTTGATTTCTGGAAGATTTCTGTCCCAATCCCAATAAGCACCCATTGCCCATTCATAATTTCCATTCAGGATTGAACGAGTATTGCTTTGATTCCATTCAACATCTGCAAGACTGTTCGAGAAAAACCATTCGTGTCGCCAATACGGTTCTACGTTGTCTTGGAGCTCAAGGTTTATCCGCTCTGAAATATCTTGGGCCATCTGATCTAGATCTAATTCTTTTATCGCATATGTCGCGTCAGCAACTGCCTGAACATAAAGTGCAAAACACTCTGGAGTTTGAATGCACCTTTGACTCATTAACTTGTTTGTCCATCGGTAATCGATTGGTCCACCCCATGTGTTGTCGACTCCCCAAGGAATCATTGAGAAAATTCCATTTTCATCAGCATGCAGGTAGTAATTGTTTCCATTGTAGGAATAGCCATCCCAATGGCCGACAGTTTGCTCAACAGCCCATTCGCGAACCATCTCTTGCATGTCTGCAACCTTATTAATTTCGGTCCACCAATCCTCAGCAACATTTGCTTGAAGCAGTGGCATTAAGTCTTGGCGATTGGTCAAGCTCCCAGTTTCGACTTGAAATACATACTCAAATTCTGGAACTAAATCAGCCCAGTGGTAAGGAACACCGCCTTTATAAAGATGCTTGGTAGTTTCAAACCAACGAGGAAGGCTCACCCGGTCTAGGGATTCGATGAGTGTGTAGAGACCATAATTCAAGTCGTTTATTCGCAGATTTGTGTATCCAGTTCTAGAAGCAGGTACACCCATCGCTCTAAAAAGTCTCATCGTGAGTTGCTGATTGAAAGCACTACCTTCTTGTGCCATGTTGTTGAGAATTAATTTCTTGACACCAAAAATTCTTTGGTTTTCAACAAATGCATCAACCTTTATTTTTATTCCAGGTTTGGTATCAATGCCTCGCCAAGATCCCCAAGCGCCTTTCAGATGAAACCCAACTAATAACGGCCCGACAGTTTCGCCTTTAACCGTCATCGTCAATTGCGCTTCCATCCAAGGGCCTTCGTACTCCCAGTTGCAGCAGTATCGAAAATAATCAATTACCGATTCCTCAACGTCAAGTTGAATTTTCGAAACATCAACCGGATCGAAAACAACCGCTGCATCATCGGTTCCCTCAACGTATGGACTCGCAGTAGTACTAAAAGGTGAAGTCGGTGCACCGATTGAATTAGGTGCAGAAAAAATTGAAAACGCAATCGCCATTGCGAGCAATGCTGCAAGCCTTTTTAAACGATTGCTATTCAAAGGTGACTCCTAACACATCAGAACAAAAGCATAAGGTAGTCAGATATTTCATGGTGTGAAATGAGCGTAGGCTCAGGCTATGGCCGTAAAACAAGTTGCACCAGGTCCTGATGCGCTTACCATGCTAAAAAGCCTTGGCAGCATCCGTTCAGATACCACTGGCTTCTTGATCAAAATGCACCAAAAATACGGCGAAATCGTCCAATACCCAGTCCCAATTCCGGCTTTTTCAATTAGCAATCCAGCAACAGTGGATTATGTATTGCGAGCGAATGCAAAAAACTATGCAAAGCAAACGTTGCAGTACCAATCGCTATCGATAATTACCGGCGAAGGTTTACTAACCGCAGATGGTGAGATTTGGAAGGCGCACCGCAAAGTTTTACAACCCGCCTTCCATCGCGCCATGCAAAGTCTCGTAATCGAAGCTATTGAAGATTCTTATCAAGTGCTAAAAGATAAATGGAGCGCTAACCCACAAATCGAAATTGGCGCAGCAATGCAGCATCTGACTTTGGAAGTTGTAGGTCGCGCACTGTTTGGGAAATCACTAAGCGGAGAAAGTGAAGAAATCGCGAGTGCAACCATTACTGCACTGGATGTTGTGGTTGCTAAAGCACAGATGCCACTTCCTATTCCAACTTGGGTGCCAACTAAAAACCACCGAAAATTGAATCGTGCCATCAAACTTCTCGACAAAGCAGTTGAACAATTACTTCAGGCCGAAGAAACCCATCCCGACGCTTTCATTTCCCTGCTTCGCGAAGCTCACCAAGTGGATCCAATCAAGTTTGATGTGAAAGCAGTCCGAGACGAAATCATCACCTTCATTGTCGCTGGACACGAAACAGTGGCAAGTGCAATGGCGTGGATGTGGCAACTTCTAAATCTGCACCCTGAAGTTTTAGAAAAGTGTGTTTCCGAAGCGAAGAATGCAGAACACCTAAATGATTTAGCGCAGGTTCCATATTTGCAATCGGTATTTGCTGAAACTATGCGGCTTTATCCACCTGCCTGGTTGATTACCAGAAACACAATTGCGCAAGACACCCTTGAGGGTCTTGAGATTCCAGCAAACTCGTTGATCATCATGAGTCCATTCATGTTGCAACGACAAGGCAGTTGGGAAAATCCTGAAAACTTCGACCCCAGTAGATTCACTGAGCCTCAGTCCCAACTTTCTAGAAGTGAATACCTTCCATTTGGCTTAGGTGCTCGACTCTGTATTGGGCGCGATATGGCACTTGTTGAAGGTCCATTGTTAATGGCTCGCATCCTGCGGGATTTTGCAGTCACTCCAACTAATGACTGGGCAAATGTTGGAATGACCCAAAGCGTGACACTTCACCCCACTACAGCAATGAATGCGAAATTGGCCCTGCTTTAATCGAGCGCTTTTTCAATCCCCCATTTATCCTGTGACTATGACCGAAATAACTCGCCGCACCTTTATTCAATCGACCATTGCAGTTGTAGCTACTTTGGTAAGCGCCTCACCTGCGCAAGCCGCCAGCACTTTCAAACTTGGCAAAGTTTCAAGATTTAAACCGGGTACACTTTTAATTGTTTCAATCCCAGGACGTTCACAAAAAGTTAGTGTGCTCGCTACGGCAAAAGGCTATTTTGCTTTCTCAACATCTTGCACACATCAAGGCACACAATTGCGTGCCGATGCAAAGAAATTGGTTTGCGACAATCACGGTGCTCAATTCAATGCGAAAACCGGTGCGGTTATTTCTGGACCTACAACTAGAGCTTTGACGAAGTACAAGACCTCAGTCAAAAAAGGAAATCTCTACATTACGCTCTGAGCATTATGAGTTTCGATATTCGCCCTTTGCGGGAATCTGATCTTGATGAACTGCTAATTGTTCAGCGAGCTGCTTATGGTGACATTTACATCGAATCAAAAGAGATTTTTCATACCAAGTTAATAGTCTCAAACGAAACTTGTTTGGCCGGTTTCAAGAATGACCAGATGGCCGGATATTGCATTGGCTTCAATTGGCAATCTGGATTACCAGTTCCTTTACATAGCGACATAAGAAACATTGAACACGTCGAAAACGCCTACTACATACATGACATAGCGATTCATCCAGATTTCGAAGGTCAAGGACTGGCTCGAACCTTTATGGAAACCTCTATTGAGATTGCCAGAAACCGCGGATTCAAAAGCGTTGAATTAACTGCCGTTCAAAAAGCTGCGACTTACTGGGAGCGCTTTGGATATAAACCAATGGCAGAAGCCGAAGGTGGATACGGAGCCGAAGCCGTGCGTTATCAATTGGTTTTAGTATAGATAAATCTAGAGGTTAAAGAAACTTCCAACCCGATATACACTCACCTTCGAGTAGTACACCTTTTATTAGCCACTCGTTGGCTCGCCACACAAACACTGCATTTTGTTCCCAGAAGTTTGCGAGCTTCAAAACTTCATCTTCAACATTCCCCATAACTGCGTAGCCGTCCTCGCTCCAGGGTTCAGTTTCTGCTCCTTGTGGATCGAAGCCACGAGCTTGGAAATGCTGTAGACCTAATTCATCCAGCTGTTTACCAAGTTCAAGATGGCGTTTTGAATTTTCCGCGGGCGTTAATAACTCACTTTTTGGATTGAATGCAGTCAGAATCCAGACCTCATCAACAGAAAATGGCCACTTTCCCACTTCCTTATCCGTTTGTTCAACCAGTTGCGTCGAGCCGTCTTCAAACTTCAGCTCGACATGGGTACGGCGATATGCAGACCACGGATATTCATTGCAAGTCATGACTCAAGTATTGCAATCGCTAGGACGATTTAGGCTCACGACCTACACTTTGCCGACCAGAAACCGAATGAGGTGAAATGAATTGCGCCGGTTAATCCTGCATATAGGTAAGTCCAAAACTGGCACTTCCACCTTTCAACAATCTGTGGACCTCAACAAGCACTTGCTTGCCGCCAATGGCATCAACATTCCTTCCTTTTTAAAAGACCCAAACCACTCCCAACTGGCGTTGGCCTTTAGCCAAAACCCAGGCGTGATTGCTCGCGGGATGGGAATTGAAACTGAAGAGAATCGGCTCGACCTACAAAAACATTTAGGTGAGCAATTTACGCAATACATCACCGATGGAACCTGGCTGATGACTAGTGAACACATCGCCACTCGCCTTCGAACTGGTGAAGAAATCAAAGCGATGTTGAATTTTCTACGTAACTATTTTGATCAAATTGATGTTATCGCCGTGGTCCGCCGACCTGATGATTTAGCAGCAAGTGCTTACGCTGAATCAATTAAAGCCGGACGCACTTGGAAGTTTGATGTTTCATATGCAAACAAAGCTCGCAGGTCTTATTCCCACTCACTTTTTGCTGCAACCTGGCGTTCACAGTTGCCAAGCAACACAACTTTTACTCTTCGACCTTATTTGCCACAACGCGCAAACAATGACTTGATTGATTTTGTGTTGAAACTTGCTGGAGTAAATCCACATCTCCGAAATAGTTTTGCACCAGTCGAAACGCTCAATGAATCTATGTCGGTCGAAGCAGTGCAATTCTTACGGCTTGTAAACCCGAATTTTCCTTCAGGCGCATTAACAAATCGTTTACGAAGAAAATTAATTACAGCGCTTACCGAATTCAAAGGAAACAAAGTCACCTTGGCTCCAGAAATTGGTCAATTTTTAGTTGATAATGATTTAGTTTTTGGTGGGTTGAATCCACGCGACTTTATGGGCGATGCACTTTGGAATGAATGGTTTGCATTGCCTCGCGTTGCGACAAAGTCTTGGCCAGAGCTTGATGAGGAACTTCTAAATAAGTTGCATGATCATTGCAAAGCAAATGGCGTCCCAACTGAACGAACGCGAGTAAATTTAATTGACAGTCTTGATGCTGTATCTAAAGTTCGAAATAAAGTTGTACGGCTCATTCGCTGGTAAAACCACAGACCAGATTTAACGGTTTCGGTTGCTATTCCATACTGAAAAAGCAGCAAGAGCGACGATAATCAATCCCATCACCCATGCGCCTGTTGACTTTGTGGCATAGCCAAGCCAAATGCCCGCGGCACTTGAAATCGTGGCTAGAAAATAAACAAATCCGCGAGCAACTTTGCTGTCAGAAAACGACAATGCGAACGCAATAAATACAGATGAAAAAATGCTCAAAATGATGAACATCACGGCTAAAGCAAGGGACTCCATAGGTTCAGCCTAAGCACAGACAGGCCCGCCAACTAGGCTTCGCGCGTGGCTGACGCTGAAAAATTGGTTTGGATTGACCTTGAAATGACAGGTCTAGATCCCGAAAGGCACGTAATTGTTGAAATTGCGTGCATCGTTACTGACGCAAATTTAAACCCGCTCGACGAAGGTGTGAGCTACGTAGTTGTGGCAAGTGATGCGCAATTGGCATTGATGGATGAAATTGTTGTCGATATGCACACTAAGTCAGCTCTGCTTCCTGAAATTCCAAATGGCATTTCAACCGAAGATGCTGAACAACTTGTCTTAACCTACATAAAACAACACGTAACTGAACCTAAGAAAGCGCCACTAGCAGGTTCTTCGATTTACGTTGATCGAATGTTCTTGAATAAATACATGCCGACGCTTGACAACTATTTGCACTATCGCTTGGTGGATGTATCTAGTGTTAAAGAAATAGCAAGACGCTGGTTTCCACGCGCTTATTACGCATCACCTGCAAAAGAAGGTAACCATCGCGCACTTGCGGACATTGCAGATTCAATTCGGGAATTGAATTACTACCGCAAATCAGTTTTTGTTGAAGGCGATGGACCGGATATGAAAACCGCAAAAGCAATTGCTGCAAACCTCGGATCTGAAAAGACCGAATAAGCCACCATTTTTGGCTCATCCTTTCAACCGTTACACTTCCGCCCGCTAACTCTTTTGGGTTTGCATGGTGGGTGTAGTTCAGCTGGTAGAACACCTGGTTGTGGTCCAGGATGTCGCGGGTTCGAGTCCCGTCACTCACCCCAATTAAGCGGTACAGAGATGTGCCGCTTTTTTATTTCTAAAAATTTAGGCCTTTAAGCACTTACTTTTTGATGTGTTGCACATTACAGTTCGTTCACAGATGTTCACATAATTGCACATTTGTGCAGATGGCGAGAAAGGGCGAAAATGACCAAGTTTGTTTATGACTTCACCGAGGGCGATCGCTCCATGAGTGATTTGCTAGGCGGTAAAGGTGCGAACCTTGCCGAGATGACCAAACTCGGGCTACCCGTCCCGCCAGGCTTCACAATCACCACAGATGCCTGCAAGGCCTACTTGGTGGCCGGCAAAGACCCTGCGGGACTCGGAAGCCAAATCGGCACTGCCTTAGCTGCAACCGAAGCTCGTTCCCGCCGCCACTTTGGTGACGCTAAAGATCCACTTTTAGTTTCTGTTCGCTCTGGTGCGAAGTACTCGATGCCAGGAATGATGGAAACTGTTTTGAACATCGGCTTGAACGACGAAACCGTAAATGGTCTTGCAACCGTCACGCAAAATGAACGATTTGCCCTCGATTCATATCGCCGCCTGATTGCAATGTTTGGAAAAACTGTACTGAATATTTCTGCTGAACATTTTGAATCCGCTTTACATCACGCAAAAGAAAACACTGGCGCAAATCACGACCACGAACTTTCTGTCGAAGATCTCCAACTGTTAATTTCAGAGTTCAAGAACATTGTGAAAGAACAAACTGGTGAAGATTTCCCACAAGATGTTCACGCGCAGTTGGATCTTGCAATCAAAGCGGTTTTCAATTCGTGGAATACTGATCGCGCAAAACTTTATCGCCGACAAGAACACATTCCAGAAGATCTTGGAACTGCAGTAAATGTTGTGACAATGGTGTTTGGTAATCGCGGTGAAAATTCAGGTACAGGTGTTGCTTTCACACGAGATCCAGCTAGCGGTGTTTCTGGTGCATACGGAGATTGGTTAACCAATGCACAAGGCGAAGATGTCGTGGCCGGCATTCGCAACACTGAGAAACTAGACGACATGACCAAAACAGTTCCTGATGCGCACAAGCAGTTACTTGAGGTTATGACGATTCTCGAAAACCACTATCGAGACCTTTGCGATATCGAATTCACCGTTGAAGAAGGCAAACTTTGGATGTTGCAAACAAGAGTTGGAAAGCGCACACCGGGTGCTGCATTTCGGATTGCTGTGCAACTCGTAGAAGAAGGATTAATCTCGCAAACCGAAGCTTTGCAACGAGTAACTGGTGCGCAACTTATGCACTTGATGTTCCCAAGGTTTATCGATACATCGAATTTCACCAGGCTTGCTAAAGGTATTGCCGCATCGCCAGGTGCAGCGGTTGGCCACATTGCATTTTCTGCTGAACGTGCAGTCGAACTTGCGGCTACCGGTATGAAAGTTATTTTGGTTCGCAAAGAAACAAATCCGGATGACCTTGCTGGCATGGTGGCAAGCGTTGGTATCTTGACGAGTCGAGGTGGAAAAACTTCTCATGCTGCTGTTGTTGCTCGCGGTATGGGAAAGACCGCTGTTTGTGGCGCTGATGATTTAACGGTTGATGTTCACCAAGGAGTTGTTACTACCGCCGATGGAACAACGCTTAACGAAGGTGACTTGATTTCGATTGACGGAACAACTGGTGAGGTTTTTGCTGGTGAAGTTCCAGTTACTGCTTCAGCAGTTACGCAATATTTCAATGGCGAGTTGACCCCACAAGAAATTATGGGAGATCCGTTGGTTCGCGCAGTTGATCACCTTATTTTCCACGCAGATTCAGTGCGCAGATTGAAAGTTCGAGCAAACGCTGACAACGGTGAAGACGCAGCCCGTGCCCGGAGAATGGGAGCTGAAGGAATTGGTCTAGCCCGAACTGAGCACATGTTCTTGGGCGCGAGACGTGAACTTGTTGAGCGTTTGATTTTGGCTGAAAACGAAACGGACAAAAAACACGCACTAGATGCACTTCTTCCACTTCAGATTCAAGACTTCACCGAAATTCTTGAAGCAATGGACGGCTTGCCAGTAATCGTGCGCTTAATTGATCCGCCGCTTCATGAATTTCTACCTGACTACACAGACCTATCAGTGAAGGTGGCACTAGCAAGAAGCACCAACACTTTAGAAGAATCTGATGAGCAACTCCTGCAGGCTGTAAGTCGCATGCACGAAGCAAACCCGATGCTCGGTTTACGAGGCGTGCGTTTGGGAATCATGTTCCCAGGTCTATTTGGTTTGCAAGTTCGTGCCATTGCTGAAGCAACTGCAGTACGAATTCTTGAAAAAGGAAACCCGCATCCAGAAGTTATGGTGCCATTGGTTGCAACAGTTGCAGAACTTGAACCAATTCGCCAAGAGGCTGAAGGCATCATCGCGGAAGTAGCTGAGAAATATGGAGTTGAACTAAACATTCCAATCGGCACCATGATTGAACTTCCGCGTGCTGCCTTAACTGCACATCGCATTGCGAGGTCTGCCGATTTCTTTTCGTTTGGAACAAACGATTTAACGCAAACTACTTGGGGCTTTAGTCGAGACGATGTTGAGGCAGCGTTCTTTAGTGAATACCTAGAGCGCGGAATCTTTGGATCTTCCCCGTTTGAAACCATTGATCCGTACGGAGTTGGTGAACTCGTTCGGATGGCCGCTGAAAAAGGTAGAAGTGTGAAACCAGACATGCCACTTGGCGTTTGTGGCGAACATGGCGGCGATCCTCGAAGCATCCATTTCTTCAATGAGATTGGACTGGATTACGTCTCGGCTTCCCCATTCCGAGTTCCAATTGCCCGCCTCGAGGCCGCGCGCGCAGCCCTTGGTGAGCAAACCATCTCGGGCTCTGCTTAGTTAACCTGTTTGGTGGGGACAGGCTGGTTTGTTAACCCACTGGTTACCTACGCTTAGCCTGTCCAAGCCAACCAGGGAGAGAAAATGGCACTTACGCCAAAAGACTCAGTTCTATTCGATTTGTTCACCGCTCAAGGTGAACGACTTCAATCTTCGGCAAAACTAATCACCGAGCTTGTAGATTCAAAGCCAGCGAAGCGTGAAAAAATTTCAGCTCTTATTGGCGATCTAGAAACTGAAGCTGACAGCATTCTCGGCAAAATCATTTCTCGCTCCGACTCCATGCTGATCACTCCTTTTGATCGTGGCGAAATCCACAATCTCGCGAACGCTATGGATGACGCAATTGACAACATCGAAGCCGCTGCAGAACTAACAATCCTTCACAAAGTTGAAGACTTCCCTAAAGGTGTTTTGGATCAAGCAGATTGCGTTCGACGTCTTGCTGAGGTAACTGCCTCTTCAATCTCACGACTTCGTTCTTTCAAAGATCTTGAGTTTTACTACGGCGAAGCAGACAAGATTGAAGACGAAGGCCATCGAATTCATCGCCGGATTACTGCAAAACTTTTCAGTGGCGATTTTGATGCACTAACTGTGCTACGCGTTAAAGGCGTGACCGACGCTTTAGAAAACAGCCTGAATGACATGGCGAAAGTTGCTCGCATCATTCGCTCAGTAGCATCCCAGGAGTCTTAAGTCGTGGCTGATACAGCAACCTTTGCTCTCGTAGGAAGCATCATCGCAATTGCGTTGGTTTTTGACTACACAAATGGTTTTCATGACGCCGCAAATGCAATTGCTACAGCAGTTGGCTCAAAAGCACTAAGCCCAAGAGTCGCGCTTGCGATTGCAGCACTTGGAAATTTAGCGGGTGCATTTATTTCAACCAGCGTTGCAGGAACTGTTGGTAGTGGCATCATCGCGCCGCCCAGTGGAACAAGTGGATTACTTGTAGTGCTCGCTGGATTGGTCGGTGCAATCGCATGGAACTTGATTACATGGTGGTTTGGACTTCCATCTTCATCATCACATGCGTTAATTGGTGGTCTTGCAGGTGCGATGATTGCATCCTCACCAGTTGCTGCGCTCACCTTCTCACCCGAGGCAACAGTTCTTTGGGGTGGAATCTTTACCAAAGTTGTGATTCCAATGATCCTCTCTCCAATCATCGGTTTCTCTTTGGCTTATCTACTTGCACTTGCGATTCTTTGGCTATTTAGAAATGCAAACCGTGAACGCTCAACTCCCGGCTTTAAATTAGGTCAAGCACTTGCATCAGGTGTAATGGCACTTGGTCACGGTTTGCAAGATGCGCAAAAGACCATGGGCGTAATCACGCTTGCATTAATTGTCGGTGGCATTCAAGCTCAACCGGAAGTAATTGATGGGGTAACGCAAGCACCCGAAATCCAAACTTGGGTAAAAATCGCTGCTGCGGTGGCAATCAGTCTTGGTACGTGGGCTGGCGGTTGGCGCATCATGGCAACACTTGGTCGCAAAGTTACCCAGATGGATTTGCCTCGTGGTTTTGCAGCCCAAACAGTTGCATCGACAGTTCTTTACGTGATGGCAATTAAATTCGCAGCTCCGATTTCGACAACTCACACCATCACTTCTTCAATTTTGGGTGCTGGTGCCACGCGGGGTCGCAAGCATGTGAAATGGGGTGTGGTGCAAACAATTCTGGGCGCTTGGGTTCTTACTTTCCCAGCGGCAGCTTTGATCGCAGCCATCAGTCATTTCATTATTGCGGGCGTCTTCGGCGCGTTCTAAACGCAAAATTCGGGCGGGAGATTGGCAAGGAATTAACCCTGCTATTCTTCCGCCCGCTCGCACCGCTAGCTCAACTGGCAGAGCAGCTGACTCTTAATCAGCGGGTTGTAGGTTCAAGTCCTACGCGGTGTACAAAAAATTCCCTCAGTTCTATGAGGGATTTTTCTTTTATTTAGTCGAAGTCATTCGTTTGAATTTGGCGTTGCAAGGTACTTAAAAATTCCAATGACTCCTAGAACGAAGCCAGTAATCAAAGTGAACGGTAAAAAGTAAACCGCGCCCACAGCACCGCAACTTATTCCCGAACAGTTTCCGCCCCAAGACGTGTAGGACAGAAGAAAAGCAAGGATGATTGGAGAAAAACCAAGAAGTAACCCAAACCACCCAAGTAGGCATCCGACGTTTCGGCTTTTCTTGGGCTGAGGCTGGTTGTCTGAATCTTCCAAATTATTTTCGCTCAATGTTTTCCCCCTTAGAAGTTTGGGCAATATAAATTACCAATACGACCACTGAAACATAAAGTGATTGGGTTGTAGTAACTACTCGTTCCCCAACGCCAATCTTTGTAGTTGTAGGGTCTGCCCAAACCGCCAAGAACCAGAGCGCTAAAACAGCTTGAGCCGCAGTTCCAACAATTGATGCAAGTGGTCGGATAATGAATGGTGCGGATTTGTCGCGGCGCATTGCAAAGAGTGGCCAGCC
>JACCEC011300721.1_pt1 | contig 14772 bp, 10 predicted proteins | sample 7450121 | NCBI WGS metagenome assembly JACCEC01 (sample SAMN15323455, study PRJNA562643) | freshwater metagenome | isolation source: river surface water | place: USA:Blue River Watershed | collected 2017-08-18 | reverse complement strand
TTTTATTATTAATTATAATTTATATTAAATCACCATTATCATTTATAAATATATTATATTTTTCATAATTATATTCTTGCATTTTACTATCTACTTTATTTATCAAAATGTATAATTCTTGTGCCTTATTTATTATTTCTAAATTTATTAAATTTTCAAAATCATCATATTTTAATTTATTTTTATGCTCATATAATACTTTTAGCAAATCTTTTTTACAATCACTCGATTTCTTAAATATCATTAGTTTGAATAAATATAAACTATTATTTGTTTGATAAATATCTGAATTTATTATGTCTAAATTTTTATATAATAAATCATAAACTTGTCTAATATAACTCATTTGAAAAATAGTACGTTGTAAATAATTATCTATTTGTTTTTCTGTATTATCTTTCATTGCAAAAATTATTTTTAATTTTTCCATTAAATTTATTTGTGAATCATTCATTTATAGCTATTATTATTTGATATTTTTATTTATTTTTTATTTAAAAAAATAATTTAATTTAAAAAACAAATTATTTCAATCAAAAGCAAACAAATGATGATTTTTCTGTAAAATATGATTCATCTAATTTACTAGGAAAAACATATGGTAAAGTTTCCACTTCATATAAAAAAACTTTTATATATTTATCTTTGTCATAAATATTTTTAAATCCAGTTATTTTTTTTGGTATTTTTACTATTTCTTTTTTTATAACTTTAAATTCTATATTTCGTGGCAGTAAAATTTCAAATTCATCATGATAAGTTTCATTCCAATGTTTTAATGATGTTAAATAACTTCCTTTTGATTCATGACTTGAAAATAATTTATTTGTTAAAAATATAAATGGTATTTTATCTTTTTCATGAATATTTATTTTTATAATTATTTTTTCTTCAACTGTTTTATCAAAACCTTTTGCAAAACCATATGCAACTTGAGGATGTAAAGAAGTACTTAAAAAATAGTCATTTTTTACTATTTCACCTACTTTATAATCATAATTTGTTTTATATTTCATATCAACTATTTCATAAAATTTTGTCATATTATTTTTTGATTCTTTTGTTTTTTTATCTTCATCTTTTCTTACCTTTACTCCTCTGTATAATGTTATATTTGGTAAAGTATTCATTTTTAAATAAATATTGTCAAAAGTGTTTATAAAATTTATTATATGTTGTGTATATTTATCTTTTATTTTTTCTGAATTTTCTGGAAAAAAATACTTTATCTTATTATCATTATTTGTTTTTATTATTTTATTTTTTGTTAAATCTTCTAAATTTTCTTCTGTTGGTTTTTTTACTTTTTTCTTTTTGTTTTCATCAAATAAATATTTCATATTATATGAATCATAACGAATTATTAAAGGTAGTCTTTTAAATTTTAATATTTTATTTATCATATAAAATCCAGTACCTTTATAATCAACTATTACATCAAATTCTTTTTTTGTTAATTTTTTCATTGAATCAATACTCTTTTGAAAAAACTTTTTTTCTGGTAAAACTAAATCAAAATTTGTTTTCCATATATTCCAAACTTTATTTTTTGATTTTTCTTTTTCTTTTTTAGTTTTTGTTGTTAAATCTTTCATTCTCTATTTATAAATATTATTTATATTCTTGATTCTTCAAACATTAATTCCATTTTTAACATTTCAATATTTGTTCCATTTTCTATTAATATATTTATATCTTTATACATTTCCAATAATAAATTTTTTAGATTGTTTATTGTTTCTTCTTTATCTTGATAATGTATGATATATGTCAATAAATAATAATGTATATGCAAATTTACATCTTTTATTTCACTATCATCTGTTAATACATCATTCGATAAAATACCTATCGCATTATTATAGATATTATTATTTTCAACAAAATAATACGTGTATAATTCATTTGATAAATACATTATTGAATCTATATTCATATAATTTTTTATCTCAGGTTCAAAAAATGAAAAATCATAATCAAATATTTGTAAACCAACTATTAATTCATTTAAATTAAACCTTATATTTCTATATAAAATATTGAATTTATTTGAATTTATTGTATTTGATTGATTTTCATTATCTATATACATTTCACTCATTTTTATATTTTAATTTATTTATTTATTTATAATATTTTAAAATGAAATAAAACATAATTTAATTCATTTTTTTTATTAATTATACGTAAATAAATTTATTTTAAACGTAAAAAATAAACAAAAAAAATGATTGTTATTTAATTTATTATATATTAATTATTGAATTATATCAATTTATATTTTAATAAAAAAAATGAGTAAAACCGAAAATTTATCTAATATTCATGAAGGATATGAAGCTGTTTTTACAAATGAAAATAACTTCATACCTGAAGAAATTATGTTAGAATTTGAAGAAAAATTAAAACCTTATTTTGCCGAACTTAAACCTGCTAAAATATTTGATTTAAAAACTCGAACAGAAATTATACATGAAATGAGAAATTGTTTAAAAACAGTTATTTATGAAAAAGAATTTTTTGAATTAGCTAATAAATATTTATTACCTATTATTAATAATATTTCTTCTTCTAAAAAACATGTTTTCGAATTTATTGAATCTCATGTTGATTTAATTAAATATCAACAAAATCATCATTTTGATATCCATTTTGATTATGTTAGTAATCATACTAATTTTAGTCAACAATATACTTTATTAATTGGATTAAATAATGTTGATGAAGGTAGAACTTTTATTTGGAATGATGAGTTAGATGATTTTAAACCATACAACGAATCTATATCTAGAGGAGGTATGGTTTGGTTTTGTTCTGATATTAAACATTTTGCTGAAAAATTACAAAAAAATTCCACTAAAATTGTATTATCTTTTCAATTAAAAGCTACTAAATATGATAATGATGAAGATTTTGATTATGAAAATATTATTAATTTAAAATCTATTGAAAATAATGATTATTTTATATCTAAAAATTTAATTAAAAATACTCTTTTTGAAGTTATGTTAAATAATAATGATATATCATTAAATCTTTTAAATGAAAATAAAATTTTAAGTTTACAAACTAATTTAGATAATAATAAGTTATCTAAAATTGTTAGTTATTTAAAAAAAAGTTATGATTTTGATATTAATGAATTAGAAGAAATCAGAGAAATTTTAAATTTTTATATGATTAATCATGCCGATTTTATTGATTGTAAAATACCATCTAAATATTTACATTATTTAAATGAAAATTTTGCTGATAAAGATTATATTGTTTTTAATAAATTTGAATCTTGGATGAATCAATGGGCTAAAGATATGAATTATATACCTTTTCAAATAGTATTATATATATCTGATGAAAAAGATTTTAAAAACGCAAATATAGAGCGTTTTTCTAAATATTTGAATACATTTACTAATAATGATTTTAATTTTTGGAAAAATATTAATAAATATATTAATAAAACTGATAATATTAATTGTACTAATGTAAAACCTATAAATATTAAAAATGAAGTTTCAAAAAATGAAATAATTAATAATTATCCTTTTAGTAATTTAAAAAATATTAGTGCTATAACAAATATTTTATTTAATGATTTAGATAGAAATAACAATAATTATCAGTATGATTATTATGATTATGATTATTATGATAATTATGTATATATGAATCATAATAATGAAAATCAACAATTTGATGAAAATAATGAAAATCAACAAAATAATGAAAATGTAAATCAGCATTTTGATGAAAATGAAAATATAAATCAACAATTTGATGAAAATGAAAATGTAAATCAACAATTTGATGAAAATGATTATGTAAATCAAAACGTTGATGAAAATAATGAAATAACTATATCTTTTAATAAAAAACCAAGAGAACATAATAAAAGATTAAATTTTAATTTTGATAAGAATATGATTAATACAAATAAAATTGTAAATTATTTTAAAAAAATAAAATATGATAATTACACTAAAAATATGATTCAAAAACATTTAAATATTTATGAAGTTGATTATGATTCATTAACAGAATTAGAACAAATTGAATATAATTTAATGAATGAAGCATTTGGAAATGATTTTAATTATACACATATGAAAAAATTAAATTTTAGTATTGAATTATTATACATATTTTATTTAAATAATCAAAATATTATTTCCAATAACTATAAATTTAGAACAATTCGTAAAAATTATTATGAAAATATTCAAAATTTAAATGAGTTTAATTTTAAATTAGAAGAAGATAAATTTTTTGAATTTAATAAAATTTATGAAAATATAAAATACGAACCATTAAAAATAAAATATGGTGATATTATTAAATCACTTCATTCCCATAATATAGAAATATTAACTACAATTAATAATGGTGAACTTTTATTTGGAACAAATAATATGGGTGTAATTTGTCAAATTATTAATTCTTTTAAAAACAAAGATGAGTCTTATATTCCTTTAGTTGAAAAATTAAAAAATATTATTCACCTATTTCAATATGCTCAATTTAATGATTTATATTCAGTTAATAAGAATATTAATTATACTAATTTCTTTGATGATAATTTTTTAAAATTTGAACAAATGTATTTTTTTAATGATTACGAAATTGTTAATAATTTATTAGAAATTAGACTTAATAACTATATTATTTTTATGCAATTTATATATCCATTTTTTATTGATAAAGATATGTATTATTTAAACAATGCTTCTAGTTCTTACAATAATGAATTTGTTTCTTTCAAAAGAACTCAAAATATTAATTTTGATGATAACAAATTTTATTTTGATACTAATTATGTATCAAATGAAGAATTAAAAAATAGAATTAAAAATGTTTTTAAAACATTAGATTTTAAAGATGCTTTATCTTTTAGAGATAATATCAAACATCACTATTCATATGAAGAATCAGGTTGTAATGATGATGGTGGAGATATCTATCATGAAAGTAACAATTATATGTTTAATGTTTTTTATGTTTATTATGGTTTTCTAAAACCAACTAAAAATTAAAAAGTAAAAAAAATGAAAAATATTAATTTATAAAATTTTAAATTTATATAAAACTTAAAAAATAAAACGTAAAAATGTTAATTTACATCCGTTCACTTACTGGTAGAAAACTTGAATATGATGTTGAACATTCATGGACTATTCTTAATTTAAAAGAAAAAATCCAAGAAAAAGAAGGTATCAATTTAGACCAAATAAGGTTAATTTTAGGAGGTCGTCAACTTCAAGATATTGATAATTTTACAAATATTCAACCCGGAAGTACTATTCATTGTATCCTTCAATTAAGAGGTGGTTAAATCACTTTTATTTTTATAATTTTGTTTTATAATTTTTTTTTATAAATTTTTAAATTTTAATTTTTATTTTATTAATGAATTAAAATACTTTGTAAAAATATTGAATCATTTTCATTATCTTCTATCTCAATATTTTCATCTTCTTCAATATTATTTAAATTAAAATAATTTTCCAAAAAAATATTATCTAATATTCTTTGAAGAATATTTGAATCATTTTCATTTTCTTCTATATCAATATTTGAATCATTTTCTTCTTCAATATTATCTAAATTATTATCTAAAAATTGATCATCTAATATTCGTTGAAGAATGTATGAATCATTTTCATTTTCTTCTATATTAATATTTGAATCATTTTCTTCTTCAATATTATCTAAATTATTATCTAAAAATAGTTCATCTTTTATTTGTTGAAGAATATTTGAATCATTTTCATTTTCTTCTATATCAATATTTGAATTATTTTCTTCTTCTATATTATCTAAATTATTATTTAAAAATAGTTCATCTTTTATTTGTTGAAGAATATTTGGATCATTTTCATTTTCATCTATATCAATATTTGATTCATTTTCTTCTTCTACTACATTATTTGAAATAAATTCATCAAATTCATTAAATTCATTTTCAATACCTAACCATTCGTTATTAAATTCTTCATAATTAGATAAGTTACTAAAATCATTTAATCCCATAGATTTTCTGATTTTAATACATTTTGATAAATCATCAGATTTATTATTTTTTTCTAATAACAATTCAAAATATTCATAAATTTCTTTATTTAAATTTTTTACTGAATATTCATAAAAATTAAAATTAAAATTATTTTTTAAAAAAATATCAAATATTATATCAATAAAATTTATTTTCTTTTCATCAATTATTAAATAAATTTCATCATATATTTCCTCTAAAGTTTCTTCATAAAATTCACTTATCAAATAACTAAATACATCTATTTTATCGTTTCTTATCGAAAATCTCAAATAATTTCTATTCTTTAAATCTAAATAATTTATATTATCTCTAATAAATGATAATATTGTATAACTATTATTAAAAAGAACTATATAAATTATTTTCTCATCAAACCTAACTCCTTTTTCATAACAATATTCAATAGCGTCTAAATTATTATTTTCTACAGCACATGTTAAATGAAGGTTTGTTATATCTTCACGTAAATCATTTACTTCAGTTTTATTGAATTTAATATTGTTATTAAAATAGTCATAAATACAAGGCATTTTATTGTTTTCTTTTTTTTTATTAAATATATACTTTTTAAATATAATATAAAAATATTTTTCATTTTTTTATATTATTTACGTTAAAATTTTATAAAAATCAAAAAATTGATAAAAATAATATAAATACTATAATTTCTATAATATAATTAGAATAAAAAGTAAAAGTAAAAGCGTTTATCGATAAAAAAATTCAAAATGGGTATCTTTGGTCTTCGTTCCTATATTTTAAATGTATTTGGGGAGAATAATGATGTTGTTAAAAATGTTAATTTTAAAATGATTAAAAATTATACAATCGGTTTTGATATAATTAATTTACTTCATAATATGATGAAAGTTTATCCTTCTATGTATGAAGGTATTGATGAACTTCTTAACATATTAAATGAATATGATATTAAAGCTTATTTTATATTTGATGGTATTGAAAGAAATGAATTAAAACTTCCTAAAACTATTCAAAGACGTAAAGAAAATAGACTAAAAGATTATAGATTTGAAATGATTAAAATAGTCGATAAATATCGTTCTCGAATTAAAGAAGATGGTATTTTTGACATTTTTAAAAAAGAATTTAAAGAATACATAGATGAAAATCAAGAAATTGAGAATATAAAATATAATTATGATGGATGTATTATTATTTCTACTTTGAAATATAATAAAAAATATATAGATATTTTTGACTCTATTCATTATGATAATACTTCCTTTGCAAATTTATATATGTATCTTGAAAAAGAAACTAAATTTGCAAATAAAGAAGATATTCAAATAGCACGAAATAGAATAGTTGATTTTATTGAAGAACAACAATCTGATTTTACAGTTATTACTGCACCAGGTGAAGCAGATTTTTATCTTGCTAAATTATATAAAGATAGAATTATTAACATATGTGTATCTAATGATACTGATATGTTAGCTCTGGGTATTAATAACTGTATTCTTTTTGATGATATAAATTATAGTAATATGTTTTTAATTAACCGAATTAATTTAATTGATGCAATTCAAAAAAGACATGATATTAATCCGTCTATTAGAAATATGAAAGATTTATTTCTTAATATGTGTATTCTTTCTGGAACTGATTATTCAGTTAATATTTTTATTAAAAATTCAAAGTTTCAATGGAATCAAGACTCTTTAATTGATCTATTAAAATATAAAAGGATTGATCAAATAAAAACTACAAAAGATATTGAATACAAATTTAAAAATATTAATCATATTTTACCATTTTTTGATAAAATCAAATCTATTTATATAAGTCCATAAATAAAATATGAATTCTTATTTTATTTTATTTATAATATTATCAAATTTATAAAATTTATTCAAAAAATTAATTAAATTAATAAATACACTTGGTTAATTTAATTTAATTAATAAATACACTTGGTTAATTTAATTTAATAAATTATATTAATCATCATTTTCAATCATTGAAACACTATCATTCATTGATAAAGTTTCATATTGTTCATTAATTTCATTTATCTTTTGTTCCATTTTATTATTTAAATGAGTGATTCTTGATTTTTGTACCGAAATGGTTTTTTTAATATCTCGAATATTTTTTTCAAAAATATCATCTTTTTTATTGATATCATCTGTTAATTGATTCATAATCTCTAATAGTTTAATATCTTCATTTTTTAAAGAAAGATATAAATTTTTTAACTCATTTAATTCATTAAGAAAAATATTATTAGTTGCCTCTTCATAATTTTCCTGTCTCTGTACAAGTTTTTCAATAATATTTTTAAATTTTTTATTTTCATCTTCAATCATTTTCATTTTTTTAATGTTATTATTAAATGATTCAACTAAGATATTATCATTTAGAATAGCTGATAAATAAGTAGTTAAAACCATAATCCATAAAAATAAATTACGGTAAAAATAAAATGTTTCAATTAAAAATAGATAATTATTTTTCCATTCATCTAAACCAAGAAAATTAGGAATAACTTCTTTCATAAAAAGTTCAAGATATATATAAAGCATTTTTTTTGATTGCTTTATTTTAAATTAATATTTATATTATAAATTATTTTTTTTATTTTTTCTTTTTTCATTTTTTTATTATTATTTACGTATGATTTTTATTTTAAACGTAAATAACTTAATATTTAAATAAATAAAATTGTGTTAAAAAAAATAAAATAAAATAATAAATTTTAATATAAAGAAATAACTAAATGAATAAAAATCCAGTACCAAGTAAATATCCTTTTGTAGTTTTTTTAAGAAAAACTCAATATAATTCTATTGATAATATTTTAAAAGAAAATGAAAATCAACTACAATTTTCATATAAAATTATTGAATTTAAAGAAAATATTTATGATGAAAACTTAAAAAATGAATTAAATTGTTTGTATTCTGAAGAATTTAATTTATTAATTACTATTGGAACAGATTGGACTGAATATGGTATTATTGAACAACATTTTATTTATAAAATTAATAAAAAATGGTTAAATTTTAAAATAGATGAATTTTATAATATAAACAATTTAAATATCAAAATTATTAATTCTTTTATTAATAATCTTCCAAATAGACAATTATTTAGACCTAAAATATCATGTTTTTCTACTTGTTTTAATTCATTTGACAAATTATATCGTCCTTTTTTTAGTTTGTTAAAACAAAATTATTTTAATTGGGAATGGGTTATTATTGATGATAGTAAAGATGATAATAATTTTCAATTTATTAGAGAAAATATTTCGTCAAAAGACCATCGTATTAGAGCCTATAGAAAAGATTTTCACAGTGGAAATATAGGAAATGTAAAAAATGAAGCGGTTTCTTTATGCAGAGGTGAATATGTTCTGGAACTTGATCATGATGATGAAATTTTACCGGATACTCTTTTAGAAATTGTTAAAGCTTTTGATGAAAATCCCGAAGTTGGTTTTGTCTATATGAATTTTGCAGAATGTTATGAAGATAAAAAACCATTTAGATATGATGATGGATGGGGTATGGGATATGGTGGCTATTATAAACAAATTTATGAAAATAATTTATATGAAGTTGCTGTATCTTGTGACATTAATGATATATCTATGTCTAATATAGTAGGTGTTCCGAATCATCCAAGAGCATGGAGAAAAAATGTATTAATGGAAATTGGTAATTATAGTGAAGCTTTACCAGTTGCAGATGATTATGAATTGTTATTATTAACCAGTTTAAAGACTAAAATGTTAAAAATTAATAAATTTGGTTATATTCAATATAAAAATAATTCTAATAATAATTTTTCATTAATTAGAAATTGGGAAATAAATAAGTTACAATCAAATATTTCTAAAAAATATTATGATATATTTAAAATAAATGAATTTTTTGCCCAAAATGGTGTTGAAGAAAATAAAAAAAAAGAATATAAACACATTAATTTAATTAAATATTAATTTATTTGTATTTTTTTTTATTTTTTTTATTTTTTCTAAATTTTTTCTAAATTTTTTTACATTTTTTTACAATATTTTTTATTGTTATTTTTACAATAAAAAATAAAAATATTAAAAAATAAATAGCAAATAATTTTTAATTTATTGCTATTTTTTATTAAGTTGTGATCAACTATAAGAACAAAATGTTAAAATTTTAAAAATTTATTGTTTTTTATTTTTTTAAATAATTTATATCATACAAATAAAAAAAACCTTTTTGATCTACTTCATCATAATAATACATTAAATTATAATTAATATCCATATTAATAATTTTTTCAAACATTAATTCTATTTTTTTTTGATCAATAAGATTTATATCATTTATTTGATTTCTAACTATTTCATAATCTTTTTTTATTTGTTCTTGAGCTATTTTATTATTTTCTGTTTTAACAACTGCTATTAATTTTTCAATACTTTCTTTCATTTTTGGATTTTTCATAAAAGGAGTGACTTCTTTTATATTCAATGTTATATTGTAATTAAAAATTATATCAAATTTTATTTGTTGTGATATGTTTATTTCATGTTTTTGACTATCAAATAATTTTGAAAAATCATTGCAATTTTGAAACTTAATATTTTTTTTATTTACAATATCTTTTAAACTAAAAATATTATTTTCTATATCACTTATAAAATCTTCATCTATATTATTTTGATTATTTTGATTATTTATATCATTTAATTCTTTTTTTAGATTTTCTAATTCTTGTTCTTTTTGATAATTATTTACTTTTTCTTCATTTTTTGTAATATTATCATTTAAATCTGTTATATTTTCTATTGCATTTTTGTTATTAATATTATTATTAATATTATTATTAATATTATTTTTTTTCAAATTTTCTTCTATTATATTATATTCTTCATAATGAATATGATTTATTAATTTTTTATCTACTATTTTATTATTTTTTTCTTTATTTATTAAATTATCTAATATTTTAGATTTTAATATATTTTTATCTGATATATTAATACTATTTATATCCTTACAAATATTCTTTCTTTCAATATGTTCATTTATGCGTTTTAAATTGTCACATTCATAATTACATCTAATACATTTATAATTCATTTATTTATTTTCTATCTCTTTATTTGAAATTATATTTTATATTTTACATTTAAATTTATTTTTATTTTTTTTATATTTTTAATATTTATATTTATTTTTAATTATTTATTATTTTATATTAAATTATAATGGTAATATATTTTATTAAAATTATTAATATGATTAAAAATTATATATATTCATATTTTTTTTTATTACCATAATTTTATTTTTTTTATTACAATCTTTAATTTTTTAAAATATGGTAATATCAGTAATAAAAATATATATTATGTATAAAAAATATTGTATTATAAATATATATATTATCATTTTCAGTAATATATTTTTAATTAATATATTATATTTTTACATTTTATATAATATATATGTTAATATATTTTTATTTGTTATATAAATTGGTAATTAAATAAATGATTTATAAATAAATATTTATTTTATTATTATCATATTTTTTTTTATTACCATACTTTTTAAAAAATATTAATAAATTATTAAAATATTAAAAAATGGTAAGTTCAGTAATAAAATGCCCTAAAAAGACTAACTTAGTCTTTTTGTATAAAAATTATATTTATTATGAAATAGATAATAGTATTATATATATTTAAATAGTATGATTATGATAAAAATATCTTCTTAATGAAGTAAAAACTATAAATTCCATTTTTTTGGAAAATAAAAAAAACAAAAAAAACTATATCGGAAAAAATTTTGATCGGAAAAAAAAAAATATTTCTGTTCAAACTTTTTTTGAACTCATATTTTAATATTTTAAATTATTTCCTTTCCAGGAAATTTTTTAGATTACCAAACATTTTAAAAATAAATAATTAAATAAATAATATATTATATAAATAGATAATAGAAAATTCCCAAATAAAAATTCCCAAAATTGTTAAATTGCCCTAAAAGTCCATTTTTTCAAAAAACACCACCGTTTAAACGGTGGAAATTGTGGATCGCAATGTTTTTACGTTTTTTATGTGGAACTGATTTTTAGCATATATTTATTGATATTTTTAAAATAAAATGATTAAAAAATAAATTTTCATTGCTATTTTTTTTACGCGTAAACGGTGGTATTTTTTACGAAAAAAAAAAAATTTTTTTTATGCAATAAATTTCCGTTTTTTTTAAATGGAATTTTTTTTTTACAATGTTTTTTGTTTTTTTTTTTATTAAAAAAAAAATTAAAAATTTATTGCTATTTTTATAATTCTAAAATAGCAATAAAAAAACGTTTTTTTTATAAATTACATTTTTATTGATAAATTAGTAATAAATATTTTTGGAGAATATTGGCAAAATAGCAATAAAAAATGAAAAAAAGGTGAGGAATTGGCAAAAAAATGGCAAAACGACTTTTTTTTTGGAGATGTAACAATTTTGGGAATTTTTAGTCTTTTTTTGCTTAATTTTTTAAAAACCCGCTGAAGCTTTTTTTAAAAATCAAAAAGTTCAAAATCCGATCCCGTATAAGACAAAAAAATAATCTAAAAAAATCCGATCACATATCGGACTTTTTTCTGAAAAAAATATGGTTTAAAATCCGATCCCGTATAAGTATTAAAAATGTTCTAAAAAAACCAGATCCCGTATCGGACATTTTTTGGTTTTTTTTCATAAAAAAAAATAAAAATCTATCAAAAAAAATATGATATTGATACGGATTGAGTTTTTAAAAAAATCAATGTACATATCGGACTTAAAAAATATAGTTCAAAATCCGATCCCGTGTCATTCATCTAAAAAAACTCGATCCCGTATCGGACATTTTTAGATTTTTTTTTTTGCATTTTTCCGCTATTCAAATAAAAAAAATAAGATATTGATACGGATTGAGATTTTAGAAAAATCAATATACACAGCGGACTTAAAAATAATGGTTCAAAATCCGATCCCGTATAAGTCATCTAAAAAAACTCGATCCCGTATCGGACATTTTTTGAAATTATTTTTTTCATTTTTCCGCTATTCATAAAAAAAAAAACGATATCGATACGGATTGAGATTTTAAAAAAATCAATGTACATATCGGACTCAAAAAATATAGTTCAAAATCCGATCCCGTATCAATTATCTAAAAAAACTCGATCCCGTATAAGACATTTTTTGAAAAAAAATTTACAAAAAAAATTCAAAAAATAAAAGTTCAAAAACCGATCCCGTATCAATATAAAAAAAAATCTAAAAAAACCCGATCCCGTATCAGACATTTTTCGGATTTTTACTTTTTAGAGATAAATGGCATTTTTTTACTCACCAAAACTCACCATTTTTTTTTTATAAAAAAAAAAATTATTATCATAATTTTTTTTTAAATATTTTATATAATAAAACTATTATTGAATACATAATATTGAATGTTTATATTTTTTGAATTTTAAAATATATTAAAAATGTTATAAAATATTAAAAATCGTTCCGTATCGGACTTTAATGAAAAAGTATATCGCCAATATTGGCATTATGAATTATTAAAAAATTAATAATTCGTGTATGAGTATTTTTTTCCGTTTTGGAGAAAAAACGCGTTTTGGGAATTTTTCAAATCCGATCCCGACAAAGACTTTTTCTTTTTTTCCCAAATTCCCAAAATTGTTAAATTTATTTTCCCGTTCCGTATCGGACTTTTTTTATGCCAATATTGGCGAAAAAAATCTCCAAAAAAATGTCAAAAAATCAAAAAAAACCCGCTGAAGAAAAAGTTATAGCGGCTCCTTTTTCCACCGTTTAAACGGTGGAATTCAAAATCGCAATAAAATTGAACGGAATTTTTTATTTTTAAAAATACAAATATTTATTGTAAAAAATAAAAAATCAAAATCGCAATAAAAATATTTTTTTTCGTTTTTTTTTGCATTTTTCTAAAAAATCAAAATTTATGGTAATAAATAAATTAAATCGCAATAAATTATTTTATATATTTTAATTAAAAATAATACAAATAAATATTGTATATATTAATTAATAAAAAAATCTATTGCTATGTATTTTTTTTTATTTTTTATTTTTATTTTTTTGTTTTTTTTTGTAATTTTATTTTTTTAAATTTATGGTAAGGAGTATTAATTTATAGCAATAAAAAAATAAATTTAAAAAATATTTATTATAAAATACATTAATTAATGCCTAATATAAAAAATATCATTTTTCTTTGCTATTTTTTTATTTTTTACGCGCAAAATGTGGAATCCAAAAACATGATTTATTAAAAATTGCGGCGTTTTCGAAAAAGTAAAAACGGAAAAAAGATTTTAATTTTTAACATTTTAAAAATTAAATACAAAATTACAATATATTATTGTTATAAAAATATGTTTAAAATATTTTATTGATATTATTGCTATTTATTTTTTTACGCGTAAAATGTGGAATCCAAAAACACGATTTATTAAAAATTGTGGCGTTTTTGAAAAAAAGTAAAAAACACGATTTATGGAAAAATGTGGCGTTTTGAAAAAAAGTAAAAAACACGGTTTATTAAAAATTGCGGCGTTTTCGAAAAAAGTAAAAAACACGATTTATTAAAAATTGCGGCGTTTTTGAAAAAAAGTAAAAAACACGATTTATGGAAAAATGTGGCGTTTTCGAAAAAGTAAAACGGAAAAAAAATTTTAATTT
>JACCEC010814411.1_pt1 | contig 14773 bp, 5 predicted proteins | sample 7450121 | NCBI WGS metagenome assembly JACCEC01 (sample SAMN15323455, study PRJNA562643) | freshwater metagenome | isolation source: river surface water | place: USA:Blue River Watershed | collected 2017-08-18 | reverse complement strand
TTATGATTTTGATGATAAATATTTTTATAATACTGAAATAAAAAATAGAATAAGAGATAAATTTATAAGTGAAACAATTCGTGTTTATAATGTTTATTTAGATGATACAAAAACAAAATTTTTAGAATCCGAATTAAGTAAAGGTAATATTCATCATAACAGAATGAAAATTGAAGGTTATTTAACTCAAAAAGAATTAAATCAAGATTTTTTATAAAGTATTTTTATATATTGTGTATTTTATCAAATGTAGTTTTACTACATTTTTATATTTTTTATAAAATAATTATTTTATAAAATTTTATTATTTATTAAAAATATTTTTATTACTGAATTTGGTAATAAAATATTTAAAATATGATTAAGCGTAAGGCACGTACTGTGGAAAATCTTGACTATATAATACACAACGGTATCTCTCATTTTTTCCTACCATAATCACTTCATCATTATCACCTAATGGTTGGTTTTTATATTTTGTGATTAATGGAACTTTTACTTGACTATGTTCTCCAACTGCGGTATAATATTTATAACTATCTGAATTGGGGTATTCTTTCATTCCAAATAATGGTAAATAAGTATTATTATCTCCTTGAACTTTATATATTACACCTAATTGTTGAGGCATTCCACGAGGACCGCGTGTTGAAATATTTATTGGAGCAATGGGTGCTTCACTTACGGAAATTGGAACCATTGGATTTGCAATTGGGACTTCAGTACCACCTATTGTGGGAGCCATACGACGACCACCACCAATTACTTGGAATGGAAGATTATTTTGTGGGTAGTCTGTAAGACCATTATTCGAAGAATACCAACCTTGATCATAAAAGTTATCAGAACGATAAGGATAACGAAGAGGATTCCAAAAACGGTCTGATGCATTTATTTCTTTGGGACTACGTTGAATAGGGTCGGATGAAACAGGTACTTGTTGAACAATAATATTTGGAGTAAATGGTTCTTTTTCAACATGTTTTTCTTCAGATAAACGTATGGAAACATTTTGAATATACATATTATAAATGATAACGCATATTATCATAAATAATAAAATACATATAATCATACTACTATTTTTACTTAATTTTTTAACCATTTTTATTTTATACTACTTTCTTTTAATATTTTTTATAAAAAATAATTATTTTTTAAATATTTATTCTTTTTATTTAAAATTTACGAAATATTTTAATATAAAGGAGTTTTCATTTATATAATTAATTATTCAAAATGAAATTTATTTATCAAAATTATGAAATCGATTTTTTATATGATGATTCATATAATCAATTTAGATTAAATATTGAAAATGTTGATAAACAAAGATTTTATATGAAAGAATTTACCATTGATACATTTCATAAACTTCAATTTGAAAAAAAATGTAATATCAATAATGTAAAAAGTGGTATTCATTTTTTTGAAAAAGTTTTAAATAACCAATCTGGTTATACACTATCTATTTCCGAAAATACTCATTTACTTTCTAATTTTAAAAATATTCATATTTTAACATTTGAACTCAAAGGTGTTTTAGAAGAATATTTCGAAATTTATTGTAAATTTGATACGGAAGAACGCACTTTTTCTATGGAAGAAAAAGTAATCCGTATGATGGAAAAAATAAAAGGAAATTATGAATACAAAATTAATAATATTGAAAATCAACTTAATAATCTTCAAAATATGATTCTTAATATTTCTAATCTTATTGGAATGCCTCAAAATCATATTCAAAAAATAGATATTCAAAACAATATTGTAAAAATACCTTCTCAAAACAATATTGTAAAAATACCTTCTCAAAACAATATTGTAAAAATACCTTCTCAAAACAATATTGTAAAAGTACCTTCTCAAAATGAAATGATGAAAGTACCATCTCAAAATGAAATGATGAAAGTACCTTCTCAAAATGAAATGATGAAAGTACCTTCTCAAAATGAAATGATGAAAGTACCTTCTCAAAATGAAATGATGAAAGTACCTTCTCAAAATGAAATATTAGAAAGGTCATCTGAACCATTTATTGGATTAAATTATGAAGAAATAGAAGTAAATAAATCAAATATTAAAGAAAATATTATTAAAAATATTACTATAAAAAAAGATAAAAAAAATATTAAAGAATGTATGGAAAATAATAAAAATTTTTATGATACATTTTATTTATCTGAAGATGAGAAAGAAAATAATATTCAAAAAATGGAAGATAAAGAAATTATTCCTAAAAAAATGTTTATCACCTATTATACACATTTAGTTCAAAATTCATCTATTCCAAATATAATGAATAAATGGTATGATTTTGTAAATAATAGTGATGAACATATTATTGTAAATATTGAACGGTCTTATGCAAATTTATTTATGAGCAATCATGGGAAAATATTTATATTCCACGCTTATGGAGGATTAGTAAATGAAATTTCATTACAACATTATGGTGAAATTATAGGATTTGAAAATAGTGTTTCTATTAAAAATAATATTACATATATTGAAGAATTATTTAAAAAAGATATTGATGAATATTCTCAATGTGGTGATTCAAAAATAAATGTAATAAATTTTTTTAAAAGATTTGATGCTTTTATTGAAAATATTACAAAAAATATTATTTAAAATAATGGTTATATTTTATCTATTTATAAAATAGTGATTTATTTTATAATAAATAGTATGACATCTTTATTTAATGGTTTAACTTCGAATTTAAAAGAAAAGTATTTGATTAAATTATCAGATTTATATAATCAATGTATAGAATCCATAGATACTATAAAAATAATAGAAAATAAAAACGAGGAAAGTAAAACAGCTCTTGATGAAATAAAAAAAATTATAAATAATAATGATGAGTTAAATATTGGTAATATTGATTTCAAAAATTTTGATATAAAAAATTCAAAAAAAAATAACCAATTAAAAAAAAATATAAAAAAAATATGTGATAAATATAAAGAAAAAATTAAGACATATATAAATCAGATAAATTATGATGAAACAAATGTAAAAAACAAACAACTTATAAATTATTATATAATATTATTAAAAATTGATTTAAGACATGGTATAGATGCAATTTATGAAAAGATACTAAAATATATAATTCAAAATAAAATTGAAAATAATACAAATCAACAATCTCAATCAGTAATACAACCTCAACAATCTCATTCAGTAATACAACCTCAACAAATTTCACAAATAAAAGATGAACAATCAAAATTTATTTTATTACAATTAGCTTCTATTTTACATGAATTAGTACCACCATTTAAAAGAAAAGAAGTTTTAAATCAATTAAATAAAATGAGAAAGAAAAGTATATCGCATATTAAAAATTTAACATTAGAAAGCGTTGAAAAATTTTTAAAACAAAATAATAATTAAATAATTTAATTTTTAAAATATAAATCATATGATAGAATAGTATTATATGATTTTTATATAAATATGTCTAATAAAAAAGAAGAAAATGAAAATAATGCTTCTTATGTAGGAAATTTTTTTAAATTAATAAATTCCGAAGAAAAAAAAAAGAATAATATGAATAAAATATTTTCAAAACAGATTATACAAAATGCTCGTACTATTTTAAATAGTGTATCAAGTCAACATAAAAAAGAAAATATACAAAAAATAGCTTATATCACTCAAGAATTAAATGAAATGGAAAAAAATCCAGATTTATATAATAAACCTGAAGAACGTGTTTCTCAATTAATTGGAATGTTATTAGAACTTAATACTTCTTCCAATAAAAAAAGTTTAGATATCAATGCTATTAAACAATTATTACAAATGTATAAAGAAATTTTAACTTTATTATCATCCAATCCTAAAAATGAAGCTTTTAAAAGTGAATTAGAAACAAAATTACGTAATATTGAAGCATTTTTATCACAAATACAAACTGAAAATATATCAAATCAAGATTTAAATACATTTATTTTAGAATTAAAAAATTATTTATCAACATTATTAAATAAATTATCTTCAAATGCTCAAGAAAATCGAAATAATAAAGTAAAACGTATTGAAGCAGGTGTTGAAAGAATTAAAGAATTAGAAGCTACATTAAAAAAAGCTCAAGAAAATTTAAATGGAAAAAGTCGTGAAATTGAAGAATTAAAAAGTAAACCCAACTCATCTCAATCGAACAGAACAGAATTAGAAAAAGCAAAACAAGATTTACAATCAAACAGAACAGAATTAGAAAAAGCAAAACAAGATTTAGAATCAAAAATAACAGAATTAGAAAGTAGTATTGTTAAATTAACTTCAAATAAAAATAGTTCAAATAGAAATAAATTAAAATTACAGGAAGAAATAAATAAATTACAAGCACAATTACAAGCTAAACCAAATGGCTCAAATAATAGTGCTCAATTAAAAGCTTTAGCTTTAGAAGAAGAAGTTCAAAGATTAAAAACGAAACAAACTTCTTTAAATGAAATAACAAGTGAAAAAAATAAAATAAAAGCAGTTTTAAATGAAATTAAAACAAAGTTAAGTTTATCTCCGAATAATAACATAATATCTAAAATAAATGAATTAAGTAAAAAATCATTAAATTCAAATCAATTAAGAGAATTAAAAATAAAACTTAAAAATATATTAAAAAAAAGTCCTACCAATAATATCACAAATGAAAATATTAAACAGTTAATACGTTTAAATAATATAGTATCTGAATTAAATAAAAACAATAGTTCTATACCAAAACCATTAAAAAATATGCGTAATAAAATAAAAGGAAATTTACAAAAAAGAATGAATCAATTAGAAAGTAATAAAAAACAATTAGAAAGTAATAAATCATCCATACAAAGAAATGTAGGTTCGTCACTAAATAAAAAATCATCTGGTATATCTATGTATTCACCTATTGATGAAAATATATCGATTAACCAATCATCCATACCAGAATATTATAAAAAATTATATGCTGGAATTCAAAGTATAAAACGAAACGCACACACTTTACCTAATCAAAATTTATTTATAGGAGGAGAAAAAGGTAAAAATCAATACAAACCCATATATGATGAAAATTCTATTATTGAAACATATTACACTTTTTTAAAAAATATTTCTGAATTACCTATTATTATAAAAATATCAGCACTAACAATTGATGAATTACTTCATTTATTTATTATTTATAATGATAAAACTCATAATGAATTAGTCACTTTTACCAAAAATAATAAAACAATAAACAATTTATCTGTATTAGAATCATTAGCCTCTTTTTTATATATTGATATTACAAATTGGATAAATGATATGTTTACAGATGTAATAAGTGACCATAATACTATATCAAAATTCATAGGTACTGATAAAAATCCTTCAAATTTAAGATTATTGCGAGAAAAATATTTTAATGAAAAAGGTATGATAAATCTTTTTAATGATACACTTAATATGAATAAATTATTAATAAATATGAAGCAATGTAAAAATGGTCAATGTAATATTAATATTAAAGAAAATGTATTATCTGAAATGGAAAATAAAAATTATTATATAAATATTTATACTTATTTAGATATTATTCAAAATATTATAAGTAAAGATGACAATGTAAATCAATTTTATAAAACCATTTTTAAAAAAGCTACTATTCATACTATTATTTATAACTTTTTCTCATCAAATTCTGTTGATTCTATACAAAATATTATTTCAATTACAAATTTATTATCATCTACTGAAAATTTAATTGAAAAAATTGACAAATTATATTTAACTAAAACACAAAACAATATTATTTCATATTTACGAATTCGTTGCGATCCCATTTATGATCAAATAAGAATGTATAACCGTAGATTTGATATTCAATTAAATAAAAATAATACATTTATTAAAATTGGCTATAATCATCATAATTTCCCATATTATGATGTTGCCTTAGATAATAGTGTTACTTTACATAAAAATCTTAGTACAAATATTACAAAATTAGGAAAAGATATATGGAAATCATATTATTTATCTACTTGTCCAAATATTCGAAGTGGATCAAATCAAACATTAGTATGTAAAGGTAAAGAAATACCAAGTTTATCCACAGCAGAACAATTTATACCTATTAACTATGAACATAAATATTTATTAGGTCCATTTAATAATATATTTCCTCCAAAAAGTAGTGAAGAAACAATTACCACAAATAATGATATTAGTGAACGAATGAATGAGATTATTAATCTTTTAGTTGCTAAAAAACCAGCTTTTATTATGGGATATGGAGCAAGTGGTTCGGGTAAAACATCATCATTAATATATTTTACAAAAGGTAAAACTCCCGAAAGTAGAAATGGTGTTTTAATAGCATTATGTAATAAAATGGCTAAAGAACATCAATATACAAATATTAAAATTAAATCATATGAATTTTATTCGGATCCTAAAAAGAAAAAAGATGAATATGTTCGTGATAATATTATTGTAAAAAGAGTCCCTCTTCAAGAAGATTCTGAAATTACATTTAATTATATAAATGAACAATTTGTTTTAACAAATGGAACAAATACAAATAATAATAAACGTGGTTATAATCATATAAATACATTTACAGATAGAACAAAAAGTGAAACAACTTTCTTTGAAAATAATACACCCATGGGTGAACTTTTAATTCATTTAATTGATAATGATCGTTATGTTAAAGCTACTCCTAATAATCCAAATAGTTCCAGAAGTCATTCATTAATTATTGTTAATTTTTATAAAGGTAATTCAAGCAATGCTGATAATACAACACTTATTATTGGTGATTTTGCTGGTGTTGAAAATATTTTTGATTGCGATGATTATGATACTATACTTGGATTTTCAGACGCATATATTAATGGAAATGCTTCCAAAGGTAAGTTTTATAATACATATTCACCTTCTATACCTAATAAATCCACTACAAATGTACAATCAAAATCGCCATTATGTAATAAAATTTATTCATTACCTGTTTATGATTTACACGGTGATTATAAAAAGATTTTAGGTAAAGTTTACATACCATCCGATAAACGTAATATTATTTTAAATAATACAAGGTCTCCTGTAAATCCAGATCACCAAAATGAAATTTCCATTGATCAAAAAATAGAACTTTTATTTAATCCAAATAATTCATCTATTACACAAAATCAATTATTTAGAAGTAGTTCTAATGTATCTTCAGTTATTTCAAATCAACAACTATATGAAAATTATATAAAACAATTAAATAATGACAGTTCAAAATTAATACCAAAATATTTTGAAGCTTATTTACTTCAATATTTAGTAAATGATATAAATATTGAATTAGATGTTTCAAATAAACCTGAAGAAATATTTAATAAATTTGTTTCAAACAAAAATACACTTTTAAATAATATTCAAATATTTAATTATTTTGAAAATATGAATAATTCAGATTTAACTACAATTACTAATATTATTTCCAAATTTACTTCAAATCAAGATGAAATAACTAAAATACAAACTGCTTTTAATTGGAATAATGTTGTAACTATATATGGAAAAGGGAAAATACCAGTTGATTTTAGTAGATTAGGATCATCAGGTGCTGTTCAAATTGATAATTTAGTTACTAAAGATAAACGCATTACTAATTCAGATAAAACACGTATTGTTTCTCCATATAATGTTGCTATTAACAATTATTTATATAATTATTACATAAATATTAATAATTTAATTGCTTATTTAAATGGTAAATCAAATACAATTCCAGATAATTTTAATATTGTAATTATTACATTTAAATCTAATCCATTAAAATTAATAGAAAATAGTAAACATGAAACATTATTAAATATTGAATATGTTAAAATAAATAATGAAACATTAACATCACATAAATTAATAGAATTAATTTCCAAAAAATATTCATTTAACTCATCAAATTATGTATATAAATCAATTATACGAAGTGATATTATAAATATTTCTAACTTTATTACACAAACACAAAATTTAAATAGAACAGATTTAATTAAAATATTTAAATATTTATATATTGCTACGATGGAACATTATATTGAATATCATTGTAGATATTATTCATCAATTGATGTTTGTAAAATACGTAAAAATGAAGGGTATATGATTAATGGTACACTTGAAGAAACAAGAAATATTATTCGTAATATCATTCTTGAAAAAAATAAAGGAAGTATTCGCACTATACCACCATTTTATAATGAATGTTTACCCTATTTCTGTATTAATGGTGATTGTTTTAAAGAAAGTACAATTACAAATGTCGAAAGTACTATATTTAATAAAATTAAAGAAGAATTAAATACATCTTATAGTGAAATGGTATTTTGTATATTTATGGTATTAAATGTTTCACCAAGAGCAAATAATCCACCACCTATTCCATATATTAATATATATAAATTAAATGTTTTTTATTATCGATTATTAAATAATCAAAAAATTAGTTTAGAAAAATTAAATAATACATTAAATGATATATATACATCCATTACAAATCATTTTGGTAATAAAGATTTATATAGCGATAAAACAAATGTATTACGAAATAAAAAAGAATTTTCTGATTTTGTAGCAATTAAAAAATTAATTAATATGACTTTTGAACGCACTAAAAACGGTTCAATCACTGTATCAAATACTGAATTAAAACATATTTACAAATCAATTATTCAAAACTTAAAAGATTTTAAAGAATTAATTGATAAAAATAATGCCGCATCAGCTATTGGTACATTGGAATTTTTAGATATTGTTTCTAAATATTATACCACAAATATTATGTGTAAACCACCTGCTTTAAGAAACAATACAAGTGGATTTACTGATTTAATGTTTAAATATATCAATACAATTAAAAATGTTAAAAAGAATAGATTATAATATTTTTTAGAAAAATAGTATATTTATAAAAATATTTATCCATTCATAATATAGTATTATTATATTATATTATATTATAATTATCATAATGAGTACTACAAATTTAGATACTCAATTTATAAATTCTTATATTGATTTAGTTAAAAAAATTATTGCTAAATTAAAAAGTGAAAATGTTATATCTGAAAGTAATTCATATACATCAACTTTAACAGAAATTCAAAATAATGATGAAAATAATATAGCAAAAATTGAAAGATTAATTGTTATTATCAACAGTTTAAAAGAATTGAATGAAAATAGTGAAATAAAAAGTAGTATCCATTTATCACTTGTACATGAATTATTTATTTTAAGCAAAGATACATTACAATTACTCGATTTTAATAAAAATAATAAACAATTTATTAATAGCATTCGTAATTCTATTTCAAAATTAAGTGATTCTATTGAAAGTCCAAATATAAATCCAATTATTCGAAATATACGTTCTATTATAAGCGGTAAATATCAAACTCTTCAGAAAAATAGTGTAAATAAAAATATAAAAATTCGTGAATTAACTATGAAATTAAGTACTTTATATAAATTACTTAAAAATAAAAATAGTAATGTTTCAAGGAAAAATGAAGAAATATCTGCTTTAAATACAACTGTAAAAAGACAAATCCAAGAATTTAAAAATGCTTTATCTAAATGTAAAACTCTTCCAAATCAATCTACGATTGTAACCAATTTAAATAGAAATAGTTCCGTACAAGGTTTATTATCCACTTTACAAAAAACAAATCTTTCATCAAAATCTCTTGAAAAAATTAGTAATGCAAATTTATCAAAATATATTGGAATTGTAGATACTTTAATAGAAAAAATTAAAAAGAAAGTTCCCAAAAATAATGGCGATTTTATAAATGGTGGTAGTAAAAAGAAGAAAGTAATAAAAAAGAAAAAAGTAATCAAAGGTGGTACCAAAGAAACCGAAATTCAATTTATTAGTAAAATATATCATGTTATTAAAAATATTACTGATTTACCATTTATTGTTAAATTATCTGCATTAACACCAAATGAAATAACAAAATTATTAGTATATAATCAAACAATTACTTTTTCAAGTAATAATGGAAGTGTATATAATAAAAAAAATATTCTCGACATTTTATCGAAATTCTTATTTGTAAATATTACTTCACTTATGACAAATATTTTTTCATCCTATGGTTTTGATAATGGTGGAAAAACAATTGTTGGAACTAAAAGTAATACAACTATTTTAGGTACATTATATGCATCTTATTTTAAACCATTTGATTTAAAAGACCGCTATTTAGATACTTTACATATGATTAATTTATTAAAAACTTGCACAAATCCAGCAGGATGTCGTAATTTAGAAAGTGTAAATGATGAAAATAAAATTATTTATATGAATGTTTTTAAATTTATTGAAATTTTATATAATGTTGTAGCAGGTGGTGTAAATAGTTCACAATCTGTAGATGCTTTTTATAAAAATATTTTCCCAACATTTGCTATTCATATAATCAATCATAACTTTTTAGAAAATAAAACTTTAGAAAATATGTCTACTATCATAAATATGTTAGAAACAAATGTCAATTTCAGAAATGAATTAGATAAATTATATTTAGAAAAAGCATCCAATAATATTATTACCTATTTAAGAGTCCGTTGCGATAAAACAAATGGCGAATTAAATATTTATAATAAACGTTTTAATATACAAATGAACCAAAATAATACTTTTATGAAAATTGGCTATAATAATCAAGATTTTCCATATTATAAAATGAATCCTGATGGTACTATTATTTTAGACCCATCTTTAGCTACTAATATGTCAAAATACCAAGAATATTACCCCAATGCATCTTCTTTATCACAATTTGTAACAGCTTTCACTCCTAAAGCTTATGAATATAATTATAGTATCGGACCTTTTAATAATATTTTCCCACCAAAAGATGGAACAAATATTGTCAATAATAAAAATATTAGTGACCGATTATATGAAGTAATGCGCAATTTAAAAGCACCGGAAGCAGAAAGAAAACCTGTATTTATACTGGGTTATGGTGCAAGTGGTTCTGGTAAAACATCATCACTCATTTATTTTAATAAAGGTGCTACACAAGATGATAAAAATGGTGTATTAATTACATTATGTAATCAATTTGCTCAAGAAAGTGATTATAAAAATATTAATGTGAAAGCTTATGAATTTTATTCAAATCCAAATTTATCATCAATGCCTACATCCTATAGTGCTAATAATATTGTAACAAAAGTTGTTCCCCAAACAGAAGGTGAAATAATTAATTTTATTTATGATGATAGTTCAAAACAGTTTATATTACCTAAACAATATTATCATCAAAATACTTTTACTGATAGAACATCAAAAATAGGTAAACAAGTACCTAATTTTAATACTCTTCCTGATGAAATCGCAACAGGAGTTCACAATAATATACAATGGACATCATTTCCCACAAATACATCCATGGGAGAAGTTTTAATTCATATTATTGATAATGACCGTTATGTTAAAGCTACTCCCAATAATCCCAATAGTTCCCGCAGTCACGCTGTAATTGTTGTTACATTTTCCAAAGGTGAAGGTGTGGAAGAAGCAAATTCTCCAACATTAATTATTGGAGATTTTGCGGGTGTTGAAAATATTTTTGCTTGCGATGACCCACTTACTTTATCTGGATTTTCAAATGCTCGTATTAATGGAAATCGTAATAAAAATAAATTCTATCAAGTATTTTCACCTACTATTGGTAATGTTAAGAGTACAAGTGCAAATAGTACTGGATGTAAAAGATATACTCAAGATACATATATTCCAGCAGTTTCTCCTTTTATACGACCTTTTAATAATCCTGATTATACAATTGCTGAATTAAATAGAAAAGTAAATAATCTCTTTGAAACTGGTACAGGTCAATTTATAACATTTGATGAAATAGATGCAAATATTAATACTTTATTTGGAGCAAATATACCATTATATAAAGAAATTGAAAAAAGTATTTTAGCATTGGTTGGAAATGATATTTCAAGTAAAAATAAAAGTATGATTGAAAGTACGTTTAGAGCAAATTTAACAAATTTTAATAATATGCTTCAATGTTTAGATTTTAAATCTTCTTATGATGCTATTCAAAGTATGCCAAATAGTGAAGATAAAAGTAAAGCTTTTGTAAAAAAAATGATAGAAAAAGAATTAGGACCAGAATATTTAGATATTCCAACAAATATCAATTTAAATCATTATTTAGATATACAACTTAAAATCGGTGTAGCTCTGCGTCAAGACCTTTTACCTAAATTTAATAATAAAATTGTAACTTTTATTAATGATTTTAATAGAATTTATTATCAAAATATTCAATTATTTATAAATCAAATCATTAATAATTTAAATAGTTTTAATAATTTTAATTTTTATAAAATTAGAAATAAACCAACAAGGCCAAAAGTATATGAAATTAATTTTACAGGAATAGAAAGTATTACTCAAGAAATGGCTGAAAATATATTTAATGAAATATTTATTATAAATATTAATACAAGTCAATTATATAATAAAATTAAACCAATTTTAAATAATGGTATTCCTTTAATAAATATTATAAATAATAGTTCAAACCATATTGAAAAATTAATGAATTTATTTAAAATGCTTGATGAAAAAAATATAAATATAGCAACTTTTAAACGCATTCTTCAATATATATATGTAATGAATATGGAATATTATATTGAATTATATTGCCGTAATGTAAAAAGTAAACAAATTTGTGAAATTCGCCGTAGTGAAGGTTATATGATTAACGGAACTTTAGCCGAAACCCGAGAAATTATTAAAAATATGATTTTACAACGTAATTCAAATAGCATTCGCATTGTTCCACCTTTTGTTAATGAATGTTTACCTTATTATTGTATTGATAAAGAATGTTTTATTCAAAGTAGTGGTTCATCCATTTTATCAAATACCATTTTTGATAGTATTAAGAAAACAATAGGTGAAGCACCTTTTAATAAAATGGTGATTTCTATTTTTATGGTCTTTAATGCCTCTTTATTAGCAAATAATCCTCCACCTATTCCTTATATTGATATTTATAAATTAAACCGTATTCTTTACAAAATTAAAAATAATGAACCTTTCAGTTTTAATAAATTTAAAACAATTCTTCAAAAACTGGATGATTTAGTAAAGTATTATACTACTAAATCTCTTGGTCTTTATAATGATACTATTTATAAGGAATTTTTGAAATTTAAAGGTGAACTAGAAGGTGGAATTGTAACCGAGAAAAATATAAAATCTTATTATCATATATTAGAAAAAGTTAAAATTTTAATTGATAATAATAATGCTGCGTCATCGATTGGAACATTAGAATTTTTAGATTTAATTTCAAAATATTATACTACAAAAATTATGTGTAAACCCGAAAATAATCAAAATCAAAGATTTAAAGATTTATTAGAAACAAAATTAACAGAAATGGTTCGTATGGCTGGTGGAAAGAAATACGTGGTTAAAAAGAAAAGTATAAAAAAGAAAGTATAAAGAAAAATTTTATAAAATAATATCTTTTAAGTTAATAAATAATAATTTTTTAACTTAAATATTTAAATTTATATTATATTATAATAGATATTTAGATATTATGGTTTCTATACATAAAAAAGATTTTGAAGAAATTTATAAAAAAATAAAGAAATATATAAAAGATAATAAAAAATCACCTAAAAAAATATTAAAACTTAAAAAAAGAATTTTAAAATTAGATTTTGGCAAAAATAGCACTTCTCAAAAAAAAATAAATAAATTGTTTGATACATATATGATTGGAGGAACAAACGGTTCAGTAGGTACTAAAAATAGTGAATTATTAACACCTAGTGGATTACGTGTACCACCTAGTGAAACGAAGAGATACACCAACCCACTACAAGCACCAGCACAAGCACAAGGAGCATCAGCAGCATCAGGAGCACCAGCAAACGCACCAGCAGCACCAGCATCAGCAAACTCATCAGCATTACCACCAGCAAACGCAACAGGAGCACAAGGAGCACCAGTATCAGCACCAGCTGCAACATCAGCATTACCACCAGCAAACGCAACGGGAGCACAAGGAGCACCAGTATTAGCACCAGCTGCAACATCAGCATTAACATCAGCATTACCACCAGCAAACGCAACAGGAGCACAAGGAGCACCAGTATCAGCACCAGCAGCAAAAGCAGCAGCAGTACCAGCACAATCATCAGCAAACGCACTAGCAAAAGCAAAAGAAGCACCAGCAACAGCATTAGGTTCAGCTCCAGCACCAGCTCCAGTACCAGCACCAGCACCAGCAGCACCACCAGCAGAAGCAAAAGCAGCACCAACATCACCAGCACCAAAATCAAAAAATAATGAATATCAAGTAATCAATAATAGTAGTAATCAATACGTAAGAAAAAAGACATTTATACCTACTCTAATACAAGTAAAATCATCAAATGTACAACAATCATTTAATAGCTCCAGTAATCCTTTATTAAAAGGAGATAAATTAAACCCCACCACATCAAGTTTAAGAACACAACCAGCTCCAGCATCATCAGCACAAGGTTCAACACCACCAATAGCAACACAAGGACAAGGAGAAGTACTAGCACCAGCAGGAGTATCATCAGCAGGTTCAACAGGTTCATCAGGTTCAGCAGGTTCATCAGGTTCATCAGGTTCAGCAGGTTCATCAGGTTCAGCAGGTTCATCAGGTTCAGCAGGTTCATCAGGTTCAGCAGGTTCATCAGGTTC
>JACCEC010377511.1_pt1 | contig 14773 bp, 14 predicted proteins | sample 7450121 | NCBI WGS metagenome assembly JACCEC01 (sample SAMN15323455, study PRJNA562643) | freshwater metagenome | isolation source: river surface water | place: USA:Blue River Watershed | collected 2017-08-18 | reverse complement strand
ATGGAATTTTATTTATAGCTTTATAAATAAAAAGATTTATTATTTCAAAATTATATGTCATTTATATATTAAAAAATAATTTAATTTTTATAAAAATAATTTAATTTTTATAAAAATTACTATATATAATTAATGCAATTATAATATATAATTCTATTATTAATAAAAATAAAATTATTAAATTAATAACATTTTTTGTATTTTTAATGATTTTATTTAGTTGTTATGGAATATATGTTATCAGTAAATATTATTTGTATGATAATAATAAAAATATAAATTATAATTATAATTATCGTTCAAAAACTGGTCTTGAATTAATTATTAATGATAATAATTATAATTTAAATAAAATAGTTGTAACTAAAAGTGATTATTATATAATTATTATTTATACCATAATTTATTATATTTTATATATTTTATTAATATTATTACCAATAATTTTTATAAAAAAAAAATATAATTATTTAAGTAAATAATTTTTATTAAGTATTTAATATATATAATATTATATATTATAATGTCAGTTACACCAAAAAATACTACTCCGACATTTTGTAATGCTGGTAATGAAAAAATAAATAATATATGTTATGGACCATGTGGAAATTTACAAATTCACACAAATAAAACTTTATGTGGTTTGTATAACCAGAGAGCGGGTGTTTGGGGGTCAGTAAGTAATAGACCTAGTTCACAAAGTTTATGTCAAGGAAATTATACTAAAAATGATTCTACATGTTATGAAAATTGTCCTAGTAATACAGTTGAAGATGGTAATAATTGTGTTGATTGTACAAGTGCTGATTTAGAAAATAGTAGTATTTGTTTTAATTGGTGTAATAATAATAGAGATCGTTGTTATTCACCAATTAATAATTATTGTAATAAAAGATTAATTAATAATAATGAATTACCTAATATATGTATTGGAATACAAGAAAGAGTTAAAGAAGCTAATTGTACAACAAATGTTAATTTATTAAATCCTTCTAATACAATATGTAGAGATTATTGTAAATCAAATACTAATAGTTGTAGAAATAATATTAAAAGTTATTGTACAGGTGATAAAATTAATAATGATCAATTTTGTAAAGATGTTTTAGTTTCTCATGATATGAATGGACAACATGATTCTGAAATGATAAGATTTTGTAATAATGAAGGTAAGAATACTGATATATGTGCTTGTTTAGATAGTGAAAGAGTACGCAATAGTCTTGCAGATATTACAGATCAAGAAATAAAAAATGATTTAGTTCTAAGACCAGATTGTTATTATTCTCCTTGTATTTCAAATACTACATACAGAAAAAATGAAAGTAATCCATGTAAAAATATTCAAATTTGTAAAATTAATGTTGGCGGAAGTATTAATATTTTAAATTCTAATAATGTTACAATAAAAAATGATTGTATAACAAAAACAATACAAGCAGCACCAGCAACACCAGTAGCACCAGCAGCACCAGCAACACCAGTAGCACCAGCAACACCAGCAGCACCAGTAGCACCAGTAGCACCAGCAACACCAGCAGCACCAGTAGCACCAGCAACACCAGCAGCACCAGCAATACCAGCAACTACAACAAATAATTCTGAACCAAATATTAAAAGTGTTCAAGATTGTCAAATGTCAGATTGGACAAAATGTTCAAATATGTGTATAAATGGTGAACAAACACGAAATATAATAACAAAACCACAAAATAATGGCAAATCATGTGGACCAATTAAACAAACATGTTTAATTACTTGTACAACATTAATTGATCAAGTTAAAAATAATTATTTTAATTTTAATGAACTTGATATGCAAAATAAAGTAGCAGTTTTTGTAATTGGTTTATTAATTGTTATATTTGTTGTAATTTTTTTTTAATTTATATAAAAATAACTATAAATTAATAATTATATATTATTAATTTATATAATGATAATTCAAATTTTTTATAATTATTTAAATAAAAATGAAAATTTTAAAGACAATAATTATAATATTACTTTAATAGATATTCTATTTAATCTTATAAGTTTTTATGCTTGTTATCTATCATGGACTTGTCATAGTAATAAAAATCAAAATATAATATTAAGATTAATTTATGTTATAATTGCTTATATTTTTGGTTTATTATATATTATGTTTAATTATTTATTTTTCTCTGATTGTAGAAATAATGAAATAATTAGAACATCGTAATTATAAATATATTTAAAAGAAAGAAAAATAATAAATAATAAACAAAATGGTTTATACTTATAAATTTAAATTTAATTATTCAAATATAAATAAAAGAATTAAATATATTCATTATCCTGAACATATTTTATATATTCATAAATTAACACATGTAGAACGACCAATATATAATTATATTAGATATAATTGTAATACATTTGGAAAAGAACTAAATGTATTACAATATAGTATAAATAAATATCATTCTGAATTTTTATTTAAAAAAAATATTTCTAATAATGAAGATTTTAATTTACCATATTTAAAACTTAAATTTAATATTAAACCATATAATAATAACAAATCTTATATTTTATATATTAGTTTAATTTTTTGGAATCCAATATTTTTATTTATTATTCCATTATTACCAATATTAATATTAATTAATTGTTTAAAAAAAGATTATTATATTAAAGAACATCCAATGTTCATAGATTATAGAAAAAATATTTTGTAAAATTATAAGCTTTTAATCAAGTTAATTTAATTTATGCGTAAATTCAATAAATACGCGTAAATTCAGTAAATACGCGTAAATTCAGTAAATACGCGTAAATTCAGTAAATACGCGTAAATTCAGTAAATACGCGTAGATTCATTTTTATATTTAATATTTAATTATATTCATAGTTATATTATCTATTAGTTTTTGTATTTCGCAAACAAAGTTATAACAGAATAGATATAAACGAATAACAACCAGCAACCAGCAACCAGCAACCAGCAACCAGCAATCAGCAACCAGTAACCAGCAACCAGCAACCAGCAACCAGAAACCAGTGAACAGCGTTCTATGATCTGTGATCTGTGATCTGTGATCTTTTGTTTCAGTTTCAATATGTCAGATAAGAGGGAAAAAGCTAAGGAATCGGCAGCAAAAGTTCGCGATGAGGCTAAGACAGCAGCATATAATGAAGTGAGACAAGATCTCAGTACTTCAAAAACTTCTCGTGTTTTGTTCCCTATTCATCTGTACTCTAATGAAGGGGACTACACTTTGATGTCTGAGGATAGCGATATTCTTAAGTACTTCAAAGAGAACACCATTGAGGATTATTACACTGGCGAAGAGCTCAAGATTGAGATCTTTGGAGAAGATGTTACAACTATTAGAGAGTACGCAGAAACTCACAACAAGATCCCAACAGCTATGCTTATTGCATATGAGGCGATGAAGTAAGTTATATAAAAAGCATTAATAAGCTTATATAATTATAATAATTTGATGATAATAATGTTTATTTTGCAGTAAAATACTGACATTTGGGAAATCATCTAGTGGATCTAATCGCGAAGCACCTTTGGGAATGCATCGAGCTATCTTTATGAGTAGTTCTTCGTTTTGGAAGTTCACAGATGATATTGAGGTACGATATATTATTCATATAATATTAAATACGCGTAAAAAATTAATATATTTTTATTTTTTACAGGCTCAGGATACAATGGCGAAGAACTACAACATAGATCTGGTATTGCTTCCAGGTCTGATTACAGCTTATAAGCCTATGAAGGATAATACAATGGTGAAGCTGTTAGACACGATTGGGCGCTTAAGGTCTGATTGTCTACCTTCAATGAGAGAGTATCGTTCTATTAATAACAAGTCCGTTATCCAACTCCAAGTAACTAAATGGCTCCATATTTTTTGGAACTTCATTATAGAAGTCCATCATGTCAATAGGCTCTTCAAAATCATTTAGATTTGACATGAAAGCAAACTTTGGAGTATCCATATTCATATAACTCTCATATATTCCAATATCAAAGTTAAAAAGGTCACATGTATCAATAACTGAAGACATGTTTTAGCTTGTGTATAGCTTGTGTATAACTTGTGTATAGCTTGTGTATAACTTGTATACTAAAAAAGTATAAAATTAAAAGAGTATTTATACTATTATCATATTTTGCCGTTTAAATTATTACTCTTTTATGTTTATAATTATTTATGACTGTTTAAAATATTACTCTTTTAGGTTTATAATTATTTATAAAATATTTCTAAATCTACTATTATTAGTTTTAATATTATTTAATTTATTTAAATAATTATCAGAAAGAAATTCTTTATTAATAGGTAAATAACTTATAAGACCATTTTGATATAAATATTCAAAAGGTCTTAAAATAAAATAATTAATATTCCAAGGATTTTCTTTAATATTTTCTATACCAATATCTAAAAAATAATTATGAATACAATCATTAAGTTCTTTAATTAAATAAAAATAATTTTCATGGATAAATATATAAAAATCTAATATATATAAACATTTATTAATATTTTTTTTTAAAATTTTATGTAATAATGTTTTTTCTTTAAATGTTAAAATAATTTCAGATTTAATATAAACTAATTCATCAATTCTATAATAAGGTAATAATAATTGTATTCCAATAATATTATAAAATTTTGGTTTATATATAGTATTTTGTCTTATACTATATATATAATTAATTAATTCTTCAGGATAAAATTGAAAATAACCAGAAAATAAATTCATACTATGAGTATCTGGATTATTAAAATCAATATCATCATAATCAATATTACTTAAATTTTTTTCAACTATATTTTCATAAGATATATAATTATCATGTATTATAACTTCATTAATATTAAAAGCTTTAGAAAGACTTGATATAAACATTATTAAATCATTATCATCAAAATATTTTTCTGAACCAATTGAACGAAATATATAATTAATACTTATTATATCTCTAATTTCAATAAATAATTTAATTATTGCGGATTCTTTTTCTTGAATAATAATATAAAATTCATCTTCTGTTTTTGTGTTATCTTTTTGTAAAAAAAAATATCTATTATATACAATACTTGTATCTAATTTATAAAATTGAAATAAATATTTTGTATTTCCAATATTGGAATAAAAATAATATTTATTATTTATTTTTGCAATACATTCTTCCATAAAATAAATTCCTTTTTGTTTAAAATTTGTACCATCTAATTTTATTTTAAAAAAATTAACATATGGTATTGTTATGTCTGATATTAAATAATTATCAAATAATCTTAATTTATCTAATGGTTTAATATATTCAAATTCATATTTTTTTTTTATTTGTTTTGAAGCTAAATTATTTGTATGATAATATTCAAAATCATTATCTATTCCAATTAATTTTAATATACCTGGAGCAAGTAAAATTTCTTGTTCTTGAGGAAATAAAGAATAAGATTCAACACATAATCCAATACCTTCAATATTTGAAGGTATTTTTATTTTAATTAAAACATATCCAAAAACATTATTTTTAGGATCATAAAATGGATTTCTAGTTGTACTTATAAAACTTTTTTCTTCAAATATATCACCTATATTTAAATTTAATAGATAAACGTCATTATCTATAAATCTATAAACATAATATTCTTTATCAAATTTAGGTGCTTTATTAATTATACTCCATATATTATTTATTTCTAATTCTAAAATTTCATCTTTTATACTTTTATTTCTTAAATAATTATTTAAATAATATGAACCTAATAATGTATATAATTGAATAAAATTTTTAGCTCCATAATTTTCTTTAATAAATATTAAATGATACATTAAAATTTTTGAATCTATATCATTATTTCTAATTGTTTTACAAATATTATTATCAATATTTAATTTCATATTTAATCCTAACATTTTTAATTCACTTTTTGTAAAATATGGTTTAATATTAGGATTTATATTTTTAAAAAATGGTAAATATGATGGACGAATACAATTTGTAATTTCTTTTGTTTGTGGATTTGTTTCATAATATACTTTATAAAATGTTTCTTTTAAAGTTGGCAAATCAAAACAATTTAAAAATTTAATATTTTTATTTAATGTTTCTAAAAAATCATTTATAAATTTATTTCTATTTTTTTTTTTATTATATTCATTAATAGTTTCTTGAATATAATTAACTATAGAATCATCTGGTAATCTATAATTATATTCCATAATTCGAAAATAAACATTTTCAGGATTTATAATATATAAATTTTTAGTATATATATCAAATAATGGTATATATTTAGTTATTTTTGATATATTTTTTTTTATATTAATAAGATATTCTTTTGGGTTATCAACATATTTTTCTAGATCTTCTTCATTTGGCAATATAGCTAATTTTAAATATAATTCATCTAATACATTATTTTCATTAATATCTTTAATTATATTATTAGGATATTTTAAATAATATTTCATTTAAAATATCCTAATATTTTTTTTATTATAAATTTAATTTACAGTTAAATATATCATAATATTTATCAATTAATAGTGAATCAATTTTAAAATATTTAGTTAATTCTATATTAAATTTTATATCGATATACCTAAAAATTTTTTTTATATATTTTTTTTTTATATCTTCATTTACATCTTTTGTATTAATAATACCATATATAAATGGATGTATTAAAATTATTATTTTTTTAATAATTTGTCCTTTAGATTTAGAATCAGATTCTGATTCAGATTCAGAATCAGAATCTTTTTTTTCTTCTGCTTCTGCTTTTTTTGCTTCTATTTTTTTTTGTTCTTGTTCTATTTTTTTTTGTTCTTGTTCTATTTTTTTATATTCATTTCTAATTTCTATTGATATATCATATTTTAAAAAAACTTTATCTAATGTTTTTTCAATAGCTTCATCTTCATTATTTATTTCTTTTTTTAAATGTTTTAACATTATAATTATATATTATAATATTAAGATAATAATTTATATATATTTTAAATAAATATATATAAAAATTAATTTACTAATTAATTTATATTAAATTATAATTATATAATATTATATTTTTTTAATTTAGTAAACAAGTGTTTTATTAATTATAAAATATTTTTTTGTAAAAAAAACATATAAAAAGTCTTTACTTATATTAATTTATATGGACATAACAAATAAAAATAATAAATATGCTAATGATTTTTATAGTTTTATAAATAATTACAAAGTAATTAAAAAACTTGGGGAAAAGAATATTATAACACATACCTCATTAGTAGGAGGCTCTTATAATATTCCAGATAATAAGAAAAGTGATTTTTATAGATTATATAAGAAAGCTATAAAATCAGGTGAGAAATTATATATATCAGAACAACATATAACACAATCACCAATATTAATAGATGTAGATATAAAATATAAAGTTTCAAAAGAATTATCAAAAAAACGTTTATATAATGAAGAAATAATAATAAAATTAATAGAAATATATAATAAATATATTAATGAATTTTTAAAAATAGAAAATGACGAACAATTAAATGCATATGTTATGGAAAAAGAAAAACCAACATTTATTACAGAAGAAGATGGATATGAAATTTATAAAGATGGGATACATATTATATATCCAAATATATGTACAAAACCTAAAGTTCAACATATTATTAGAGCAAGTATATTATGTAAATTAGCAGAAAATAATATATTTGCAGATATAAAACCAATTAATTTATTAGATGATATAATAGATAAAGCAGTAATAGAAAGGAATGGTTGGATGATGTATGGTTCTTGTAAACCAAATTGCAGTCCATATACAGTAACAAAAGTATATAATAAAAATTTACAAATGATTGAATTTGACGATGATGATTTAATTCAAGAATTAAGTATTCAAAGATATAATGAAGATGAAATAATAAAATTTAATGATAGTTGGAATAGTATAAAAATTGATGATTTATATAATAAAATATTTAATAAAAATAGTAAAAAAGGAGTGAAAGGAACTGAAGATGATATAAGGATAGCTAATATATTAATATCATTTTTATCATTAAAACGAGCAGATGATTATAATTCATGGATAGAAATAGGTTTTTGTTTACATAATATTGACGATTCATTAATAGATTTATGGATAGATTTTAGTAAAAAAAATAATAAATATAAAGAAGGCGAATGTGAAAAATATTGGAAGAGTTTTAAAGACGAAGGTTTAACAATAAAATCATTACATAGATGGGCAAAGTTAGATAATCCAGAACAATATAATGAATTTATGATAAAAGAATTAAATGAAGTTTTAAAAAAAAGTACAAGTGGTACAAGTTATGATGTAGCAAAAGCATTTTACGAAATGAATAAATATCAATATGTAGTATCATCAATAACACATAAATCATGGTATTATTTTGATAATATAAAATGGTGTAATATGGATGGAGCATATAAAATAATAAATGAACTAAATGAAAATATGGTAAATCAATATTTAATAATTGCATCAAGATATTCAAATATGGCAAATAAAGCAGAAGGTGAAGATAAAGAAAGATATTTAAAAAAACAAGAAGATTGTTTAAAAGTTTCTTTGAAAATTAGAACAGCAAGTTTTAAAGAATCAGTTATTAAAGAATTATTATCATTATATTATGATCCTTTATTTATTAATAAATTAGATGATAATAGACATTTAATATGTTTTACAAATGGAATATTAGATATAAATAATATGATATTTAGAGAAGGACGACCAGAAGATTATATAAGTTTATGTACAAATATAATTTATGAACCATATGATAAAAATAATCAATTAATACATGATGTTGAAAAATTTTTAATAGAAATTCAACCACAAGACGATATGAGAGAATATATAATAAGATTTTTAAGTTCTTGTATAGCTGGACATTCACCAGATGAAAAAATACATATTTGGACAGGTTCTGGTGGTAATGGTAAATCAGTACTTGTTACATTAATGCAATCATGTTTAGGAGATTATGCAACAACACTTTCAATATCATTATTAACTCAAAAAAGAGCAGCTTCTAATGCTGCTACGCCAGAACTTGCAGATACAAAAGGAAAACGTTTTGCAGTATTTCAAGAACCAGATAATAATGATCATATTCATGTTGGACATATGAAAGAATTAACAGGTAATGATAAAATAAAAGCGAGAAAATTATATAAAGAACCAATTGAATTTGTACCACAATTTAAACCTATTTTAACTTGTAATAAGTTACCTACTATACCATCAACAGATGGAGGAACTTGGAGACGTATTCGTGTTTCACCTTTTGAAATGAAATTTGTTGAAAATCCAGTTGAAGATTATGAAAGAAAAATGAATAAAAATTTAAAAGAAATTTTACCTTCATGGAAAGAAGCTTTTATGAGTATATTAATTGAAGCATATAAAAGATATAAAAAAGAAGGACTTGTTGAACCTGAAAAAGTATTAGAATATACAAAACAATATGAAAAACAAAGTGATCAATTACATGAATTTATTTTTGGTATGATTAGTAAAGGTTGTGCAGAAGATTATTTTGATTTAGCAGAATTATATCGTGATTTTACTAATTGGTATAAATTATCACATAGTGATAAATGTACATATAGTAAAAATGATATTAAATATGAAGTTGAAGAAAAACTTAAGAAGAAATTTAATAAAGATATTATGAAAGGATTTAAATTAGTTTCAACAATTGCAAGTAATGGAAGTTTAATAAAAAGAAATAATGAAATTGATTAAATATTTTAACTAAAAAAATTGAAATAATAATATATTTAAATATATGTGTTTATATATATTATATAAAATGTTTTTTTGTCAAAATTGTAATAATAGTTTAGATATTGCTAAAAATATGAATGTTAAAAAAGTTGATAAAATAATTATTAATACACCTGAAGAATTTATAAAATTAGACGATGATATAACAAAAGATTATTATTTAAATTTTAATGAAAATAATTTAAAATTATATTTAAAAAAAGAAAATATTAATAGTGATAAAATTAATAATATTTTAAAAAAATTTAATAAAATATTAATAAATCAAAAAGATTTTTCACAATTTTATCTTAAATGTATTAATTGTAATACATCTAATGTTTTACAATCTGGAACAATATTATATAGTATAAATTTTTTAGCTACTAATACTATTGATATAACTAATGATGATATTATGATAAAATGTCACGACCCAATTTTACCCAGAACTAATGATTATATATGTCATAATTCTAAATGTAAAACACATAAAGATATTGATAATAAAGAAGCTGTGTTTTTTCGAAATGATAAAGATTTCAATTTAACATATATTTGTTGTATTTGTTATAATCAATGGTATATATAAATATTTATATAATAAATTTATTTAAAAAATTGATTTTTTAATATATTAATATTATATAAATAATAATGAGTATAAGAATGAAAACAAGTAATAAAAAAAATAATAATGAAGAATCTGATTTATCAACTCCTGAATCATCTGATAATGAAGAATATGAAAATTCAGATATTATTGAAGATGATGATGAAGATGAAAATGAAACAATAGATGATGAAAATGAAGAAGATGAAGATAATACACAAAATAATTTATTAGAAAATGAATTACAAAAAGATAATGATGACGAAGATGAATGTTTTTATAATATTGAACATGAAGAAGTAGTAAATAATTTACAAAATAATGAGGTATTAAAAGAAGATAGAATTACTATGTCTTCTTTAACAAAATATGAAAGAGTACGAGTTTTAGGAACAAGAGCAAAACAAATTGAATTAGGTGCTAAAATATTAGTTAAAGATATAGATTTAAAAAATAAAACACCTATTGAAATTGCAAAAATTGAATTAAATCATGGTGTTATACCTTTTAAAATAAGAAGAACTTTACCAAATGGTAAAGTTGAAGAATGGAAAATTTCTGAATTAGTTAATTGATTTTTTTATAATATTTTGAACTAAATTATCTATATTTTCTTCAGCTATTTTTTTTAAAACCATATCACATATTTTACCACTTTGTTCAATAGGTAAAAATTGTTTACACATTAATACTAATTTATTAATATATTGTTTTTGTTGTTCTTCATTTAAATTTTTGGTTTTAATTAAAACTATCATTTTTTCACATTGAACTGTTAAATTTAATATTAAATTAAAATATTTTCTTAATCTAGCTATAGAATCATTACAACCTAAACAATAAGGTAAACAATCTATAGAATTATCATATTTTTCTCTACAACATGGATTTGAATCTTTTGTTCCATCTTGTAAATATTTTCTTACATAATTATCTAATTTATTAATTTGTTCTTTATCAATTGATAATATATAATTAACAACTTTTTCATCAATATCTTCATTATTTTCTTCATCAATATTATTTAAACACCATTCGATAACTTGTTTTTTATCATTAAAATCGATGTCATCAATATATACTATTTTTTCCATTTTTAATATAATTAATATATATATATCTATAAATTAATTATTTTTCAATTTTTTTATAATTGTTTAATTTCTGTTATATTATCAGATATTAATAAATATTTATTTTTTATTCTTATTATTATTTCAGGTGTATATTTATAATTTTTATATGAAATAATATTTTTTGTAAACAATATTGTATTATATTTTGTGTTTAATAATAATTTACCTAAAGAATATTTTTCATAGAATTCTTCATTTTTACTATATTTATCAGGTGTATATATATAAATTTGTTTTTTATTAATTTCAATTAAAAATTGTGGTTTTGATTTTGAACCAATAAAAAAAGAACTCATATAATATATAAAATATTTTATTTTTTTATTTTTACTATTTTTTCACAATCATCTTTTGTTAAATCATCTGGATTTTTATCTTTAATACTATAAAATTTTTTATTATATAATATATATGGACCATATTTACCTTTTCTTATTTCATATTTACCTATTTTTTTAATTATTTTTGGTTCATAATTATCAATTAATTTAATGGCTTCATTTAAAGTTGGTTTATCTGATACAGATATAAATATATCTTTATCTTCTTTATTAAATTTAATTGCTGGTCCAAATTTTGAAGTTAAAAATATTATTGAAAAACCATCCGGATGTATACCTAATTCAAAATTATTATTTAGTTTTTTAAATTTTTCAGTGATAATATGATTATCTGAATATACTTTTATTTGATTCATTAAAATATTATAAAATCCTTGTAAAACTGAACAATAATTTAATTTTCCATCACAAATTAAATCTAAATCATCTTCTAATTTAGAAGTAAAATTATAATCCATAATTTGTGGAAATTGTTCATTTAAAAAATTAGTAATTTTAATACCTAATTCAGTTGGTATAAATTTTTTATTTTCTTTACCTAAATTTATTTTATTAATTTTTTCTTTTATTTTATTTATTTTTGCATCATATAAAATTTCTTTTACTTCTTTTTCAATACCTTTGATATTTTCAATTTTAATGTAATTATGATCTTGAATTTTTGATATAATACTTGCATATGTAGATGGTCTTCCAATACTTAATTCTTCTAATTTTTTTACTAAAGAAGCTTCATTATATCTTACTGATGGTTCTTTAATTAATTCTTTAATTCTTAAAGAATTTAATATTAAATTCTTTTCATTAAAATCAATAATTAATTCATCATTATCAATATCATTATATACTTTTAAATAACCATCAAAAATTACTTTTTTAATTGAACCTAACATTATATAATCATTAGATTTAATATAAATATTTTTAATATCAAATATAGCTTTAGACATTTGAGAACTAATAGTTTTTTTCCAAATTAAATCATATAATTTTCTAATATTATCATCAAAATCTTTAACTTCTGTAATATGTATTTTTGTAGGTCTAATAGCTTCATGAGCTTCTTGAGCATTTTTTGTTTTTGAAGTATATTGTTTATATTGATAATAATTTGAACCATAATTTTCATGAATATAATTATTTATATCTTTATGTGCTTCTTCTGATAAAATTGGACTATCTGTTCTCATATAAGTAATATAACCAGATTCATAAAGTTTTTGTGCTAATATCATTGTTTGTTTAATATTAAAACCTAATTTTGTACTTGCTTGTTGTTGTAATGTTGATGTAGTAAAAGGTGCTGTAGGATAAGAAAAGCTCTGTTTATTTTCAATTTTATTTAATTCCCATTTACATTTTGCTAATTTATTAATTAATTCAATACTTTCTTCATATGTTTTAATGTCATAATTAATTAATTTACATTTTAAAACATCATTAAATAATCCTGTACATTCATATTTTATTTTATATTCATCTATATTATTTATAAATTCTTTTATTTTATTTTCATGTTCAACAATTAATTTAACAACTACAGACTGTACTCTACCAGCACTTAAATAAGTTTTATCAGAATAAACTTGATTTAAAAAAGGAGATATTTTAAAACCAACTAATCTATCTAAAATTCTTCTTGTTTGTTGTGCTTGAATCATATAATTATTAATTTGTCTTGGTTGTTGAATTGCTTTAGTTATTGCTTCTTTTGTAATTTCTGTAAAAGTTATACGATTATATTTTTTTAATTTTAATACATCACGAATACTTTCACTAATAAATTCTCCTTCTAAATCCATATCAGAAGCTAAATAAATATCTTTATCATTAGCTAATTCTTTTAATTTTGTAACTACTTTTTTTTTATCTGATAAGATAACATATGTTGGTTTAAAATTATTATCAACATTAATAGATAATGATTTTTTATCTAAATCTCTAATATGTCCAACAGAAGCAGATATAATAAAATCATTAGATAAAAATGATTTTATTTTTTTTATTTTACCTGGTGATTCAACAATTAATAATTTAGTTGCCATTGTATAATATATAATATATTGATTTATTTAAACTAATTAATTTATCAATTTTTATTTATAATTATATATTTGAGATTAAATTATTTATTATAAAATTTTTACATATAATATATATAATAATAATAATAATTAAATGAGTATTAATATATCTGAACTAATAAATTTTATTGATGATGATTCTATAGATATTAGTTTAAATCAAACACAAATTAATAATTATTTAACACCAATATACGATACAGCTATAAATCCAAAATTTTCATGGGAAAATAATAAAAATACAGGTATATTTCATCCTTCATTAAATAATATAGGTTTTTCAACTAATGGTAATGAAAGATTAAGAATTGATTTAAATGGTAATATTGGTATTGGAATTACAAATCCTACTAGTAAATTACATGTTTTAGGTAATATTACTGGTGTTGGTACAGGAATAACTGCATTAAATGCATCTAATATAACATCTGGTACTTTAACTGTTTCACAAGGTGGTACAGGTTCAAATACTTTATCATCTGGACAAATATTAATAGGTAATGGAACAAGTGCATTAACAACAACATCTAATTTATCATGGGACAGTAATTTAAATTCTTTATCAGCTACTAATTTTATAGGTTCTGGAACTAAATTAACTGCATTAAATGCATCTAATATAACATCAGGTACTTTAACTGTTTCTCAAGGCGGTACAGGTTCAAATACTTTATCATCTGGACAAATATTAATAGGTAATGGAACAAGTGCATTAACAACAACATCTAATTTATCATGGGATAGTAATTTAAATTCTTTATCAGCTACTAATTTTATAGGTTCTGGAACT
>JACCEC010493360.1_pt1 | contig 14776 bp, 6 predicted proteins | sample 7450121 | NCBI WGS metagenome assembly JACCEC01 (sample SAMN15323455, study PRJNA562643) | freshwater metagenome | isolation source: river surface water | place: USA:Blue River Watershed | collected 2017-08-18 | reverse complement strand
TTACAGGAGTTGGTGTAGGTGTTGGGGTTGGTGTTGGCGTAGGAGTTACTTCAACCTCTGTTGGTGTTGGAGTAGGTGTCGGAGTCACTTCAACCTCTGTTGGTGTTGGAGTAGGTGTTGGGGTTGGTGTAGGGGTAATAACCACCGATGTTGGTGTAGGAGTTGGTGTTGGTGTTGGTGTAGGAGTTGGTGTAATTACGGATAATTCACCTTCCATGATAATACCCGCAAAACAATCATTCCAATATTCTTTCTCGTGAATGTTTATATTTTCAATGATATATTCATTATTACCACTTAATGTTGTATAATCCAATTTAACCCAAACAACTCTTTGGGTGGGATATTCTTCGTCAGTTTGGTTAACTAATTCATCAAAAGTTGCCCCTGTTAATATTAATGGGTCGGTACTTGATGTTGAATACACAGTCCAACCATCGGTGTGACTACCAGGAGTTAATCCACCTATTTTATAGGAAACTCTGAAAATAACTCCTGAAGGTTGTATATTATGTATTCTTATTTTTAATCCCATTATAATAAATATCTTTTTACGTTTTTCATTTATGTTACAACATTAAATCCTAATTCAACTTGGTAGTACGAACCAACATGGTAGAATGGGTCATTTGTAGTAAATTCAATTCTTAATGTGTGTACACTATTTGCTAACAATAGATAAGGTGATGGAACAGTAAATGATTTTATTACTGGTCCCATGTTACATCCTTGGTCTAAATTTTGTGATGTCGCCTTTGCGATTTGTGTACCGTCTAATTTAAAAATAATATTTTCAAAGTCTGTGTCTTGTAACTCTGCAATACCACTAAAATCTAATGACATTTCAGTATCGTCAGGTCCAACTGTTATTGTTGCCTGTGCCCAACCAGTTTGTGTTTGGTCACAAGGTCCCTCGCAGTTCGCGGAGTCTGAAACGTTAAATCTGATTGTTTGGTTTAAATTAGAAATTGCCCAACCAGCCGCTAACTGTTGTGTATCGTCAACATATTGACATTGGGTGAATCCTGTCACATTCGTATCGGTAGTCCATGTTAATCCCGAAACTGGTAATATTTCGTCAGGATTACCTTCAGATAAACATTGAATTCCTGAATTTTCACTACATCCATTATCGTCTATAACTGTTACACAGAAACAACCTGATGTTAATCCTGTAAATGTTTGTGTAGAATTTTCTTCTGTTACATTTGAAATTGTACTGATTGGTGAACCTTCACCACATGTTGAATAAGGAAATGACGTATCTTCATAAATATAATATGTTTTCGGCCAAACCCCACCTGTCGATGTGACGGTAATTTCACCCGTTGTTGTTGTCGTTGTAACGTAACTATCAATTGTAACATTTTGTTCTGATGATTGTGGTACGTTAACTATAAACGAATTTTCATTATCCGCAGAATCTTTTATATAAATTGTATAATCACCATAGGTTAAGTTATCATATATTCTGGAAATTCCATCAAATAATTGGTATGTACCACTAACACCTAATTTTGTATAATAATCAGGTCCTGCACCACCACTAATTTCGGTTATTTCTATTTCACCATCCGAACCTCCATAACATGAAATCGTTGTGGTTTCATAGGTAAAGTTAATACCTGCGGTAGGGGTTGGAGTTGGGGTTGGCGTAGGGGTAGGTGTCAAACTCGTTACCGGTGTAGGTGTTGGTGTAGGGGTTGGTGTTGGGGTAGGAGTTGGTGTTGGGGTAGGAGTAGGAGTTGGTGTTAAACTCTCAACTGGTGTTGGTGTAGGTGTAGGGGTCGGAGTCACTTCAACCTCTGTTGGTGTAGGGGTTGGAGTCGGTGTCGGCGTAGGTGTTAAACTCTCAACTGGAGTTGGTGTAGGAGTTGGTGTAGGTGTCACTTCAACCTCTGTTGGCGTTGGGGTTGGAGTCGGTGTAGGAGTAGGAGTAGGTGTTATACTCGATACCGGTGTAGGAGTTGGTGTAGGTGTGGGGGTCGGAGTCACTTCAACCTCTGTTGGCGTTGGGGTTGGGGTGGCACTTTCCACAGGTGTTGGAGTAGGTGTTGGAGTTGGGGTAGGTGTAGGTGTTATTTCAGGACAGTAAATTACTTTCCAACAATTACCGTCACATTGAGCATATTCGTAACCATTTTCACATGTGTATCCATTTGCAATATAATTTCCGTCAACATCCTTAACAACAGGAATAATTTCCCCTATGAAATCTGTTGATGTAAATATTACATTAAGGTCATTTAACGATGTTGCATTTGTTAACTCACTTATTGTGTTATCATAAATTTCACATCCAAATCCTGCAGGATTATTACCGGTACCTAATAAATTATAACCATATAATCCAATAATATGGTCACCAGCAGATAAAGTTATTGGGTAAACATGCCATCTTCTAAATTTATCCAATTCATTTAATCCGGAATTAGCAAATGTGTCCAATATTACTACACCATCAATTTCTAATCTAAATTCATTATCAGCACCAATACCAATATAATATTGACCACCTGTTATTCCTGTTAAACAGTAGTTAAATCCTAACCATGTTTCTAACGGATAATCAATCGGGTCTGCCGTATCCAAATTTGCCCATAATCCCGTTCTATTTAATGGACCATTACCAGGGTTAAATGTATTATAACCAGTTGTATTTTTCCATAAATCTGGTGTATCTAGATGAACTTCTTCAATTCCCGTACCATTTACATTCCAACCCGTTTCATAAATGGATGTACCACTCATACTATATTCAAAATATGTTCTAGTAAATGCTGTGTAAGGACTTACAGGTTCGGTTGCAGAAACAACATCAATTGCAGTACATGTATCATCACCAATATATGTCCAAACATATCCTTCTGGACAATCAACACAAAATTCAGATGTTGGTGTTGGAGTCGGCGTTGGTGTAGGAGTCGGTGTTAAACTTTCTACCGGTGTTGGCGTTGGTGTAGGTGTCACATCAACCTCTGTTGGTGTAGGAGTTGGTGTAGGGGTTGGCGTTAAACTCTCAACTGGTGTTGGTGTAGGAGTCGGCGTAGGGGTTGGAGTCGGTGTTAAACTCGATACAGGTGTAGGAGTTGGCGTAGGAGTTACTTCAACCTCTGTTGGTGTAGGGGTTGGAGTTGGAGTAGGAGTTGGGGTAATTAATTCTATTTCACCTTCCAAATTACAATCTAATGTTGGTGTAGGTGTTGGGGTTGGTGTAGGAGTAGGTGTAGGAGTTGGAGTAGGTGTAGGGGTAGGCGTTGGAGTTGGTGTAGGGGTTGTCTCAACCACTACAATGTCACCACCCAAATTACAATCTAATGTTGGCGTTGGTGTTGGCGTTGGTGTAGGAGTTGGTGTAGGAGTTGGTGTTATTTCAACAATACTTCCGTCTATCGTACAATCTAAGTAAGGTTCATCACCACATTCAACCACCGGAACCATATCACAAACATCTAATTCATCTAAATTTCTTGTTAATGATTCTATGGAATTTATTGGATTACTATCAACACAATCTCCACAACCATTTGCATAATATTGTTGTAAATCAAAATTATCATTACTAAATTTAACGTAATTGTGTTCTAACAATAATTGTTGATTTTGGTTACCGTTGAAAACAATGAAATTTTCATTGTAGATTTGTCCACTCACTACGTCATTATCTAAATTTATAAGATAATAAATGTCAGGTGTACAGTAATCTAAATTAACTGAAAGAACTTCAATAAGTTCTCCGTTTTGGTTAATTAAAAAATCACCAAATTCATAATAATCTTTAGGATAATCACAACATGGTTCAATTTGTTCAGGTTTAAGAACAAGTTCTTCGGGGTATCTTTCGGTAAAAAAATAATTTTTACTTGTACCAGTTACAATCCCATTATCATCTACTTGATTTCTGGTGTAAACACGTAACTTTGTGGTTGGTAAAACTTCAAATACTTCATATTCCCCTGATGATGTTTCACCCGTAATCGAATTTTTCTTTATCGACCCTAAGGTCTCAATACTAGAAATAGTACTTGCCGAATAATCAAAGGTAAATTTAAAATCGTTAACTTCTCTACCGTCTTTAATTTGTTGGTAGTTATATTCATTACAATCTTTGTAATTTGCTGTTAAAATAGTTTTACCCGTTAATGTGTCACATTCCGATAATAAATCTCTTACCAATGTTGGTACACAACTCTCGGGATTATTTGTTGTTCCTGTTTTCAATAAAACATATGAATCGGATTTTAATCCGTAGTTATATGTATTTCTATATTGTACTTTAGGTGTAATAGTATACCCCGTATTAATCAATAATGGGTAAGACTCAATATCTTCAGTTAATGGATTATCCTCATGTGGTATTTCAACATACTTTATTTGTAGACCCTCAATTTTTACTTTTAAATCACAGTTATTGGCATCAGTAAATAATAAGTCAATAACATCATTCTCTCTAACATCAGATAATAAAAATTGACATGTATTTTCAGAAGTTTGTTGTAGTATCCCTACCTCACCATAACCAGTCCCCACATTCGGTCCATATTCACAATTTCTGTGTATGTAAATTGGCCAATTATTAATTGTGTTACCACTCTGTATTAAAAAAGTACTACCAGTTATTGTTAATGTTAAATCACTCGTCATTATACAATCAGTTGCTCCTGTATAAATGTAACAAACTGATTCGATGGCAATATCACTACCACAAGTTCCTGTTAAAGGTATTGTTGTTGTATCAAATTTGTATTCAAAATATTCTAACGAACAATCATTAGGCCCATATTTTATGGAATTAAATTTAATTTTTTCAATACCGTCAACGTCAACAAAAAATTCATGTTTTATTTTTGGTTTTGGTATTTGAGTACAAGATGATAATTCGGTGAATGAAGTAAATGGTTCGTAGTCACTAATACAACCAGCTTTATCAATTGTATCTTCTGTGTTGATGTCGTTTATTAAATTCTCTAAAGATACCACCCATAATTCTTTTATCGCGGTAACATCAGGATTTAAATAAACTTTATAATCACACACTAATGGTAATCCATTTAATGGGTTACCAGAGACTTCACCTGAACATGTGTCGACGTTAAATGAATCAAATAACTTGGCACTAACACCCGTTACACTAGTCGTACCACTAACAATTATATCCTCACCAACATACTCCATGTCATCAATAACGATTACAGGTGTATAGGTAATTGTTCTTGCACTTAATGGTGTTCTGAAATTATCTTCATCACCCATTAAGGTTTCCAAATCTTCTTCTATCGCAATTTCAAAATCGGGATATAATTGTTCAATAAATTCTTTTGGTTGGCAACCAAATCTATATTGATATTTTGGTCGACCAAAAATATTGTTTTCAATTAAATTACCACCTAACCATTGTGTCGTTGCGGGAATAAATTGTTCAATTATTTTTACCCAATATGGACTCATTTTTTTAACAAACAGATTTAAATCTGAAAGTCGATATGGGGTAAATTGTGTACTGTTAATATAGTCTCTAAAAATATCTTCTAATCTGATATAATTTTTTCTATACTTAACTGAATGTGAATTTTTAATTTGTTGATGTATCATTTTATCAACAAATTCAGCAAATGTAATTCCTGTTTGTGGTGTTAATTGGTTATTAGTTCCAAATGATAATTCTAATTCTCTTGTCTTTCTATAAATGTCATAATCAACTGATTGTGCAGTTGATAAAAAGATGTGTATATTTTTTCTGTTAAGAATTTTTGATGGTTCTTCACCATATATTTCTCTTTTTCTATTGTCAACTATTGATTCAATTTCGAATCCGGTATCCAATCCTGGTAATGTTCTATATACATCAAAGTAATCTTCTCCATATGTAAATGGTTTACTTTTAGTTTTAATAGTTTTTGTTCTTCCAGATAGTACAGAATTTTCTGTGTCTAATATATTTGATGACCTATGGTCTAATGTTTTTTCGTACCATCCCGCACCCTTTTCAAAAAACATGTCACTCTCAACATCAAAAATAGTACGAGGGTATGATGTGTTTTCAACTATCGGGTATTCAGTTCTATCGTATGTTATTGATGGTGTTGTTAATCCTGTAGTGTATGTGTAACTATCGACATCAAATTCTAATATTGTATAATTTTTAACACCCTCAATAACGTCCCAAATTTCATCTTCTAAATTGAAAGATTTTGGATATGATTTTATTTCATAAACATATTCATCAATTTTAACCATTGGTTCGGGTGCACCGATAAATCTTAAGAAAAATTCAATTGCCGACTTTGTACCTTTTGATTTATATATGTAGGATAGATTTACAAGAATTCTTCTATAAAACTCATATTCGGCATCCACTAAATTAGTACCCACACCGACCCCATCATATACACTTTCTTGTCTGGTATATAACATTTCGTCAATACCTTTCTCATCAAATAAATTAACAGTTGATAACCCTAATGTGTTTGATAGGTTTTTTAATAATATATCAGGTAAGTTGTTTACTCCATCATAACTTATATTTCTCATATAAGCAATGTTCTCTATGTATTTCTTTACCTTGTCAAAACTTTGTCCGTATAATTGAAAAACAGATTCAACTCTTTTATCATCAGTATCGAATTCATAAAGTTGTGGTGAAGACATAAATCTAACAAATAGATTAGATTTATAATTGTCAATTTCATCTGATATATCGGTTAATTCTCCGATATAGTTTTCGTAATCTAAACCAATAATTTTTATGTTCCATTCATCTTTCGATATTGGCCATGTAACATCTACGTCAATTAATGATGTTTTAGAACCATCAAAACTATCACGTGGAACCTTAAATGTTGCAGTATACTTTGGGTTAGTTTCTCTATTAAGTAGAGAACTTTCTAAATCATCCAACATCCCATAAAACTCTTCAACCACACCATTATTTGGTTTAATTAAAATGTTTTCTGAATAATTTGTAGTAAACGGTTTTCCCGAAACTTTTAACTTAATAATGTTAACATTATTTGGTTCAGTATAAAAAAGAATAGGGTATTGGTTACCTGAGATTTCTATCACATATTTTGTATATGATTGGAAGAAGTCTCTTACTTTATTTTCACTATTAACTATAGTGGAACTTTCGGGAGTTTTAAAAATTACATCGAAAGGATTATATAATTTTGAAAAATCGACACTAAACTCTGTTGTGTTGAAATTCAAATCATAAGTAACATCATAAGCGGTAAAACCACTATTTGTTGACTTAACTAAACTATCCTTATCGATTAGAATACCGGCAGGGTAATTTTTTATTATTCTTATTAATGATGCACCGATTCTACTTTTTAAAGAACCAAAAAGAGATTTACCGGCATCATTTTTTGATGACTTAAATTTAATTTCTTTTTTTCTCTCAGTGGTGGTTTTTTCAAATGAAGTGTTTACCTCTTCTTTTAAGTCTTCTAAAGTTAAAAAATCCGAAAACTTACCTGATTTGAAATTTTTTGTATCCTTTTCTGGTATAACCCTGTCAAGAGCAAAGCTCGTATTAGTCAATTGACTAGTGCCGTCAGTAATTTGTCTACCAACTATACTATCACTAAATGTGTCTGCACCAGTTGCAGCTTGACTTGGAACTTTTCTTCTTGCCATTATTCTGTAATATCATCGAAATTTAATGTCTCGTCAATATCTGTTCTTTCCTCCCTAACTTCGTAAAGTGTTTCGTTAAACTCATCTTTAACTTCAAATAGGTTATACTGTTTGTAGATATTGTTATTGTCATTATTGTTATAAATGGTGTATATACCCGAACTAACCGCCTTACTTTGGTTACCGTAAAGTGCATGTGCCAATGTTGAGGAGTCATGTTCAACCATTTCAATTTCAACTGTTGTTGGATTGAAGAAAGTATTTGTTATAATAATATTTTGACCTGGTTCACCAATAAATGGTGCCGTATTTGGTTTACTTGATGGTGCAGATGAAGGTGTGACAGTTAAAAACATAAGATTTGATACACTTTCAGTATATTGATATCTAATTGCTTTTTGTGTCGTACTCGTTAAGTTGGAAACAATTGGGGTACAATAAAAAGAAGATGTAACAATTCTGTAGAAATTATTTATTTTTGTACCATCAGCGTTGTTTAGATATTCAATCCTATATCCAACTAATCCTTGTGGTGTGAATTTATTTCTATCCTCATCAGGAACGTTTGATAAATCGATAACCAAACCTCTTACGGAAGGTAGAGACGCTAAAATACCACAATCAATTATGGATGTTCTAATTTGTTTTGGTCTAATTTGTAATGTATATATACCAAGTTCACTAAAATCATCAGCGGATAATTTAAGGTTATATAAACCACCAATCAATTCCACATTGTCAGTTCCACCAGTTTCACCGTTGTGAAATATTGGACTTAATACATCTTCGGAATCTAATTTTTTTATTGTGGCATCAGCGGATGTGGTTCTTCCAGATACATAGTGATATAAAATCTCTACGTCCGCTGGTGAGACATCTGCTGGTCTAACAATACCGTAACTTCCAACTGCCATAATCTTTTAATAATAAATATAATTTTTATTGTTTTCTTACTTTAAAATATCCATTTCCGTAGATATCTATTTCACCAACATTATCCAATTCCCCCAACCTGAGGTTTTTTTCCATAACTCCTTGTTTACCTCTCTCAACAAAAACGTCAGAATAAACTGTTGGTTCGTCCACAAAACCTAAAAAATGTTCGTTTCTTGTTATTGCTAAATTGAAAACTTCTTCTTTTGTAAATCCACTTGTGGTACCCGTTATCATTGTGTACCCATCAGAATAATCTCGATATTGTAAGTTTTCAATTGTGTAACCCGTCCAATTAGTGTTATCTGTAACTCCCGTTGTTAAGGTTTGTGTGTACCCCGTTTGTCCGTATTTTTTTAACTCATTTAATCTACTTCTACCGATTGATAGATACGTAAATGTAGTATAACCTGTGTTATTTGTGTAGTCAAGATTATTTAAATAATTTAATGTCACATCGGACGGTATCGTTGCACCCGTGAATTGACCAAACTCATTGTCAATATCATTTGGGTCGATTAACGGTACGGTTATTTGTTTTTTTAACTTTTGTTTTGTCCAAGGGGTATCTAAACTAATTGAGACGTTATATGTTCCACCAGTAGTGTAAGTGTGATTTAACGAATTTAATGTTGCACCCGTACTCACCTCAAATCCTGAGGTTTCGGTACCGTCACCCCAATTTATGGTATATGTTTGGTCAATAATTTTTCTAAATTTATCAGGATTTACGGTATTAAAAATGGTTAAAGTTGTTGTACCAGTTGTACCTGTATAATGAAAATTTATTAATTGTTCAACTTGTTCAATGTCACCATCAAAACCAACCATTACCCCCATTTCATCAACTGATGAATTTAAAAATAATGGAATGTTGTAATCAACATCACTGTCTTTTCTTAAAAATTCGTATCTATTTTTTTTCATTTTTAATAAACAATTTTAATACAACCGTCCAATTCACATTCATCAATTCCTCGATATATTTGATAAGTGTAGTTACATCGATTAATAACAACCCTATAGTACATATCCTCTTCTTCATTAACCTCATCCCCAATTACACCTTTTTGATAAAATAATACGGGATTATTTGATTTTCCAATCCTACCTTCAGTTGGTGCGGTTGTTCCTGTGGTTAAATTTTTATTTGTAAAGTCGACAATTGACCCGTCCTCAGCATTAAAAAATTTTGCAGACATCCAAAATGTACTACCTGTTAATGTTGTTTCATCAAAGGCAGAATCATCTTGGAACCAAAAAAGATACATGTTTTCTTTATTTCTATAATTTGAACCGGTAAAAACAGGTTTATATATAAATGAATTAATAGTTTCATAAAAATATTTTTCACCTAAAACAACGGATAAATTTTTAGCAAAAACTAATCTTCTATTTGACCTATTCGGTATCTCATTATTTGGTGTTTTATAGAATTCCAACCTAAAAAAACTCTCTTTGAATTGAGCCAATAATTGGTTATTCTCTTTAAAAGAAAGTCCTGTTGGTTCGTAATCTTGTATATATGTGTTACCAGTTAAGAAATAAAATTTAAACCAAACATCTGATTGATGTATTGTCAAACCACTAACCGTAACATCGTATGGTTTATGGATGTATCTAACAGTTTCATAATTCTCAATAGGGTTGATAATTTTATCAAGAGTTTCATTTTCAAATTCTTGCATATTATCAGACCAACCTGCGTCAGTTTTAAAGTCTTGTTCGCCGTTTAAAATGATATTCTTGTCTAAATCACTTCTTAAAATTTTCATTAACAATCAGTTGTGTTTTTATCTTTGAATTTAGTTATACCATCTAACTTGTTTTTATATAACTCCTCATTTCTTAAATAGAAATTAATATCATTTTTAATATAATGTATACCATTAATAAATGGGTATTCTGTACCGTAACCATCAGGGTCAATGTAACCATGGTCATATAAATCTCTCCATCTCCAAATACCGTCTTCTTCAAAATATTTTGTATTCTCAGGTAAATTTAAAATTTCGTCAGTATTTGAGCTCTCAATATAAGGTGATAATTGTCTAAGTTTTATCCTATAATGTGGTTGATAAAATAACCCAACAGGTTCTCTATTTGAATATATTAATGAGGAACTTTGGTTATGGTCAAAAATATCTTCTCTTATTGAGAATTTATGATATGATTCACTTATTATCCTTTCTTTTAATTCACTTTCATTATATTCAACAAATGCACCCGTTAATACAGTACCAATTTGTACATCAGTTCCTCCGGTAAAACTTTCAGATTCATTACTTGTAAATGTGGTGGTTGGTATCGTGTCTTCGATTGAAGTTGTACCACTAAACTGCATATCCACCCATAAATCATGAAAATTAAACTTATAACCAACCTTTGGTGGGTAATTAAAATACCCGTTACCATTTCTAAAAATAACACTAACGTAAACATCTGTAGGCGTGTAACCTAAATTATTTGTTATTCCCGATAATAAGAAAGGTTCTTTAAAATCAAATAATACCGATTCCATTCTATTTCGTTCGACAATATAATCAACATCACCTTCACTGGTTTCATTCATTATTCCTTTTTCTTCTTCCCATATTGGTGATTCGAATCCGACCTTATCTAAAATGTAGTCACTTGTTGATGTGAGTGTTTTATGTTTATGTACATAATATTGGGAGGTTGTTCCTGTTATGTCATTAATATCTAAACATCTCTTTCCAAAAACAACTGAATTAAATGTTGTACCAACAACTAAATCCGTTTTTAAAATATTAATTACAAATTTTTCAGAACGGTGAACTTCATTTCCAACACTTTCAATGTTAAATGTCCTATCTATTACATCTGTTGTTACCACCGTAGTACTTCCTGATAATTTATAAAACGTACTTCCTGTTGTTGATAATGTGATGTATTCACCGGCAACCATTCCATGGTCCACAGGTGATGTTAATGTGTAATAATTACCATTATCACTAACTCTAAATGGTATACCATCTTTTGCCGTGAAATTGTAAATTGTTGGTTCGGTTGAACCTGTTAGTGTATACTTAATCGGGTAATCATTATCATGGTCATAAACATAACTCAAATATAGATTCCAATTTTTATAAGGGGCATCCATTACTGATGTTATTGTGTGACCAGTATATGTTGTTCCGGTTAAAGACGGTGTATATGTAATTTCACTATTTAATGTGTCACCTGAATTCATTTGAATAACTTCTCTCAACACATCTCTTCGTAAGAAAGCAAATTCATTATAAGGTACATACCCTGTATAATCAGGATTTTCAATATCTTCATGAACCCCATAATTACTATAAAATAAATTTCTTTTTAATGGTGCATATTCGGTGATACCTTCATATAGGTTCCTAAAAACCATTTTTAATTTACCATAAATTTTATATTTGATACTTTCGTTTCTCTCTTTATCAAATAATTGTGCAATGTCTAAAATAATATCTTTATCTCCCTGACGTAATAAAGTGTCAGTCTCATCAAGTCCAATTCGAAGTGTTAAATCTTCTTCTTCAGCCTTAAAATATTTTTTAGAGGGTAGTATGATTTGTTTTTTTTCCATTAATCTTGGATATTAAATAAATAATTTATCATACATTTTATTGCATTTCTTGATTGTTTTGTTTCAACACAAATTCCTTCTTTTTTAACTCTTTCGTTGTATTCGAAAGCCATCCCGCTAGTTAACCAATTAATTTCTTCACCTTCTTTTCTCCTAACAACTCCCACTATGGCGACTTCATCGTATCTTAATCCGTTTTTACTTTGTTTTAATGATTTAATCACACTTTCACTATAACCTTTTTGTTTACATTTACATGAAATAACTTTATTGTTAAGTCCGTAATTACCATTCATCGCCAATATTTCTCTCCCATTAAGGTGTTCAGAAAATTCAACAACTTTTCTATGTGAAATTCCACTAAAACATGTTGTAAATGTAATTTTGGTATTTTCATCCATCAATGGTTTTAATGTGTTAATCAATTCTTCAAATTTTTCATTTGATTCGGTAGACTCGATTAATTTTTTACCCGTTCCATAACTTGTGATAATAATATCTTTTAATGTGTGTGGATGTTTTTCAATGAATTTTTTAACACCTTCAATGGTTTCATCCATAGTTTTATATGGTTTAATACCATAGGTGAACATGTTTAAAAACTTATAAAGATTTACTTCTAAATTTTTATAATTTATGTATATAACCAAATGATTTGGTTTTCTTTTACTAAATAAATCTTTTATCCACATATTATTTCGGTCCAAAATTTTCAATAAATTTATCATACGCAGTAGCACCTTTTATTAAACCAAACGTAAAATGGAATGGACCACCAATCTCCATTAAATGTCTTGTGTTACTAAAAATTGTATATTCTTTATAGTTGTCGTTACTTTTTTGTGGACCACTTCCTGTGTCAATACAATCACGTATCGGTGGTAATACATAACCATCTTGAAACTCATCGCCCAAATCATCACCTAAAGTTAGATTCATGTTTGATTTCATTTGTTGTAATCTTTGGTTAAATATTAATGATGTAAAGTGTGTTTGTGATTCGCCAGCATCTCCATCCTCACCAAAGCCATGTCCTCTTGTGTCCCACATAAAATATGGAACTTTTTGTGAATAATCACCCAATCTACCTTTCTTATTTAAACATTGTCTTACTTGATATCCGTTAACTTCAATTTCTGGTGTATCTGGATTGTCCTCACTATATAAAAAGTTTACACCAACAGGACCTTTAAAATCAAAAACGTCAGTATAATCTGTATAATATGGTGATTCACTATCTTCAGTTTCTAACGGATAGATTCCAACCTGTGTATTAAAGTTTAACAATTGTGCAACATCACCATCAATTAATCCACCACCTCTTTTGTCGAACAAATCTTCAACATCTAATCTACCTCTTTCTTTTATCTCTTTGGATTGAATGATATATTCCATTAAATCATCAATACCCTTATAAGATGTTGCACCAATACTTCTTGTTATAGAACAGTTAACATCTAATGATGAGTCAAAACAAACTTCTCTTATCCATGTAGTTCTTGGACCTAAATCAACAATCGTTGTTGGATAGTTAATTTCTCTTTTACGATATACAAACCCTGACACTAATTTACCTAAACTAGATATGTATTCGGTGAATGATGCAACACCATCTGTTTTGGGATTTGTTAAAATACTCTCTAAATTCAAATCTCTCGCAACACCATAAAATCCTTTAGTTTTACCACTAAAGATTTCATTATATGTGTTACCCTCATCATCTGTCAATGTACCGTTTGTTTGTGATTCGTAAGCGGTGTATGTAGAATTATAAGGGGTTGACCTATAGTAATAATTTACCGAACCGTCAGATTCAGTTTTCTTATATAAACATTCTTTACAGAATCTATTTGCACCTCTTTTCATGAATTGGAAGAAGTATAACATACCATTTAACCATCCATTACTAAATGTGTATGATGTGACTCCACCACACATTAACTTACCAAAAAGTTTTCTTCTTCTATATGATGAAAGTAATTCACCTGTTTTACCTGCTAATGGTACAATAGTATAAACACCATCTCTAAATTCTGAAAACCCAGTTAAAGTACCATCTTTAGTTAAAGTTTTGTCAACATAATATGGTCCTCTTTTTTTAACGTTACCATAATATAATCCATTGTAAACACAATGTACCGTATTGTTTTCAAACGATGTTGTATATTCAAGCGGCCATTTTGTGTGTATCGATGCAACACCCATTAAATTCGAATAATCAAAAGGTGCCTCACAGTCCTGAACTGCATATGAGTTTAATCCTAAAACTTTGTCATTATATTCCAAATCCCATTGTCTCCACATTGGTTTACCAGCCATTGGACCTGATATTGGTACATGTGGATTTGATAACCCACCACTATATGGTTGTCTTGATTCATACCATTCTATGACGTCAAAATATGTATTGTATGATGTAGTTCTACTATAAATTGGTGACGCAATACCTACTAAACTCATGTCACCTGATTTATTTAATTCATCCTCAATAATATAATCATATTTTAAACATCCACTTTCTACTTCTTCAACCGTATATTCATTTTCCGTTACATTGTCATCCGCCGTCCATATTTTTAATACTTTAATGTAACCTTGTGTTTCATGACATGTTCCTGA
>JACCEC012771404.1_pt1 | contig 14779 bp, 11 predicted proteins | sample 7450121 | NCBI WGS metagenome assembly JACCEC01 (sample SAMN15323455, study PRJNA562643) | freshwater metagenome | isolation source: river surface water | place: USA:Blue River Watershed | collected 2017-08-18 | reverse complement strand
TAATTATATCGACGATTGTGTTTTATTAAATAAATTTAAAGAAGATAATCCAAAAAGATTAGATTGTACTGGTTTTCAAAAACCAGAGAAAAAGTAAGTTAATAATAAAATAACAAAGATTTTTAATAAATTTTTATAAATTATCTAATAGAATATTTATAATTACAATGATAAATCCAACATTTTAATATATATATACAAAAAACAATATAATAATTTTATATTTTATTATAATATTCTCAATAATATTATATATAACAATATGGACTATAAACAAAAATATTTAAAATATAAACAAAAATACATGTTATTAAAACAACTTGGTGGTGTAGGTGTAGCATGTACAGATCTAGTAAGAAATGTTAAAAAAGAAGTTAAAATAATTAAATTAGCTCTTAAATTTGCAAAAATAGATAGAACAGTTAATAAAGATACATTACAACCAGAAGAACAAGTTAATGAAAAAGATATAGCATTTATGGCAACATTAACATCTTGTGAAATAGATAGAATTTATGAATATGTTATGAAACCTTCTGAAATAAATGAAAAATTAAAGACACATAAATTTGAAGTATCAAAAAAAATTGGAGAGCTTGCTTCAAAATTTGGAGCAGTAAAATCAACAAAATCAAAACCCAAAGTTATAGAACCAGTAAAAGAAATACCAAAAGTAGAAGAACCAATTGTAGAAGAAGTAAAAGTAGAAGAAACACCAGTTGTAGAAGCACCAGTTGTAGAAGCACCAGTTGTAAAAGCATCAAAAGTAGAAGTACCAGAAGTAACACAGGCAATAGAAGAAACTATCACTATGACACAACAAGAAATAAATACAGAAATTAAAAATGCATCAACAGATATTGATAATGCGGTAAATGATTTACCTCCACCTATACCAGAAACTAAAGAAGAATCTGTTACAGCTGAAGAACTTACAAAAAGTATAAATAATAATTCAGAACTTAATAAAGAGACACAAGAAAATTTAATTAAAGTTGTAGAAACTGTTAAAGATACGAAAAAACCTGACTCATTTTTTAAGAAAGTTAAAAAATGGTTTGGATCTATTTTTACAAAAAAAAGTAAAAAATAATTTAATATAATTTAATATAATTTAACATTGTGATTATGCAAATGCAAAAATAAATGGTTATAAATTTGATAAGCCATATTATACAGATAGATATATATTTGATGGCCATGGATATGTAAATATAACAGATAAATTTACGGTAGCAAAAGATTCTACAAATAAATATAAACAAAATTTAGTTGAAAAATCAAAGACTAAATTAACTCAAGAACAAATAAAGAATTCACATTTTTATTTCGACATAAGTAATGATCCAAATAAAGAAATTTTAGAACAAATTAAAAAATTTAATGCCGCATGCTCAAGTAATCCAGATAATAACACAGCAGCAAAAGATTTAAATACATTTTTAGATAATAATATTTTTAATAAATATTTTAGAAATCAAATAAAAAATGGAATATCTGTGTTTTATACAAGTATTGATAATTTAAAAAATACTAAATGTGTCAAATAATTTCAAGAAATAAATAAACCAGATGATACTAAATTTAAATATGATTATATACTTTAATATTAGCATTTTATACTACAATATAGTTTCAAATTTAAGATATCCTTAACTTTAAAACTTGATAGTGCATAAATAAATAGAATTCAATCCAATAGATATTATTAAATTTTTATCGTGTAGTTTAATAGGACTTTCAAATTCAATAAGATTATCTTTTATTTTTCCAATCATATCACAATAAGTATTGCCATTATATAATCTAATATTATAAAATCCATAATCTATTTTTTTATTAGATATTATATTAATAGTATTAATATTTTTATTATCAAAAATATTAGTAATATATGCATTTTTTGATAATTTTATTTTAACACTTTTATCAATCAATTCAAAATTAATTGATCCACTTTCTCCAGAATTAATATTTTTAAAATTAATATTTTTTTTATGAATAGATTTAATCTTAATTTTATAAACTTCATCTCCTATATTTAGAAAACATAGATCCCCTATATTGAAAGAATTATTCTTTTGTATTCCTGAAACAATATAACCTCTTTCAGGTATATCATAATAATCATTAATTCTAAAAATACTTTCATAATTATTAATCATATTTTCTTTATTAATATTTTTAATGTTATTAATGTTATTAATGTTATTAATATTTTTAAATATATCTGTAAACATTTTTTTATCATATTTTAAAAGGTCATTTGAATTGATAAGATTATAAGAAATATTATAAAACTCACAAAAATCAATATAAAATTTAACATCATTTGAATATTCTACATTTTTTGAAATAATAATCATATGTTCTGGCATAATTCCAAGAATATAATTAATAATTGTTTTCATATTAATAACAGGAATATCATATATATTAATAATATATTCTGAATTTTTTACAATCTCATCCCATCCACAATAATCAACATAATTTATAATTTTATTATTTTTAATACCTATAATTTCTTTTTTAATATCTGTTGTAATACCATTAATCTTTTCATGTACATGTTTTAATATATGATCTCGGACATTTGCATCATAACATATATTTGAAATAAGACTTGTTTTTCCAGATTGCGGGTCACCTATTATTATTACATTTTTTTCTTTAATAACATCTAAATTATTATTTTGTATAACCAATGCATAATAAACATATGAATTATCAATACATTTTATAATTTCCTTTTGTATTTCAATATTATATGGTTTAATACTATCTTTAAAAACATTAATTGTATTTTGTAGTTCTTCTTCTGTTAGTTTTCCAAGACTACCATTATCATATACTCCTAACAGATAATGAGCTTCTCTTATTCCTGTATTTTCATATCCTTCATTTAGACGCCACATCATTTGTGTAGTTAATTTTTTTACTCCCAAATCATTTTTAGTATCGAGACGCCATTTATACTCTACATTTCCATCATGATCTTCCGGATAAAATTTATTTTCTTCTGGGATGAATAGGTTATCAAACATATCATTCATATTAAATATTAATAATAATAATTATTAATATTTATAACATTAAATTAATTGTATAAATAAAATCAATTTTTTTAATCTAATAAAAAAGTAATAGAAATTAATCTATATTAAATTGTTTAATTGACAAGTTTAGCAAATTTAGTTTCAAGATCTTTATGTGCCATCATTGTAAATTTACGAAGTTTATTAAGTTTATCATTTTGTACCTTGACAAGATTGTGAGCTTCAAGTACACCACGAATAAAAGTTTTATGTTCTTCATTAAGTTGACGTTTAGCATGTGCAGTGTATACATGATTTAGAAGTCGACGATAACCTTCATATGCATTTTCACATTCAGTTGGACCCCATGTAACCCATTGTGGAGTATACATTAGATCTTTAAGACGTGTAATACATGACATAACAATCTTATGTGATAGAATATGTTTTTGAAAGAGAATACCAAGAAAGTTCAGGAATCCCTTAAAGTTATCTACACGATATTGATTGTTTGAATCAAGAACCTTTGTTGGATCAATGAAATCCATAAAATGTTTTTGACAATGTTCCATAAATACATTAATAAATTTAATTTCGGTTTCGCCATCTTTAATCATAAGTTGTGAAAATTCAACAATAATATCTGCATAAAGTTCTGAAAGAGATTTTTGTCCTTCTGGCATTTCAACACCTTTAATTCCTGTTGTATCTGTCATAGCACGGAGAAGAATATCTGAACTGAATGTTGAAAAATGTTCATATTTAGAAAATGATAGTCCACGTAGTGATTCTAGAATTGATGAATAATTGCGTTGATTAATTTTATTAAGACTTTCAATAATTGAATTCTTAAAAATCATATCATTTGGATTTTTACCATTTGTAAATGTATCTATAACTAGTGCGACTTCTTTAAGAATAATATCGCGAAGAATTAGTGTACCTCCAAGATCATTGCATAGAGGTTTAAGATTAGGTGGAAGCATCATATTGCAATCCTTAAAATTCATAAAATCATTGAGATTATAGCTGATATTGATTTTAGACATTATTATATTTAATATTATAATAAATTATTGTTAAATAGATTAAAAGAAAATCAATTTTTTTTGTAAAAATATAACTTATAAAATGTTTTATTTTAATATAAAAAGTAGTCTCACCCCAAGGGATATCATTTTTTATTTTCAAAAATATTATAACCCACGCTTATTGCTTCTGTTTGACTAGCTGGATCTGTTTTTCCTTCTTTCTTTAATTTTTCAAAGTGTTTAAGAGCCGCATCTACTTTTTGTTTAAAGCTTAATCTATATGTTTTTCCATCTATCTTACTAAATGTAAATCCTGCTGAAGCGTGTAAGGAATCAAATCCAGCTTCTTTTAACTTAATTCCATTATTTATTTCTTCATTTGATGTGGGATTACCAAATATATTTTTTATGTCTTCAGGTTCAAAACCATTTTCTTTTAATTTAAATGCTTTTTTCATTGTATCATCTGATGGATGATATAGTAATGCTCTTGAGGCACTTCTATGATCAAATCCTTTTTCTAATAATAGAAGTGCATTATTTACAATTTTGTCTGAAGTAATTTTATATCCAAATATACTTAATGTTGAATTACTAAATCCTGCATTTTTTAATTTAATTATTTTATCAGTGTGTTTTTCATCAGTTTCTTTAAATAGTTTATATGCATCTTCTAATGTAAAACCCATTTTAATTAATTTTATCATACTATCTACTTTTCCATCAGAATAATCTCTTGCTGAAAAAAAAATATTGCTTTCATTATTTTTTAATTGTTCATCAGTTAAAGCTAAAAACTTAGCGATTCTATCTAATTGTTTTTTTGAAAACGTAACTATCCCCCAATCATAAATTCTACCAGGTCCTACGAGTAATGCTATTTTATATGCCTTTTCAACTTCAATTTCTTTTTTAGTTAATTTGTATACACCATATAAAAAGGGAGGTGTTAACTCTTTTATTATATTTGTTGCATTTTCATCAGTATGTCCTTTTTCAATTAATTTTTGTTTTATATATGATTCATATATATGTTTTTTCTTTTCATCATAAAAATTACCACCTAATTGCTCTTTTAACGCAAGATATTTTGATTTATATTTCAAATATTTTTCCCTATAATCCATATATATAATATTATAAAAAAGAAATAAAATTATTAATATATTAATATATTATTATATTATCATAATATATTATGAATGTATTAATACTAATAATAATTGCTGGAACAATAGCAACAATGCCATCTCTATTTATAAAAAAATATATAAAAAACCCAGAAAAGAAATATTTACTTTTTGCAGTAACTTGCTATATGTTACTTATAATGATGTATTTACAAATTTATAGAAGGGCAGAAATATCGAGAGCATATCCATCAATATTAACATTACAAATAATTTTAATCACAATAATATCAATGTGCTATTTTAAAGAAAAAATGACTAAATATAAAATGATAGGTATCGGTACTGGTTTATTAACTATTTATTTTTTAACTAAAAAATAAAATAACTAAATAAATAAATTTATTCATATTGTTTCATAAGTTCTTTTAACAATTTATCATTATGTTCGAACATACCTTGTTTAACACCATTAATTGAAATATATAATGGTTTATATAATTGACCTTCTTTAATCAAAGTAATTATTTTTGATCCAGATTTACCACATTTAATTAAATTGGGTTTATAAATACTATTTACATTTCTTTCAAAAGTACAAATATTAACACCATCTAATACTTTCTTAATTTCATTATTTTCTAATTCATGCTCAATAGTTATATTGCTTAATAGTTTCTTTAAACTTTTATCGTCGAGATTATAATCTTTTATTAATTTAATATCCATATCTTTAAATAATTCAATTTCTGTAATGGATTCAGGAACAACTGAATGTGTTTTTAAAATATGATGAATTGAATTTTGAAGTGAAAAGTCTTGATCATAATCTGTCATCTTTGGTACTGAATATTTATCTACAACACTGAGATCGATCTTTCCACCAATCTGTCCAACATCTTTCTTTCTGAATATTGAAAACTTCCATAAGTTTGTAAATACTTTACAAGTATCATTGATTTCATTTTGTTCATAATATTTAGCAACTTTCATAAGATATTCTCTTGTTTCAAGATTTGGTTCAAAATTGCAAAATCCATCTTTAAAGAATGATGAATGCATATTATATTGATTCTCAAAGCTATCACTTTCAATTAATTCAAGTTGGCAACTTTCAAGAAGATCCTTTTTAAGGAAATCAACATCTACAAGATATTCTGTCATAAAATTACCATCTTCAAACATCCAAGATGCAAACAAATCAATTGCATTACCTAACCCGATAGGTTTATCTGGATTTTTAATATCAAATTTCTTTATAATCTCAAAAAGTTTTTCTTTATTACCATCTTTATCAGTATATTCATATGTTACTGTATCTTTTTTATCTAATAAATCTAATACTTTTCTGGCATCCATATGAGTAATCATAAAATAACCACCATTACGCATAGTTTGATTAAGATTTGATTTAAAGTTACTCCAAGTTAATTCATCCTTTAAAAAGTAATGTACAGCATTTTGACAAGCTACTATATCAAACTTTGTTCCATTTTTATCAGAAAAAAACTTATCAAATAGTTGTTTATTTTCTTGATTCATTCCGCCAAGTGCTTTATATTGATCATCGTAATTAAATTTAGTTCCACCATCAGCATGGACAAAGTACATTTTTGGAAAGTTTGCTTTTCTCTTACGCTGTTGATTATAACGTGATATAGCACCATCAATTGGAGAATAAAGACCATCCTTTGCAATATCTAAACCAACACAAAATGCTACTTCAGCATAATAGTATTTTAAGATGTCGCCACCACGCCCAACAGCAATATCAAGAACTGATAATTGTTTATTATTTTGATAAATCTTATTACAATAAGTATAAACTATATTGGATCTTACCCAGTTGTGAAATTGTTTCATAGAGAATGCAAGTGTTGAAATCTTTTGATAATATGCATTTTGTTTGGCTGCAGATATAACCATTTCATGACCAATTTTCTTTTGGAGCATTTCAAGTTTTTTATCATAGAAGAATTGATTCTTATCAGGATTATTACCTTTGGCAAGATCTCTAAAATCTTCCATAAGTACTGGATTTTTAATTGAACGCCAAATTTTATTAGCTACTTCTTCAGCATTACCATATTTCTTTTGGTAACGATTAACTGATTCTGTTTTATCATAACGTGTTCTAATTACTTTCCATTTGAATTTTTCTGGAATAAATACATCTTCACCTTCTTCAGTATTATAATAAAATTCAACTACTGTATTATCTGTTACAATATTACCATCTTCATCACGTACTTCACCATTCTCTGTAAATAGATAAGCCCAATATCCTTCATTTTGTTCATTAAAAAGAACTGGAGTTTCTTTATTATTAACTTTTCGGCCAACTTGAAGTTTGCAAATTCTGTATGGTTTATTTCTAACATAATCATCATTTGAATTGTCATACACTGTAAGAATTTTTCCTGTATTTTTATCTTTTTCAAATGTAATGTAAAAATCAATAGAGTTGTTGTGTGGAGGTTTCCATTTAAATTCTGATAATTTAGAATCTCTTACACTTGTGATATATTGTTGTTCAAGTGGTTGATAGATAAGCCCATCTAAAATATATGGGCATTTAATAGTTGAATCTTCTGTGTATTTTTTCCACATAAGTTCTGAAAATTTATAAATATCCCAACGACATGCACCAGTAGCTCCTATGAAATATTTGGCTCTGATCAATGGTAATTGTTTTACTTGTAACATATCAGAATTAAGTGAATCCATAGATTTTTTAATTTCTCCTTCATAAAATTTAACCATATCGTCTAAATCAAAATCACCTCGAGATTTGTATTCTGTTCTTATAAAACCTTGTTGTTTATCAAAAACGAATACCTTATTAATAACACGTTCTGCTTCTTTTAATCTGTTAAAAAATTTGGCTTCGGATCTAAAATCTTTTCCACATGATAAAAGCAAATCAAAGACCATATATATATGTCTGTTTAGTTTTGGAATAAAAATATATTCTCCATCAAATATAGTGGCATCATAATCTTTAGTTTTCAAATCAATTCCACTATCTTTAACATTTAAGTTAGTTGATATGAAATAACATCTTCCTTTATAAATGACCATAAAATAACGATCACCATCAGCTTTATCAGTAACTGCATATTTATTTGGAACGGTATCAGCTATATATTGCAATTCAAATGAAATTGGTTGACGAGCATTTAAAAATGTTGATGCTGTTGGAGTATTTGTAATAGTTTTATAATACTCAACTACTTCATCAACTTTAGTATTATTAATAATAAAGTTAGATTGTTGAATAATTTTATGTAAAACTGTTACTTCTTGAAGCATAATGGAAATATCAGATTGTTTACCTTTCTTTTTCATTCCATATTCAACTTCTAATTCAAATTCTGAATAAGTATCATTTAATAAATTATAAGATTTTGTTGTTTTTGTCATAGTAATATCAATTCTGACAAATTCAGTATCATTATTTAATGTAAATAATGAATAACGTTGTTTTAAACGAAAAGTAATATCCTTTTGATTCATATGATCTATTTTATTAATTAAAGCTAGATCAGATTTATCTAGATCAACTTCCCCAGATAATCTTACTCGCATATTCAAATCAAGAATATCTATTGTATTATCTTTTTCTTTAATTTTTTTCATAAGTTTTATATTTGGATCTTTTTTATCAGATGCCATATTTACAAAAGTTTTGAAAATAACATGTGATTTCCATAAGTCTACTTTTTTAAGATAGTTATTAATATGTTCTCCTTCTAATGTAACACGATATGTTGTTTCTTTATTAGGTGAATAACTAATATCTAATATTTCAAGTGGACCTACAGATTCCAATTTAGAATGTTTTTTTCTCATTTGTAAAAACTTTAATAGTTGTATATACTTTTGTTGATTAATATATTTACCATCTTTATTAGTAAATATAAATTCAAACTCTGTATTAATATCTGTTTTTTTATATAAACTTTCTACAGAATTATATGTAACTTTATCAATGAGATTTATAATGGTACTTCCATCAGTCATTATATATATATTATCTGATATATTTCTTAAATAATCAATATATACATTTATAAAGAAAATCAATTTTTATTAACTTTGTTAGCTTTTGTTAACTAATTTACTATTTGTTAACTAATTTATATATTAATTAACAAAAATTATGATGATGGTGTTGTTGATGAAATTCTAAATAAATTTACAAGATCATTTAAAGGATCGGTTGCTGAAGATTGTCTTGTTGAAGATTGTCTTGTTGAAGATTGTCTTGGTGATGCATCAGTAAATGTTAAATTTGGTAAATCAGCTGTATCAACTATATTAGATACTCCAGACATTCTTCCACTTTGTCTTTCACCAACTTTATCAATCATTGTACCAACTGGTTCTATTGGTAATACTATACCTCCCATTTCTCCAGATACTATATCACCAATTTCACCTTGTGTACCAATCATTTTACTAGATGTTCTTGATAAACCGGATGATCTTGATGGTGATTCAGTTGTTGGTTGATCAAAAAAACTTTGTGGTTGAGATTGACCACTTAATCTTTGTCCACTTAATCTTTGTCCACTTAATCTTTGTCCACTTAATCTTGTTTCTGTTGGAGTTAATGATTGTCTTGAAACAACTGCATTTGCAATATTTGCAATTTCAACTGGAGCAGATTCTGGAATTTGTTGTAATGATGTTGTTACACCAGATGTTCTTAAACCAGATGTTCTTAAACCAGATGTTCTTAAAGCTGATAATTTTATACTATCTGATTGTGGCTCTGGTGTTAAATTTTGAACAAGATCGGCTAAAGCATTTGCAGATAAAGTTTGTGGAGATTGTACATTTAAACCAGAAGTTCTTGATGTTCTTAATCCTGATTGTCTTACTGGAGCCATTTCAGAAACTGGCATAACAGATGATGTTGCACTATCGAGATTAAGAGCTTGTGGTACTGAAACATCTGATGTTTCACTTGCTAATGATGTTCTTTTTAATCCGGATGTTCTTGATTGTCTTACTGGAGCCATTTCAGAAACTGGAATAACAGATGATGTTGCACTATCAATATTAATAATTTCTGGAACTGGAGCATCTGATGTTGCGCTTGCTAAACCTGATGGTCTTAATCCGGATATTCTTGATTGTCTTACTGGAGCCATTTCAGAAACTGGCATAACAGATGATGTTGCACTATCAAGATTAATAATTTCTGGAACTGGAACATCTGATGTTGCACTTGCTAAACCTGATGATCTTGATCCTGATATTCTTGATTGTCTTACTGGAGCCATTTCAGAAACTGGCATAACGGATGATGTTGCACTATCGAGATTAAGAGATTGTGGTACTGGAGCATCTGATGTTGCGCTTGCTAAAGCAGATTGTCTTAATCCAGATGTTCTTGATCCTGATATTCTTGATTGTCTTACTGGAGCCATTTCAGAAACTGGCATAACGGATGATGTTGCACTATCAAGATTAATAATTTCTGGAATTGGGGCGTCTGATGTTTCACTTGCTAAAGTTGATGGTCTTAATCCAGATTGTCTAAGTGATTGTCTGGCTGATTGTTTTGATTCTATTGTTTCTATAGTTGGTGTTAATGTTAAACCATCTGCTGTAAGATGTGCTTCAACACATCCTCTTAAAAGTTTAATATTACGTATCATTGATGCTAAATCATATTCTACATTAGCTTTATCGACATCATTTGTTGTCTTTAATCTTTCTACGAGACTTTGATGTACAATATTAAGACAATTTTTATACATTTTTAATTTATGTTGCATATGTTGTTCTAATTCTGGTTTAGCAGCATATGCGCGTGATTTTAATTTATTATGTGTTAATACCATCCAACCTAATTTATGAAATACATGTTTAAAGAAATTTTGTAAAGCATATAATGTAGCATCTGGTATTGCTAGATCTCCAACAGTTTCAACATTTTCATTAATACTACCCATATTATCAAAAAATGATTTAAGTTCTGTTAAATTAGTAATCATAGTTGGAAAATCACGAACAATCGTATTATTTCCTTGTGGATTAGCAAGACGACTATTGAGATGTTTGATTAAACGTTTAATAGAATTTTTATAGGTAGCAACTTTATCACCATATGTTGTATCAGATGATGTTTTATGATGTGCTAATACTACCCAACCAGCTTGCTCAAAAGTACGTTTATACCATTCATTTAAACCATTTAAAGTTGAATGAAGTTGCTCAGATTCTGTCATATATAAAATATGATAGAATATTTTTTTTAATCTATATAAAAAATTATTATATTTTTAACAATATTTAAAGTTTTTATTACAATTTATTATATATGAAAGATAACATTTTTATTACTAAATACATGCCAATCACATTAAATATGCAAATTGATATTAAATCTATTTTTGATTCTGATCCAGATATTAAATTAACAAATAATATAGATTATCCAAAATGTTCACAGGGTTTTCATCACTATGTTCATTCATTAAAAAAAGATTTAGAAGTTTTAAAACAATTTGAAAATAAAAAAAAAGTTTATCTAGTTACAAATCAGTTTGAAATAGAAATTGATAAATATGATAAATCTATTAGTTTAGAAACAAATAAATTTTTAAATATCAAAGATAAAGTACCTAAAATTATTTCTCTTGATTTTTATAAATTATGGGAAATATTATTTATGTTTGATTTATTTGAAAATAATAGTATTTTAAAAAGTGGACATTTATCTGAAGATGGCTCTATGTTACAAAGTATATTACATTTTAGAGAGAAATATTCAAAAGATGCAAAGGGTGATACATATTATTCAATAAAACAAGATTTACCTTTAAAGGTAAATGAATTAAATAAAGATTTTATAAACTTTTACAATAAAAAAATTACATCATCTACAGTTGATAATATTAAAGATAAATTAGATTTAATTACAGCAGGCTCAGCATTCACATTTCACGATGATAATGAAAATACAATTGAACAAGAATATTATTCATTATTATTTGAGAATATTATCAAAGCTGTTAAACTTCAAAAAAAAGGAGGAAGTTTTGTTTGTAAATTCTTTGAAACATATACAGAAGTATCTGCAAAATTCATATCTATATTAGTATCATTATATGATAAAGTATTTTTTATAAAACCAATGACAAGTAAACCATCTACTTCTGAAAAATTTGTAGTATGTATTGGATTTAAATTATCAAGTGTTACAGATGTGTTAAAAAAATTAGAAAAAATGTATGATATATTTAATAAAAACAATAAAATGAAAATATGTGATATATTTAATTCATATGAAGTTAATAAAAAATTAAAAATAAGATTAATTAAATTAAATTTATTAACATCTAATAATTTATTTAAAGCTGTTGGTGAAATAGTTAATTTTATAAATAGTCAAGATTATTATGGCGATACTTATGAAACATACAGAGAAAAACAAATAGAAGCAAATAATTTTTGGGTAGAAACATTTTTTTCAGATCCTAAAGATTTTAAAGAAGTTAAGAAAAAAGTAGTCGATGCATCATTTTTAACAAATAAAATGAATGTAGATGATGCTATTTATTTAGAAAAAAAACTTACCTTTTAAAAATTATAAAGTTATAAAATATTCATTAAAAGAACTAAGATTATTTTGTAAATAACGTTTATTTAATCTATTATTCAAATAAGAATTATATAAATATATATTATTTTTATCTTCATATTTTATTATTTTTTTTATACTATATGATAATTTTGATTTATCCAATGAATCAAAAAATTTGGTATAAATATTTATTAAGATTTCATTTATATAGAATAAATTAAATATTATACGATTTGTTCTAATTGATTTATTATGAACATATTTTGTTATATTCTTATTTATTTTATTTAGATCAATATTTTTATAATGAAATTTATAAAATAATTTCAATTTTGCTAAATTATTAACAAAATCTTGATTAACATTTTGTTTTTTCTTTAAGATTTTTATAACAGTATCAATACTCATTTTAATTATACCACTTGTATATGATATCCAATCTAAATATATTTGATTCTGATTACATGTTTTAATTTTTGTAAAAATAATATATGATTTTTGATCATATTTATTAAAAGATTTTAATGATTTATATAAATTTTCATATAAATACATTATTAGTGGATTTGATGGATAATATATAAACTGATCATATCTTTTTATTTTCACAATTGGACTATAAGAATTTGTGTTTTTTTTAAATTTTCTTATATGATTTATTTGTTTTAATAAAATTATCATTAACAAAAATATTAATAAAAGAAATATTATTATGTATTCCATCTATATATGAAATTATCATATTTTAAATGAATTTTAAACATATTCTTTTATTTAGATTGTTCTTGTTTTCTTTTATTTTCTTCAGCTACCTTATAAAAATTATCTTTTCCACCAAAAGCAGGATATAAATATTCTTCAGCTCTTTTTTCTACAAATTCATTCTCAGCTGTTTCAAAAGTTTTTTCTCCTTGTTTTACAGATTTTAAGATATTAATCATATCAAGAATTTTTTCTAAATTTTCTGCTCTATGTTCAGTATCTGAAAGAAGTTTTACCATAGAAAGTGGAAGCATTTTAAATTTTTCATTAACAATATAATTAAAATTTCCCATCTTTGTTTTACGCATCTCAACAATTTCTGGTGAATCAACAAATTCTATAAATTCTAAAAGTTTTGATGTTAATTCTTCTAAATTTGGTATACTTGATACACTTGGAATATTAGACATTATAATATATTTAAATATATTATAGTGTTCTTAAATGTTTAATTAAATTGACAAAAAGAAATTAAAAAAATTAAAACGTTATTCATCATGAATATCTATTCCTCTACTAATAACTAGATATATATTTTTTCTAATTTTCATATTTGCATTAATTTGTTTATATTTAGATGATATATTTTTTGTTAAATTCATTTGTAAAATAATTAATTCAAAATTTGTATAAAAATTAATCTTTTGAATAGGTGTATTTATAATCTCGAGTGTTTTTAAAAAATCTGATTTAGGTATTTCTTTTAAAAAGGAACAATTATTTAAAACAATATGTTCAATTTTATTGAAATTATTTAATTTAACTATATTTGTTTCTGATATATCTGCATAAATTAAATTATCAGAAAATATTATTTGTGTTAATGGATTAGTAAAACAAATAAATCTTTTTAAAACATTAAATCCTGTAAGATCTATATTTGTAATATTATTATTATTTATCTCTATTATTTCGATATTTTTATTTATTAATTCTTTATCAAAATATTCTATTTTATTATTTGATAATCTAAATCTTTTTACTTTTTCTAAATGTGGTATTTGTTCTATTAAATTATTATTTGCACTAAATTCCATTAAATTTGGTGGTAATTTAATCTTTGTTATCTTATTAAAATCAACATCAATTAATTCTAAATTTTCAAAATATGATAAATCTAACAAACCTTCAATATTATTATTAGATAAAAATAAGTGTTTTAAATTTAAAAAATTATTATTAACAAATATTTGTTTAGGTATTTCTGATATTTTCATT
>JACCEC010835832.1_pt1 | contig 14781 bp, 11 predicted proteins | sample 7450121 | NCBI WGS metagenome assembly JACCEC01 (sample SAMN15323455, study PRJNA562643) | freshwater metagenome | isolation source: river surface water | place: USA:Blue River Watershed | collected 2017-08-18 | reverse complement strand
TCATATTGCCCGTGAAGTCGAAGCGCGACGACGGCGTGACGGTGCTGATCGCGCCGTTTGCCGGATTGATCACGTCGAACGCATTGCCGCGAACCGTCTTTGAGCCGAGATCATAATGGAGGAATTCGGCACGCAGACGCAGATTGCGGGTCAGCTTGAATTCCGTCCCGGCGCCAACTGCAAAACCATAACGCGTGCCGGAATAGCGGCCGCTCGATACCGTTTCGACAGCATAGCTATCGGTGATCACGCGGGTGCCCGGACCTGCGGGAAGGCAACCGATGGTTGCGCAGGTCAGCTCTTCTTCACGATAGCGAACATTATGATTGATGTTCATGCTCGCCTGAACGTCACCAAAGGCCAGACCGCCCGTCGCGTAGACCAGCCAACGCGGCGTCACCAGGCCGCCCAGACGGGCGCGAAGTGTTGCCACATAGTCAACCTTCTTGTCGGCGTTGATGCTGGTCGATGCGCTCGCCAGGTAGTTTTCAAGATAGCCGGTCGAGGTCACGACCGAGATGGTCTGCTTACCATGGTGATAAAGATAAGGCAGCTTCTTGCTGGGCGACTGCTGCGACCAGTTCATCGAATCCGGGCAGCTGGACCGGCCCGGGAAGTAACGGACGCTCTTGCCCGAACCCTTGACGCCATTTTTGCACAAGGGGCCCGTATACTTGTCGTAATCATCATGATCGTCATCATAATCATAATCATAATCGTCATGGTCATATTCATAGCCATGATCGTAATCATAATCGTGATGATCGTGATCGATTTCGACATCGGTACGGATCGTCCAGCTGTCGCGCGACAGCAGCAAGGGGTTCCTCACATCCTGAAAAAAGCCCGACATGCGGGTCTTACGGTTGAGAATGGAGCCATCGATTTCAATACCGAGAACAAGGCTGTCGTTCACCTGGACATCATAGCCCAGCTGTGCAGTGCCGAACCATTTGGACTTTTCTTCGCGGTCCAGCGTGTAATCACGCGGTCCAACTTCAAAGTTCTGTTCGCCGTCATTCTTCATCAGATAGCCCACAAGGCCACTGACGGTCAGACCGGTCCAGTCATCCAGATCCTTCTCGACCGTATAGGTCCCGGACCCGCTATATGGCTGCGGCTCCCCCTGGTCAGCCGCATACGCTGCCGTCGGCAGGGTCGCGAGCATCGTTGTCAAGATCAAGCTATGGTACTTCATTCTTCCCCCGTCTTTTCCCCGAAATCCCGAAACGCCATTCAAGCCGACACATGCTGGTCGAACGCAACGTCAGTGCGACGACTGGGATGGCCCCGAACATTGGTGCTAGAAATGGCTTCCTATGAACTCCGTTTAATCAAATTCCCGTCCAAAACTTTCGATGCAAACGACTAAAAGTCCTAAAAAAATCAAAAATCCCAAATGAAACTCAATGGATTTCCGCAATCAAGACTCATGATCGTGAGGCACGATGTTGTCGCGACTAATCTATTTTAGAACATGAATCCATAATATTGGTAATCGAAAGCAAAAAATGGGTGTCAGGTGTGACATAAATCTATCGCTTATCTTTCATGCTCCGGGCATTTGCCGGCAATTCCGTTCTAAAATACGTATCGGGTTGGCCTGATGATCGCAGATCTCCGGGTAGATGGGTGTGTGCGACGGGGTGTCGCTGTGCAGGCTTGGGGCAGGGCTAGTGCGTCCCAACATTGACCTTAATGTTATCTTGTATCATCAGCGTCAGGGTCTGATTTTGGTCCCCTAAATCAATTAGAACAGGAGAGTATCACCGCATGCGCCTTCCCCTTTTGACGCTTGCTCTGGCGCTCAGCGCCACCCCCAGCCTGGCTCAGTCGATTGCGGCTGGCTCTGGCATTGACGCAACCGAGGTCAGCAATTCTGCGACGCGCCCGATAGAATTTGGCGCCGCAATCGCCCCGGATGGGGTGCTGGTCATTCTGATGGCCGATGCGGCAATCCCGAATATCGGCCTCAACCCGGCGGTGGCCGCGGCCGTGAAATCAGCGGCGGATGCGGCCAAATTTGAAGGCAAGGCCGGCTCTGCGCTGAGCCTGCGGGGCATTGGGCCCTATGCGCGGATCCAGCTGGTCGGCAGTGCCGGTGATGCTGATGCGGCCCGCCGCATGCGTGAAGCGGGCGGCAAGATTGCGCAGGACCTGCGGGAAGAGGCGCAGGCGGTGTCGATCGCAGGCGCCCTGTCTGCCGATGATGCCGCGGCTTTGGCCATTGGCTATGGCCTGGGGCAATATCGGTTTGATCGGTACAAGACCGCGACCAAAACCGCACTGCCGACACAAAAGGTCACCATTGTCACCGCCAATCCGCAGGCCGCGGCCACGGAATGGGCGGCGCGCGGTCGTGGGCTGGTCGAAGGCGTCACCATGGCGCGCGATCTGGCAAGTGAGCCCGCCAATGTTCTGTATCCCGAAGCCTTTGTGGCGCGTGTGCGTGAGGCCTTTGCCGGCGTTGGCAATGTGAAGATTGAGGTGCTCGACGTTGCCGCCATGCAGCGTCTGAAAATGGGCGCCATTGCTGGCGTGGGGCAGGGCGCGCGTCGTCCCCCGCGGCTGTTGCTCGTGGAATATACCGGCGGGCAAGGCGCCCCAATTGCGCTGGTTGGCAAGGGCATAACCTTTGATTCCGGCGGCATCTCGCTGAAGCCCGGATCGGGCATGTGGGAAATGAAGGCCGATATGTCGGGCGCGGCCTCGGCCATGGGGGCCGTGCTGTCGCTTGCCAAGTCCAATGCCCCGGTCAACGTCGTCGCGGTCGCGGCTTTGGCTGAAAATATGCCGGGCGGAAATGCGCAGCGCCCGGGCGATGTTGTGCGGACCATGAGCGGGAAGACCATTGAGATCCTGAACACGGATGCCGAGGGCCGCCTCGTCTTGGCCGATGCGACCGAATATGTCGTCTCGCGCCACAAGCCCGCTGGGGTGGTCACGATCGCCACGCTGACAGGCGCGATTGTGCAAGCGCTGAACGATGAATATGCTGGCCTTTTCGCGCGGGATGACGCGTTGGCAAGCGCGCTTTTGGCCTCGGCCAACCAGACCGGCGAAGACATTTGGCGCATGCCGTTACATAAAAATTATCAGGATGATCTGAAGTCCGACATTGCAGACATCAAGAACGTTGTGGAAGGCGGCGGGCCGGGCGCAGGCCTTGGGGCGACTTTTGTCGGCTATTTCGTCGATCCCAAAACGCCATGGGCGCATCTTGATATCGCGGGCGTCAATTGGGCGGACCGAGCCGATGCCCTGACGCCAAAGGGGGCCTCTGGCTGGGGTGTCCGCATTCTGGACGACATGGTCCGCCGCTTGAAAAAATAACTTATTGCCCGCCGTGGCTCGATACGGGGCTGCGGCGGGCTTTTTTGCGCCGATCGCGCGCTATCATGAGTTTGGCGGTCACAGGCCCGGGTCCGCCTTTGGCCAGAGCAACCGGCCCGACGCGCCGCACCCTTGCTGCCCCCCCAAATCTTTCGAATTTCGTCCGCTTTTCGGCGCGTGCGACGGCGCCTTGCGCGCTGTTCAACCCTGTTTGGGGGTAACCAAGTTACTGTAGTAAAAAGGATATATGGCAGTTCCCCAAGTACTGACTAGTCTTCCATGATCGCAGGGAAAGATAGTTAAAAATATCACCGCGATATAGGGGAGGGGGCCGCCATGATTGGAGGCTCTCCGAAAAGAAGAAAAACCGTGAAATTTTGGTTTTTGTTTTAGGAGGATGCCATGGATATGATTAGTCCATTCCAGTATTCACTGGTCTATAATGCTTTTTCATTCACATTTGCGACAATGGCCGCCGCAACCTTGTTTTTGTGGCTTGGTCGTTCGCAAGTGTCAGCAAATTACAAGACAGCCGTAACCATTTCTGGCCTAGTTTGCGCCATTGCTGCATATCACTATTTCCGCATCTTTGAGAGCTGGGAAGCCGCCTATGAAATGAAGGATGGTGTACTGGCGGCCACAGGCTATGCCTTTAACGATGCCTATCGTTATGTGGACTGGCTGTTGACGGTGCCGCTGCTGTTGATTGAACTCGTGCTCGTCATGCGGTTGAGCAAGGAAGAAACGGTCAGCAAGACGACGAAGCTGGGCTTTGCGGCTGCACTGATGATTGTCCTCGGCTATCCGGGTGAAATTGCAACCGACATCCCGACCCGCGCCTTGTGGGGCACCTTGTCGGCCATTCCGTTCCTGTACATCATCTGGGAATTGTTCAGCGGTCTGGGTGCATCGATCGAGCGTCAGCCGGAAAATGTCCGTGAACTGGTGAAAAAGGCCCGTTTGCTGACCTTTGCTTCCTGGGGCTTTTACCCGATTGTCTACATGGCGCCTTATGCCGATATTTCGGGCGCGGATGCCGAAACGGCGATCCAGATTGGCTATACCATTGCCGATCTTGTCGCGAAGGCGGCCGTTGGCGTGCTGATTTGGGTGATCGCCGTCCGCAAGTCTGAAGCGGAGCAGGTGAAAGCCAAGTAACGCACCATCTGGATGGTTTTGATATGGTCTTCATGACCCAAATCCAGCCCAATAGAGGCACTGGCACACGTCGCGGACGCGTGCCGGTGCCTTATTTTTTCTGGCCGGCAGTCGCTGCGCTGGTGCTGTGCCAGCTTTTTTCCGTGCCGCTTGATACCAATATCGCGTTGGCGCTGGCCACAGGGCTGATGCTGGCCGGTGGCCTGCCGCATGGGGCCTTTGATATTGCGTTGGCCAGTCAGGCCATGCGCCTCAACCCCGCATCCGCCTGGGGACTGTTCAGCCTCTATATCCTTGTCGCAGCGGCGATGTCGGCGCTCTGGGTGATCGCGCCCATTGCCGCCCTTGCGCTCTTTTTGTGTTTGGCTGCGGTCCATTTTGGCGAGGATTGGCGCATGCTGGAGGCCGGCTTGCTGCGGACCATGGCCGGCGCCTCGATTATCTGTATTCCCGCCTTTGCCCATCCAGAGGCTGTGACGGCGTTGTTTGTCGCGATGGCAGGGGAACAGGCCTTTTGGGTTTGTCGCATTGCCATGGCCTTTGCGCCGGTCGCTGCTCTTGTGACGCTGGTCGGCATGGTTCAGGCCGCGCGCACCGGGGATGCGGGATGGGCCTTGGCACAAGGCGCTGCGCTACTCTGCCTGGCGCTGTTTCCGCCGCAAATCGGCTTTTTGCTCTATTTCGTGTTTCTCCACTCACCGTTGCATATGCGTGGTCTCGCGCAAATGCTTCCCGGCTGGTCGATGCCTGCCTTGACGACCTATGGGCTGTTGATGTGCCTTGCCTGTCTTGTCGCGGCCCTGCTCATCGCGCCGGGGCTGTTTTCCGGCCAATCTCTGCTGATGTCGGCCGATGCTTTTCGCTTGTTGTCCATCGTTGCTGCACCCCATTTGCTGCTGACACTCTATGTCGAGGCCAAAGTCGCGCCGCTGCGCCAAAAGTGATGATTTCAAAAAGACTTGAACATCGGCCCGCCACAGGCTAGCCGGCCATTAATGAGAACGATTATCAATAATCGCTATATATTCGGCCTTGTGCTCGCGATCCCGGCCCTTGGGCTGGGTTATGGCTATGCGCAGGGCCAGATCGACAGCATGGACATGATCCACCCCACGGGTGAATGGTCTGCCCGATTGATGATCCTCGCCATGATTTTATCGCCTTTGGCGGCGACAATTGGCCGGCGGCCATGGCTGAATTGGCTGCTTTTGCGCCGCCGCTGGCTGGGCGTGGCGGCCTTTGGTTATGCGGTGCTCCACCTTGTCTTTTATGTCATGGATATGGGCAATTTGGACGACATTCTGGCGGAATGGCTGGCCCCGGGCATTTGGACAGGCTGGGCCGCGATGCTGCTGATGCTGCCGCTGGCGCTGACCAGTAATGATGCCGCGATGCGCTGGCTGAAGGCGGGCTGGAAACGCGTGCAGCGCCTGGTCTATCCAGCGGCCATATTGGTGCTGTTGCACTGGATCTGGGTCCACAACAGCGTCACCGCGGCCTTTTGGCATGCCCTTCCCCTTGCGCTGCTGACGCTGGTGCGTTTGGCGAAGCCATTGATTTTCCACCTGAAAACCCAAGGAGTTTGATGATGCGTCGTTTGATACCGGCTTTGTTCACTGTTGCTGTCGTGGCGATCATGCCAAGCGCACCGGCCCATGCCACCGGCGCAATCACCTGCAAGCCGACGCCCCAATCCAGCTGGAAGTCGCAGGACGCCCTGCAGGCAAAGCTCGTCAAGGAAGGCTGGACGGTCCGTAAGTCAAAGGTCGATGGCGGCTGTTATGAAGTCTATGGCACGACCCCGGAAGGCGACCGTGTTGAAGCCTATTTTCACCCGGTAACGCTGGAAAAACTGTATGTCGCGCGACGTGGTGAAGTTTTGTTCCGCAAAAAGGGCTATTAATATCTGATTTTGAAAGATTTTTAATAAATGGCCGGGATCTGGTGCGCCTATCGTGCGTGCCGTCCCGGCCTTTTTATCTGCCGCGCGATTGGCCCCAGGCTGGCGTTATGCAATTGATAATTTTGACATAACTTCGTTATAAATCAGATAATTATAACTACATGTTAAATTTTATCTGAGCCACGCTCCGATAACTGCCCCGCCATCGCACGCAGCGCGGCAATATGTTCCGGGCCGATCCCGCAGCAGCCGCCCAAAATCGATGCGCCTGCGCTTTGCCAGCTGGCGGCAAACTGGGCATAGCCTTGGGGCGTCAAATCCGCACGGATCGGGCAAATCGCCGAATTAGCTTCGGCATCGGCGGCCATGGGCGGGAAGGCATTGGCATAGGCACCGATGCGGATCGGGCTTGCCTCCCCCAAATGCGCGCGTGCGCTGTGCAGGGCCGCCGCCATGACTTCGGGCTGGCTGCAATTGAAGAGCAGGGCTGCCGCGCCCAAATCCTTCGCCAGGCTGGCGGCGTCGGCAACGCTTTCGCCCGAGCGCAGACGGGGCAGGTCCTGCACCGACGCATCTTCCAAGGTGAAAGACAGCCATAATGGCTTACCCAAAGGGGCGGTCAGCGTGGCCGCCAATTGCGCTTCGGCCAGCGACGACAGCGTTTCGCACAGCCAAAGGTCAATATGGGGTGCCAAAGCGGTGATCAAAACGTCCAGCACAGGACGGGCACGATCCAGATCAATAAGATCCGGGCGGTAGGACCCGCACACCGGGGGGAGAGAACCGGCGACCTGCACGCCATGCGCCGCCGCATCCGCCACCTTACGCGCCAACTGTCCGGCAAGCCCGGCCAGCGCCGCGCCGTCGGCCGCAAAGCGTTCTGCGCCAATGTGAAAGGGCACAAGCGCGTATGAATTGGTTGTGATAATGTCCGCGCCGGCCTCAACATAAGCGCGATGAACCTCGCTGACGAAAGACGGCGCCTCAATCAGCGCCAATGCCGACCATTCCGGCTGGCGGAAGGGGGCGCCGCGCCGGGCCAGTTCACGGCCAGTGCCGCCATCAAGGATCAAAAGACTATCTGTCATGGCTCCACCTGCGCGTGTTCGACGATCATCAACCGGTCGCTAACACGCGGCGTGGCAAATCTGAAGGTCAAGATGTGTGTACGCCAACAGGCGGAAGTGGTGGACGCACTAGGGCTCGAACCTAGGACCCGCTGATTAAGAGTCAGCTGCTCTACCAACTGAGCTATGCGTCCACATCGCGAAAAAGATTGTCGTCTTGGCGAACAAGCTTGCTTGCGAGGCCGGGCCATTAGCAGTGGCGTTCGGGCATTGCAATGCCCAAAACGCAGCTTTGTTAGAGACCGGTGCGCACGCGGTTATGGCGCTCAATCGACATCAGGATGCCCAGGCACAGCATCACGGTCAGCATCGCCGTTCCGCCATGCGACACCATGGGCAGGGGAATGCCGACAACGGGTGCAAGGCCCATCACCATCAGCAGGTTGATCGTGACATAATAAAAGATCGTCATCGACAGGCCGGCAGCTGTCAGGCGGCCAAACCGGCTATTCGCGCGCTGCGCCACGTTGAGGCCCCAGCGGCCGACCAGCACAAAGGCGATGATGATCGCAAGGCCGCCGATCAGCCCCCATTCCTCGGCCATGGTCGCAAAGACGAAATCGGTATGGCCTTCGGGCAGATAGTCGAGATGGCTTTGCGTGCCGTTGAGAAAGCCTTTCCCAAAAATCCCGCCAGAGCCAATCGCGATTTTCGATTGCGTGATGTGATAACCCGCGCCCAGGGCATCTTCTTCGGGGTTGAGGAAGATGAGAACCCGTTTCTTCTGATATTCGTGCAGCAGGCTGTAGATCACAGGCAGCGCAGCCGCCCCGGCGACGCCGCTGACCACGAACAGGCGCAGCGGAATGCCCGCCAGAAACATGACGGTCAGTCCCCCCGTGGCAATCATCGTTGCGGTCCCCAGATCGGGTTGCACCAGCACCAAGAGGAAGGGGAGGCCCAACAGCACCAGCGGTGGCCAGATGGCCGTCCATTTGCGGATTTCGCCCGCCGGCAGCATCGCGTAAAAACGGGCGGTGGCAAGAACGATGGCCAATTTCATCAATTCAGACGGTTGCAGGCGGATAAAGCCCAGATCCAGCCAGCGCTGGCTGCCGCCGCCAATCGCGCCGATCAATTCCACGCCGATCAACAGGATCAGAATGCCGATATAGCCCGGCAGGGCAAAGCGCGCATACACCCCTTCGGGAATGCGCGACATCAGGATCGCCATCGTCAGGAAAACCGCAAAGCGAATGGCATGGCTGGACGCCCAGGGCGATAAGGATCCCCCGGCGGCGGAATAGAGGATCACAGCGCCAAATCCGCCTAATCCGATGAGGAGAAAGAGCAGGCGCCATGGCAGGCGTAACAATGGGGCAGGGACAAAGCCGTCGGTCATCAGCGGCGGGCCTCTGCATCCGGGCGCCGTTCGGCGCGGCGCGGGCCGGCATCTGGCGACGGCGCGCCATTGGTCGAAACCGGGCCGTTCGCCGTTTCAGGCTCAGGCGTGGCGGCGGCATCCCGATTGACGGGCGTTGCGGGTTGCGGTGTGCCTTCGCTGGATTGACGCACTTCGGCGTCCTCGACGCTGCCTTGAGCGCCAGCCTTGGCCGCGGCGTTGCTTTGGCTGGCGGCCCGCCAAGCCGCGGCTTTGCGTGCCATGCGCGTGTTCACATCGCCCCCCCAATTGGCTTCCAGCGCCGTTAATTCCTCCATCGCCTTGGCCGGGTCGTACAGATAGGTCATCATGCTTTTGGCTACCGGGGCCGCGGCCCGGGCGCCGCCCATGCCATGTTCAATGACGACAGCGCCAGCATAGCGGGGGGCCTCGACCGGGGTGAAAAAGACGAACAGCCCATGGTCGCGATATTTCCAGTCGCCGGATTGGCCGCGCTGGCCACCGGCGATTTTGCGGACCTGCGCGGTTCCGGTTTTGCCCGCCATCCGCACATTTTCAAGCGGCAGGCGGCTGGCAACGGCGGTTCCGGCGCCATTGACCACAAGGTCCATGCCGTCACGCACCACGGCCAGATGCGCCTCTGGAATGGGCAGGGGCTTCATTGGCTTTTGCTGCCCCTGGATCAGATAGGGCTGGATCTGCTTGCCAGAGGCGATGCGGGCGGCCAGCACCGCGAGCTGCAACGGGCTCACCTGCACATAGCCCTGGCCAATGGTTGCGTTGAGTGTATCCGACTGCGACCATTCCTTGTCGAACTTACGCTTCTTCCACGCGCTGTCGGGGACGGTGCCATAACGCTGCGACGGCATCGGCAGATCAAATTCTTCGCCCATGCCCAGCAGCCGGGCGATCGGCGCAATGCGATCATAGCCGATCCGCCGTCCCATCGCATAGAAATAGGTGTTGCAGCTTTTCATCAAGGCATCGCGCATGTTCATCGGGCCATGGCGACCAAGGCAGCGGAAGGTCCGCCGGCCCAGCGTATAGCCGCCATTGCAGATGACAACCTCTTCCGGGTCAACGCCATGCTGCAACAAAGCCAAAGATGCGGCGGGCTTGACCGTGGATCCGGGCGGATACAGGCCCTGCATCGCCTTGTTGAGCATCGGGATGTGATCATCCTCTTGCAGCATTTTCCATTCCAGACGGCCAATCCCGTCCGAAAAGCTGTTGGGATCAAAGGCGGGCATAGAGGCCAGCGTCAAAATGCCCCCGGTCTGCGTGTCGATGACAACGGCCGCACCCGATTCCAGCCCCAGGCGTCGTCCGGTAAAGTCCTGCAACCCGGCATCAATGGTCAGGCGCACGGTTTTGCCGGGAGTATCGGGCCGTGTCGCCAGATCCCGCACCAGCTTGCCCCGCGCCGTGACTTCGGTCCGTTTCGCGCCGGGCGTGCCACGCAGCAGGTTTTCCTGCGTTTTTTCAAGGCCCGCTTTGCCAATTTTAAAGCCCGGCGTGATCAGCAACGGATCCCGATTATCCTCATAGTCCTTGGCAGAGGCGGCCCCGACATAGCCGATCAGATGCGCAACGCTGGCGCCTTCGGGATAGAAACGGGTGAAATATTCGCTTGGGGCGACGCCCGGCATATCCGGCGTGCGCAGACTGACCGAGGCGAATGTTTCCCAGTCGATATTTTCTGCGACAGGAACAGGTTGAAAACCGGCGGCTTTTTTCAGATCCGCCTTCACGCGTTCAACATCCTCTGGGGATAGCCGCATGATGGATTGCAACTGGGTTAACACCCCGTCGCGATCAATCAGCCGATCGGGGATCAGGTCGACGCGAAACGCGGTTTTATTGAGCGCAATGGGGCGCCCTTTGCGATCCACGATCCAGCCCCGGCGGGGCGGCAGGATCTGAAGGTTAACGCGGTTGCTTTCGGCCAAAAGGGCGTATTTTTCATTTTCAGCGACCGACAGCCAGGCCATGCGCCCCGCCAGCAATGTTCCGATGCCAATTTGGGTTGCACCAAGGAAGAAGGCGCGGCGTGAAAAGGTGAATTGTTGTTGCGCTTCGGTGACATGGCGGTCACCGCCAAGAAGTTTGCTCATAGCTGCCACCGCAGCCGGTCCAGCCGGGCGCAGATGCGGACTGCCATGGGAAAGGCGAGGGCAGAGGCCAGCATCTGGGGCAGCAACAGCCAGCCGCTGGTCGCGCCGCCCGCAGAATTGGAAATGGCAAGGCTCAGCGCCAGCACAATGGCGATCAAAACGCTCGCGATGATCCAGTCCTGCCGATAATCGCGCCACATCATCCAGCGATCGAGAATATCAAGGATCAAGAAAACAAGCGTCCACAACAGCATGGCCGACCCCATGGGCTGGCCGCTGAACAAATCATCGAAAAACCCAAGGGGCAGGGCAACCCATGTTGGCCAGAGATCGCGCACCAGCATGCGCCAGGCCAGCAACAGCAATAATCCAACCGGCGGCAACATGGGGTAGACGGCGATATTCGGGATCAGCACGGTCAACGATCCCAGCATCACCGAGGCTGCGGGAATGCCAATCAAGGCCCAGGCTGAGGCCTGTCGGTTGAGGCGAGGCTCATAGCCGCGCGCCATTATTCTTTCTCCCCATCGGGGAGTGCTGCCGGCGCGGCGGGTGGAGGCGCCTGATAAATCGGTTCGACCAGCGCATAATCAAAGCCGTCCGGATCTGCCATTGGCCGGGCCAAAGTGCCTTCGCGGCCATTGTCGATCGCCTTGGCGACCGGAATGCCGGGCCGATAAATGCCGCCGGATCCGGATGTCACGAAAATATCGCCGGACTGGATCCGGCGGGCAACGCTCGACAAGGGACGCAGGGTGAGGCGACCGTCGCCATTGCCAATTGCCAAGGCCGGGGCGCCATCGCTGACCCGCTTTACCGGGGTGACATTGGCGGCATCCACGATCAACAAAACGCGGGCACTGCGGCGGCCAGTGGCCACGATGCGGCCAACCAATCCTTCCGGGCCGACCACAGGCTGCCCATTGCCAATGCCTGCATCCGCCCCTGCTGCCAGCGTGGCATAGCGACGGCTGCTGGCCCCCGTTGAACTGATCAGCGCTGCCGCTGCGATCGGGCGGATCTTGGGGTCTTGAATGCCGATCAGCGCCTTAAGACGGGCATTTTCAACGCGCAGGCGATTGGCCTCAATCTCGGTGCGGCGCAAGGCGGCGATGTCCTGCGCCATGGCCCGGTTTTTTGAACCGGCGGCGATGTAATCTGACACGGTTGTGCCAATGCCGCCAAATCCCGCGAGCATCGACCGCGCGGCGTCAGAAACAGGCGCGGTTGCGTCCGCGGCCAGGGCTTGCAGTGCCGAATGGCCTTCTGGGTCGAACCGAGCGGTCAAGACAAGCAACAGCGCCGCCGCTGCGCCCATGACAGCGATCACATATGAAGCGAAGATGCCATATTGGGCCCGGCGCGAAAATCCGGGGCGCCGGGGGGAAGGCGGCGCCATGCTTGGCGGTCCTCCGTCAGGCCGTGAGCAGGACGCCGCGGAAAGCGGGGTCTTCCAGTGCACGGCCAGTACCAAGGGCCACGCAGGTCAGCGGATCTTCAGCCACCGTCACAGGCAGGCCGGTTTCATCGCGCAAGACTTCGTCAAGCGCCTGCAAAAGCGCGCCGCCGCCTGTCAGCACAATCCCCTGATCCACAATATCTGCGGCCAGTTCAGGTGCTGTGTTTTCAAGCGCGATACGCACGCCTTCCACAATTGTGCCGACCGGTTCAGACAGGGCCTCAGCAATCTGGCCTTGATTGATCGTGATTTCCTTGGGCACGCCGTTCACAAGATCGCGACCCTTGATGTGGATCGTCTTGCCAATGCCGTCGGCCGGCGGGCGCGCAACACCCACTTCCTGCTTGATCCGTTCCGCTGTGGCTTCGCCGATCAGCAAATTATGGTTGCGGCGCACATAAGAGACGATGGCTTCGTCCATCTTGTCACCACCAACGCGCACCGATGTGGTATAGGCCAGACCGCGTAGCGAGAGCACGGCGACCTCGGTCGTGCCGCCCCCAATATCAACGACCATCGAGCCAACCGGCTCTGTCACCGGCATATCCGCGCCAATCGCAGCCGCCATGGGTTCCAGAATCAGGTGCACCTGGCTGGCTCCGGCATTGGAGGCTGCGTCGCGGATGGCGCGGCGTTCGACCGATGTGGACCCAGAGGGCACGCAGATGACGATTTCAGGGAAGCGCATGAAGTTGCGCTGGCCATGCACCTTATGAATGAAGTGCTTGATCATCGCTTCGGCGACTTCGATGTCGGCAATCACGCCGTCACGCAGCGGGCGGATCGCCTCGATATTGCCGGGCGTCTTGCCCATCATCAGCTTGGCGTCGTCACCGACAGCCTTAACCTTTTTCACGCCATTGATCGTTTCAATGGCAACGACGGACGGTTCATTCAGGACGATCCCGCGGCCGCGCACGTATACAATCGTGTTCGCGGTGCCGAGGTCGATCGCCATGTCTTGGGACATCATCTTGAACAGGCGGGAAAACAACATGGGCGTCTGAATCCTGTTAGCTGCGCCGGACACTTGGCTGTGCATCGGGCCTTTACCCGACAACCCACAGGAAAGTCGATTGATCTTCCACCCGGCAGGTCGCGGAATAGCGTCCGATGGGGTAGAGCGCAATTCATGTCAATACGCCGTTTGCCAGAGCACCTCGTCAACCGGATTGCGGCTGGCGAAGTGGTGGAAAGACCAGCCAGTGCGATCAAGGAGTTGGTGGAGAATTCCATCGATGCCGGGTCGTCCCGAATCGAGATTCGTTTGGCCGGCGGTGGCATCGACCTGATCGAGGTGTCAGATGATGGCTGTGGCATGACCGCGGCTGACATGGCGCTGGCGCTGGAACGTCACGCCACGTCCAAGCTGCCTGATGACGATATTGAACATGTCGCCACCATGGGCTTTCGCGGCGAAGCGCTGCCCAGCATCGCCAGCGTTGCGCAATTGACGCTGGAAAGCCGGGTGCGCGGGGCTGATGGCTGGCGGCGGCGCATCGATAATGGTCGGCTTGTCGAAGAAGGACCGGCGGCCGTTCCGCCGGGCACGCGCGTTCGGGTGGAGGCGCTGTTTGCGCGCGTTCCGGCGCGGCGAAAGTTTTTGCGGTCCGCCCGTTCGGAATATGCCGCTGCGCTGGATGTGGTGAAGCGGCTCGCCATGGCGCGCCCGGACATCGGCTTTGCGCTGGATCATGACGGGCGTCGCGCCGTGTCTGTGCCGCCGGGGCAAACCCGGCCAGAACGCGTGGCCGCGCTGACTGACAGGGATCTGGCGGATAACAGCGTGGCGGTTGATTTGGTGCGCGATGCCTATGTCCTGGGCGGTGTCGCAGGCATCCCGACCTTCAATCGGGGCGTTGCCGATCATCAATATCTTTTCGTCAATGGTCGGCCCGTCAAGGATCGCCTGCTGATCGGTGCCGTCCGTGGGGCCTATGCCGATTTTCTGGCGCGAGACCGCCATCCCGTTGTCGCCCTGTTTCTGGATGTGCCGCCGACGGAGGTGGATGTGAACGTCCACCCCGCCAAAACAGAAGTGCGCTTTCGGGATCCGGCGTTGATCCGGGGCATGATTATTTCTGGCCTCAGGCGGGCGTTGGACGCTGCCGGCCATCGCAGTGCCCAGCCGGTCGCAACCGACGCTTTGTCGCTGTGGCAGCGGGATCCTGCGGCATCGCCGGCGGCTATGCCCGGCGACGCAATGTCTGGTGCCGCCTTACCGGGCGAGGATCTGCGGCTTTGGTCGGCCCCATCCTTTGCCGATCGGCGATCCGGCTTTGTGACCCCGCCACCCATGGCGCGGGCAGAGATGGCCTATGCGCCTCCGCCCGAAACGCAGAGCT
>JACCEC011275357.1_pt1 | contig 14789 bp, 11 predicted proteins | sample 7450121 | NCBI WGS metagenome assembly JACCEC01 (sample SAMN15323455, study PRJNA562643) | freshwater metagenome | isolation source: river surface water | place: USA:Blue River Watershed | collected 2017-08-18 | reverse complement strand
GATGCGCCTCACCAACCATCACCATCATCAGAACTGCGCGCCGACCCGCGCGGCGCTGATGACCGGCCAGTACTCGGTCCGCACCGGCGTCTACACCGTGGGCAGCGCCGGCCGGTTCGACTGGTCCTCGCGTCCGCTGCGGCCGGTCGACAACGTCACCAACCTTCCGCTCGACCGCGTCCTCCTGCCGCAGGCGCTGAAGCGGAGCGGCTACGCCACCGCGATGTTCGGCAAGTGGCATCTCGGCCAGCAGGGGGATTACCACCCCGCGCGGCGCGGCTTCGATGAGGCGATCGAGAGCGCCGGCCAGCACTACGACTTCCGCAAGCTACACCCCGACGAAGTTTGCCGAGGGTTGCCCCGTCGAACGGGGTGTCAACGTCGCGCTGCCTGGTCGTTGCGGGTCCGTTCATTCCTTCAGCGCAGGGCCGCGGCGAGGAACGTGCGGATCCGGGCGCGGATCTCCGGCGTGGAGAATTCCTTCCCGCCATGGCCAGCGCCGGGCAGCACCACGAGTTCGGAGGCGACGCCGGCGGCGCGCAGCGCCTCGTGCAGCCGCCGGCTCTGCTCGAGGGGCACCAGCGGATCGCGGTCTCCGTGCAGGATGAGGAAGGGAGGGTCGCCGGCCGACACGTGGTGAAGCGGGCTCGCTTCGCGGGCGAGTTCAAGGCGGTCGCGCACGGGGCCGCCGAGGAGGCGGGCGCCATTGGTGCGCGCGATGTCCTCGTCGGGGCGGTCTGGCCGGTTGGCGGGCATCGAAGGCAGGTCCGAGGGCCCGTAGAGGTCGATGACCGCGCGGACGCGGCTCGAGACCGTTTCGCCCGCCGGCGGAGCCTGGGTTCCGGCGAGGGCGGCGAGGTGCGCTCCCGCGGAGCCGCCGGCGATCGCGATGCGCGCCGGGTCGAGACCGTGCCGGGCGGCGTGGGTGCGGAGCCAGCGGACGGCCGCGCGCACGTCCTCGTTCTGCGCGGGCCAGCGGGCGAGCCAGCTGAGGCGGTAGTTGATGCTTGCGACGGCGTAGCCTTCGGCGGCGAGCCAGGCGAGCGGCGGATTCTCCTTGCTGCCCTTGCTCCAGCCGCCGCCGTGCACCCACACGACGACCGGCAGCGGGGAGGCCGGCGCCTTTTCGGGCAGGTAGAGGTCGAGCAGGACGTTGCCCTCGCGGGGTGAGTGGTAGGTCTGGTTGGCGACGCGACGCACGCCCGCGGGCAGAGGCTGGCGGAACTCGCCGGCGGCGCGCACGTTCGCACCCTTCGCTCCCGTGAGGCTGTCGCCGAGGTCGGCCCGCGCGGCGGCGACGCGGGCCTGCAGGCGGGCGACGATCTCCGGATTCGCGGCCGCCACGTCGTTCGTCTCGCCCGGGTCCCGGCGCACGTCGTAAAGCGCGAGGCCGAGGCGCTCGACGCGGTAGCCGTGACGGCTGGCGATGCCGCGGATGCCGGAGTTCTCGATCGAGTCGGGCTTCATGTTGGCCCAGTTGGACGGCTTGCCTCCGCGGCCGGGCTCGGCGGCGACCGTGAGGTAGTCGTGCGGCACGTGCAGCTTCCAGTCGCCGAGGCGTACGGCGTGCAGTTCGTCGCCCGAGTAGAACCAGAACTCCCCGCGGCCCCGCGCGCCCGGCTGGCCGAGCAGCAGGGGTGAAAGGTCGGTGCCGTCGGTGCCCCCTGGGGGGCGCGGTGCGCGGGCGAGGGCGCCGAGGGTGACGCTCAGGTCGAGCGTGCTGAGGGGCTCATCGCTCACGCGGCCCGCCGGGATGCGTCCCGGCCAGCGGATCAGGAACGGCGTGCGCATGCCTCCCTCGAACGTGGTGAGCTTGCCCTCGCGAAGCGGGGTCGCGAGTCCCGCGTGCTCCCCGTAGGAGAGGAAGGGACCGTTGTCGGAGGTGAAGATCACGATCGTGCGCTCCTCGAGGCCGTGGCGGCGCAGGGCGGCGAGCACCTCGCCCACGCCGGCGTCGAGTTCCTGCACGACGTCTCCGTAGGCGCCGCGCCGGCTGCTGCCGCGGAACTTCTCCGAGGCGAAGATCGGCACGTGCGGCATGACGTGCGGCAGGTACAGGAAGAACGGCCGCTCCCGGTTACGCTCGATGAAGGCGACCGCGCGTTCCGTGAACCGCGCGGTGAAGCGCGACTGGTCGGGGTCGGCCTCGATGACCTCCTCACCGTCGTAGAGCGGGAGCGACGGGATGCCCTTCGTCACGGGATGGAGCGGGCCGTTGTCGTTGGAATACGGGATGCCCATCCATTCGTCGAAGCCGCGGCGGGTGGGCAGGAACGGCGGCTGGTGGCCGAGGTGCCATTTGCCGAAGGCCGCCGTGGCGTAGCCGACCTCCTTGAGGCGTTCGGAGAGGAGGCGTTCACGCGGCGAAATGCCTGCGGTGCTCGTGTGGTTGAGGGCGCCGCTCATGCCGATGCGGTTCGGGTACTGGCCGGTGAGGAGCGCGGCCCGCGACGCCGTGCACACCGCCTGCGCCACGTAGAAGCTCGTGAAGCGCGTCCCCTCGGCCGCGAGGCGGTCAAGGTGCGGCGTCGCAATGTCCTTGGCTCCCTGACTGCCGAGATCGGCGTAGCCGAGATCGTCGGCGAAGATCAGGACGATGTTGGGGCGGGACGCGTCGGCGGCGCGCAGGAGACCGGCGAAGGCGGCCAGCGCGAGCACCGCGGCGGCCACGCGGCGATGCGGGGCGGGGCGGGGGAGCATGAATCAAGGAGGAGGGCGCGTGGCCCGGAGGCGAGCGCCGAGGTGAATCGCGGAGCGCATGGATAACGCTCAACACGGATCCGCCGGGCAGATGTTACGGGGATGGGCCGCGGTTGAGGTCAGCGGGCCGGCCGGTGGCCTTGTTTTTTCCGGAGCCGGCAGCATCCTCGGGGTTCGACCATGCAAACCCCCGTTTATCGTCTTATCCTGGTGATCCTGACCGCCGCGTCGGCCCGCGCGGCTTCCGCTCCCACGCCGGCCCCCGAGGAGGTCATCGCCCTGCCGGAATTTTCCGTGTCGGCCGCCGCTGACAACTCGTGGACCGCCGCGAGCTCGATGTCGGGCACGCGCACCAACGTCCCGATCCAGAACCTGGCCCGCTCCGTGCAGGTGCTCACCAGCGAGTTCCTCGCCGACCTCGGCGCCGACAACATGTCCGACGCCGCCGCGTTCCTCACGGGTGTCACCTCGCAGGGAAAACAGGACGCCGTCTTCGACAACAATACCTTCACCGTGCGCGGCATGCGGCAGAACCGCCACTACCGCGACGGCGTGAAGGAGGGCTTCGTCGGCATGATCAGCGACACCCTCACCGTCGACCGCATCGAGTCGCTTCGCGGCCCGAGCTCGCTGCTGGCCGGCGTCGTCGAGCCGGGCGGCATGATCAACCAGATCAGCAAACGCCCGCGCTCCCGCAACGAGGTCTCCACCAAGCTTACGGTCGGCTCCTGGGACCACGTCCGCGGCGAGCTCGACGCGTCGTTTGCGCCGTCCAACCGATTCGCGTTGCGCACGGCGGTGGCGTTCCAGGACGGCAACAGCTGGCGCCAATGGGAGTCGAGCAAGCGCAAGGTCGCCTACGCGGCCGCCGTGTACCGGTTGACGCCCGCGACGATCCTCAACCTGCGCGGTGAAAGCATCCGTTACGAAGGCAACGTCGCGATCGCGATCCCCGGCATCCGCATCCCGACTTCCGCGACGGCGACGAGCGCCACCGCGTCGCCCGCCTTCGGCGCCTACGCCTTCGGCTACGTGCCGGAGGAGATCGTGCCGTGGGACTTCAATCCCTTTGGCCCGAGCAATCTCCGCACCCAGGAAGTCTACCGCGCCGGCGCGGAGCTGCAGCACAAGTTCAACGATACCTTCTCCGCCCGCGCCACGACCAATTGGTCCCGCAGCGACCGGCGCGACCTGCGCCTCTCCGGCAGCGCCTCGACCATCATCGCCCGTTTCCTCAGCCCCGCGCTCGGGAACGTCGCCGGCAACGTCGTGGCCGACGAGATCCGCTGGTCCGCCACCAAGGACGACGAGACCTGGGACATCTGGACGTACCAGTTGGACCTGCGCGGCCAGTTCAGCTACGCCGGCCTCAAGCACGAGGCGATCGTCGGCCTCGAGCGCATCGAATCCCGCAACTGGCGCGACCGTGCCGACACCCCGAACTCGACCAGCACCGCCCTCGGCGCGGCGCCCTCGACCAATCCGAACGCCCTCACGCGCTACAAGTTCCCGACCTCCGCGGTCGGCGCGCTTCCGGCCGGAGCCTTCCAGCCTGCCTGGCGCGAGATGACCGACGTCACCCGCTACTCCAGCCCCAACTCCTACGTCGACCAGACGCTCGTGCGCGGCGCGATCTCGTTCACCAACGTCGTCAGCACCCGCGACGACCGCTGGCATCTGCTCGCCGGCGTGCGCCGTGACCACGGCGAAAACAACGCCCTCACCGGCACCACCGTCGCCACGATCTCCCCGCAGGCGCTGCCCGTCGAGAACGCCACCTCCTCGACCGTCGGCCTCCTCTACCGCCCGGCGCGCCCGATCTCGTTCTATGTTTCCGCCAGCGACTCCTTCTCCGGCGTGCCCACCGGCATCGACGTCTACGGCAAGCTCCTCGACAAGCCCGAGTCGGGCGAGTCGCTCGAGGCCGGCATCAAGTCGGCCCTCCTCGGCGGCCGCCTCACCCTCGAGGCCGCGGCCTTCGAGCTCGACCGACGGAACACCCGCCGGCAGCTGGGAGACGCTGAGATCATCTCGATCCTCGGCTTCCTGCCGAGCGGCGCCCGCAGCACCCAGGACAACGGCGAGGAATCGCGCGGGTTTGAGGTGCAGGCGATGGCGCGTCTCACCGCCGGTTACCAGGCGTCGATCACCTACTCCAACGTACGCACCCGTCTCGTTGCGCCCGACAACCGCGTGCGTGACGGCGGGCCCATCACCGGTCGGCCGCGCGCCAACGGGAGCCTGTTCCACAAGTACTCCTTCCAGGAAGGCTTCCTGCGCGGCTTCTCGGTCAACAACGCGCTCGTGTGGGTCGACGGCAGCCGCGCCGACAGCATCAGCGGCACCACCGGACAAGTGACGAACTTCATCCCCGGCTACACCCGCCTCGACTTCGGTGCCGGATACGTCGGCAAGGTCTTCGGTAGGAATTGCACGTTCACCGCGACGGTCCGCAACGCGGCCAACCGGAAGATCATGGAGGGCCTGCAGAGCAAGGGCGACCTCCGCAGCTTCCGGTTCGGGGTGAGCACGCGGTTCTGATCCGCGTCCGCGGGCGGAGCTTGCCGGCATCGCTCATGCCGTCGGCCCGCCGCTTTGGGCGTTGCCTCGCGTGATCCGCGGGGCTCGCTTCCTGCGCGTCCTCTCCCCCATCGGATGTCCCTGCTTCCCCTGTTCGACCTTTCGCTGCGCGGGCGCGCGGCGGTGACCGGCCTCGAATGCGCGCGTGCCGACGGATCGGTAGTGTCGTTCACGTTCGGTGAGCTCGACGCCCGCAGCGACCGCCTCGCCGGCCTGCTGCGCGCGCGCGGGCTCAAGTCCGGCGACCGCTTGGCGTTCTTCCTGCAGAACCGCATCGAGGTCGTCGACCTGTGGCTCGCGGGCGTGAAGCTCGGCCTGATCGTCGTCCCGGTGAACGTGCTCTATCGCGAGCGGGAGCTGCGGCACATCCTCACCGACTCCGCGCCGACCGCTGTCGTCACTTCGGGGGACCTCGCCGGGTTCATCCCCGCGGGCGTGCCGGTCTGGGATGTCGACGCGCTCTCGGCGGAAGCGGCGGGTCGGGCCGACGGCCGGGCGGCGGTGCCGGCCGACGCCGATACGCCGATGTCGCTGATCTATACCTCGGGCACGACGGGCGCCTCGAAGGGCGCGGTGCTCACGCAGGGCAATTTCGCGACCAACGCGCTCGCCCTCGTGACCGGCTGGGGCATCACGGCCGCCGACCGCTTCCTGTGCGCGTTGCCGCTGTTCCACGTCCACGGCCTCGGCAACGGCATCCATTGCTGGCTGGTGAGCGGATGCGTGATGCGGCTGCACGAGCGCTTCGAGCATGCGAAGGCCGCCGCGTGGTTCGCGGACTTCCGGCCCACGTTGTTCTTCGGCGTGCCGGCCATGTATGTGCGGATGCTGGAGCTGGCGTCGGAGCAGGCCCGCGCGATCGGCGCGCGGCTGCGGCTCGCAGTTTCGGGGTCCGCTCCGCTGCCGGCCGAGGTGCACGAGAAGTTCCGCCAGCTTTACGGCTCGGTCATCCTTGAGCGCTACGGGATGACCGAGACGCTGATGAACGTCGGCAACCCCTACGAGGGCGAGCGCCGGCCGGGTACCGTGGGCCTGCCGCTCCCGCACGTGGCCGTGAGCATCCGCGACGAGGCGGGTGTGCCGGTGGCCGACGGCGTCAGCGGCGAGCTCTGGGTCAAGGGGCCCAATGTCTGCGCCGGTTACTGGCGCCGGCCCGAGGCCACTGCCGCCGCCTGGCGTGACGGCTGGTTCCGCACCGGTGACGTCGGCGTGCGGGCGGCCGACGGCTACATCACGCTGCAAGGCCGGCGCAGCGACCTGATCATCTCCGGCGGCTTCAACATTTACCCGCGCGAGATCGAGGAACTCATCCTCGAGCGTGCGGGCGTGCGCGAGGCGGTGGTGGTGGGCGCGCCCGATCCCGTCCGCGGCGAGGTGCCCGTCGCCTACGTCGTGGTGGACGCCGCCGCGTTCGACGAGGCGGCGGCCGCGGCCCACCTGCGCGCGCAGCTGGCTTCCTTCAAGCAGCCGCGCGCCTTTGTCCGCGTCGAATCCCTGCCGCGCACCGCGTTGGGCAAGGTCCAGAAGCATCTCCTGCCGAAGTGGCGGGAGTGAGGTCATGAGCCCCGCCACGCTCTCGCTCCTCGCGCTCCTGGCGGTCATCGTCCTCAGCCTAACCTCGCGGATCAACGTCGGCATCCTCGCCGTCGCGCTTGCTTTTCCGGTGGCGGTCTTCGCCGCGGGGTGGAAGGCCGACGCCCTGCTGGCGCTCTTCCCCTCGGGATTGTTCCTGACGCTCGCCGGCGTGACGCTGCTCTTCGGCGTCGCGCAGTTCAACGGCACGCTGGGGCTGGTCGCGCGCCGGGGCGTGGGGCTCTGCGGTGGCGCCCCCGCCGCGCTGCCGCCGTTCTTCTTCCTGCTGGCGGGCGTCATCTCCTCGGTCGGCCCCGGGGCGATCGCCGCCACCGCGCTTGTCGCCCCGCTCGCGATGTCGGCTGGCGCCGCCGCGGGCGTCTCGCCGCTGCTGATGGCGCTCATGGTCGCGAACGGCGGCAATGCGGGCAACCTGTCCCCGTTCAGCGCCGTGGGCGTGATCGTGCAGGCGGGCATGGCCAAGGCGGGGTTGCCCGGACATGACTGGACGGTCTTCATCGCCAACTTCGCCGCCCATGCGTTGGTGGCTGCCGTCGCCTATGCCCTGTTCGGCGGGCTCGCGCTTATCCGCCAAGGCCGCGCGCCGGCGGCGGCCGGCGCGGCGGGGGAATCCGCGCCCGCCCTTGACCGACGCCAGTTCACGACGCTCGTCGTACTCGGCCTCTGGGTCGCCGGCGTCGTGTTTTTCCGGCTGAACCCGGGGCTGTCGGCGTTCGCCGCCACCGCCGTGCTCATCCTCGCGCGCTGCGGCGAGGATGAGGCGGCGCTCCGCGGAGTGCCCTGGGCCGTGCTGCTCATGGTTTCGGGCGTCAGCGTGCTGGTGGGCGTCCTCGAGAAGACCGGCGGCATGGACTTGATGACCGGGCTGCTCGCGCGGATCGCCACGCCGGGAACGGCCAACGGCGCCATGGCTTTCGTCACCGGCCTCATCTCCACCTACAGCTCGACCTCCGGCGTCGTCTACCCGGCTTTTCTGCCGACCGTCCCCGGCCTCGTGGAGAAACTCGGCGGAGGCGATCCGCTGCAGGTGGCGCTGAGCATCAACGTGGGCGCCGCCATCGTCGATGTCTCGCCGCTCTCCACCATCGGCGCCCTTTGCATCGCGGGTGCGCCCGACGGTGCTGGGTCGGCGCGCCTTTTCCGGCAGATGCTTGCCTGGGGCTTTGCGATGGTCCCAGTGGGCGCGCTGTTCTGTCAGTTCCTCCTCCGTTTCCTGGTCCCATGAAAAACCTCCGTCTCTTCGCCGTCTTCCTGCTGCTCGGGTTGTCTGCCGTTCACGCCGCCGATGAGGCGGCCAAGCGCTGGACGCAGTACGAGCCCTCCTTCAAGGCCTTCGCCGAGCAGGATGCCGCCAAGCCCTTTCCCAAGGGCGGCATCCTCTTCGTCGGCAGCAGCATCTTCCGGCAATGGACGAATGTCGCCGAGCATATGGCGCCGCTGCCCGTGCTCAACCGCGCCTTCGGCGGCTCGCGCACCGGCGACCAGCTCGCGCGCTTCGATCAGCTCGTGCCGCGCTACGCGCCGCGGATCGTCGTCTACTACTGCGGCAGCAACGACCTCAACGCCAAGGACGCCGACGCGCCGCCGTTGATCTTCGCCCGTTTCCGGGAGTTCTCCGAGCGCGTCCGGCGCGGGTCGCCGGAGACGCGTGTCGTCTATGTCACCGCCACACGTTCCCCCGACCGCGTCGCGAAGTGGGAACACGTGGACCACTACAACGCGTTGGTGCGCGCGTACTGCGCCGCCACGCCGCACCACCACTTCATCGACATCAATCCGGCGCTGGTCGACGCCAACGGACATCCGCGCCTGGAGCTCTACCAGAAGGACAAGCTGCACTTCCACCCGCCGGCCTACGAGGCCTTCACCGCGGTCATCAAGCCGGTGCTCGAGCGCCTCTGGGCCGAAGTGACCGCGAGCCGCTAGCGTCGGTCCGCTGAAATAGAGCGCGGATAATCGTGTCGAATGCGCCCGCGATGTGGCTGCGGCTGCAGCCGCGGAGAATTCACGCCGTGCGTTCGGTGGATTCAGTCCAGGGAGACGTCCGAAGGGAATTCGTGAACGATCCGCGGTAGCGCCCGCGGCCACAGGGGATGACTTTTCCGACGAGGATGCTGTCGGTCGTTCGGTCGGAAGCCGCATCCGGTGTGGCTGCGGCTGCAGCCGCGGATAATTCACGCCGTGCGTTCGGTGGATTCAGTTCGGGGAAACGTTCGAAGGGAATTCGTGAACGATCCGCGGTAGCGCCCGCGGCCACAGGAGATGACTTTTCCGACGATGATGCCTTCGGTCGTTCGGTCGGAAGCCGCATCCAATGTGGCCGCGGCTGCAGCCGCGGAAAATTCACGCCGTGCGTTCGGTGGATTCAGTCCAGGGAGACGTCCGAAGGGAATTCGTGAACGATCCGCGGTAGCGCTCGCGGCCACAGGGACTGGCCTTTCCGACGAGGATGCCGTCGGTCGTTCGGTCGGAAGCCGCATCCGATGTGGCCGCGGCTGCAGCCGCGGAAGATCCACGTGCCTTCCTCGGCGTCGCACCGCTATCGGGCTTTGGCCAGGCGGTCGCGCGCTGGCATGTCACCGAAAACGCTTCCCGTCGTCTTGCCTCCGACGAAAAGTGCTTACGTCCGCCCTTCGCCAACGCGTTTTCTTTTCCCCATGAAATCACTCCTGCGTTTCGCCCTCCTGCTCCCGCTCGCGGCGTCCGCCGCCGAATCCGTCATGCCCTTGGCCAATGCTGGATTCGAAGATGGTCTCTCCGGTTGGAATGCCGCCGGTGATAACGCCATGAGCGCCGCCGTGCCCGAGGCCGCGCGCTCCGGCAAGCTGGGCCTGCGGGTGACCGACGCCAGCGGCACGCTCGGCTCCAGCGTCGCGTCGAAGCGGTTTCCCGCCGCGGCCGGCCGTACCTACGAGGTGCGCTTTCAGGGACGGGCGGTGAAGGGCGAGGGCATCGCCGTGTACCTCCGTTTCTACGACGCCAAGGGTGACCACCTCACGCGCCCGGAATTGAAGAATCAGGTGAACGTTCCCATCCGTCGCACCGACACCGCATGGAAGGCCTTCACCAAGGAAGGCGTCGCCCCCGCCGGTTCGGTCCAGGTCGAGGTCTGGATCCACTCCTTCACCAAGAACGTCGTCACGGTCGACTTCGACGACCTTGTGCTCGTCGAAAAGGCCCCCTGATTCCCTTACTCCCTATCCTACCATGAAATCCCCCCGCTTCGCCGCCCTCTCCACCGCCCTGCTGCTCGCCGTCGCCCCGCTCGTTGCCGCGCCGGCCTCCCATCCCGACACCACGGGCTGGACGCCGCTCTTCGCCGCCGACCTCGCCGATGCCGACCTAAAGGGCGGCAGCTGGACCTGGGACAACGGTATGCTCGTGGCGAAGACCCACGACACGATCTGGACGAAGAAGTCCTACGCCAACTTCGTCCTCGATCTGGAGTTCAAGGTGGCGAAGGAGTCCAATAGCGGCGTCTTCCTACGTTCCGGCAACACCAAGCAGGTGCTGGCCGCGCTGGAGATCCAGGTGCATGAGACGGCCGACAGCGCGCTTTACGGCGAGGTGGGCTCGATCTACAACGCAAAGGCGCCGGCGAAGAAGATGGCGAAGCCCGTGGGCGAGTGGAACCGTTTCACCATCACCTGTCGCGACAACCGGATGTCGCTGGTCTTCAACGGCGAGGAGGTCTGGAACGTCGACCTCAACGACTGGAAGGAGCCGAAGAAGAATCCTGACGGCACCCCGAACAAGTTCGCGACGGCTCTGAAGGACTTCAGCCGCAACGGCCCGATCGGCCTGCAGGGGCTGCACGGCAAGGCCCAGGCGCCCGTCTGGTACCGCAACCTCCGCATCCGCGAGCTCAAGTGATCCGGCGGGTGGGGTTGCGTTTTCCGCCCCGCCCGTCTGCCTCCCCGTCTCATGCCTCGCATCGTCTCCTTCCACTACACGCTCCGCGATCCGGGCGGGCGCGTCCTTGATACGTCCGCCGGCGGCGGTCCCGTGACCTACCTTGAGGGCGCGGGGCAGATCATCGATGGTTTGGACTCCCGGTTGCGCGCGGCGATCGCCGGCCAGAAGTCCCGCGTGGAGGTTCCCGCCCGCGAGGCCTACGGCGAGCGCGACCCCGCGCAGATGCAGCGGGTGAAGCGCGAGGCGCTCCCCGTGGAAGGTGAGATCAACGTCGGCGACCAGTTCCAGACTGGCCCGCATCGCTCGGATCCGGTGGTGACGGTGGCGGCGGTCGAGGGCGACGAGATCCTGCTCGATGCGAATCACCCGCTCGCCGGCGTCGACCTCACGTTCGATGTCGAGGTCGTCGAGGCCCGCGAGGCGACGGCCGAAGAGGTCTCCCACGGCCACGCCCACGGCGGTGGTGGTGGCGGTGGCTGCGGCGAGGGCTGCGGCTGCAGCGGCTGAGCCGCGCAGCCCTTTACTAAACGTCTTCCCGTATCAGCGGCGCGGGGCTGGTCCCGATCCCGAGGAGGCCGCCTCGAAGAATTCCTGCGCCCGCGTCAGCCACTGCGCGTAGCGGCTGTAGTCGCCCGCCCAGGAGTTGGGCACGCACACGCGCTTCAGCACGCCCTTGCCGCCTTTTCCAGCGTGGCCGCCATCCTCGGCGAATTCCGCGGTGAACCGTGGATCATGCGTGTGCACGACAAAGTGCCGCTCGCCTTGCCGGCCCTCGCGGTCGATGCGGACGAAATGCGGGTAGGTCATGAGTTCAGTAGCCGGCGTCGGCCAGCTGGCGGCGCACTTCGCGCAGCGCGGGCGCGAGTTGGTTGGGCAGGTCCGTCCAGATCGGCTCCAGCGCGAGCCGGTCGTTGTAGCCCACCCTGCGCAGGGCGCGGAGGAAAGGGCGGAAGTCGTCTCCGTTCACCCCGGGAGCGGCGCGATCCTTGTTCTCGGCGAGATGCGCGTGGCGGATGAGCGGCCCGACCTTAAGGATGTCATCGGGCGACTCCCCGTTCCGGAGCATATGGAACAGATCGACGAGCAGCTTCACGCCGTTCGTGTTGGCGCGGCGCACGGCCTCCGCGCCCTCGAGCACCGTGTTCACCAGGTTGCATTCGCCGCGGTTCAGGGGCTCGACCACCAGCGTCACGCCCGCCTCCTCGGCGAGCGGGCCGAACTGCTTCAGCATGTCGACGTACTGCTCGAAGCCCTTCGCGACGGGAAACCCGTCGGGGACCATGCGCGCTCCGGCGCTGCCGAAGACGATGATCGTCATGCCGATCTCGCGGCAGCGGCGGAACACGGTCTGCGCGTAGCGGTCTAGCCGCGCGTAGTCGATTTCGGGCCCGCTGCACTTCAGCGCCGCCGGGAGCAGCACGTTCGCCGCCGGCATCGGAAAACCGCAGGCCCGCAGCGCGGCCGCGCGCGGCGCGAAGTCGGCGTCGGGCGCCTCCGGGGTGAGGAAATTCACCACATGGCCCTCGATGAAGTCGCACTCGGGGCGGAAGGGCAGCGTGGCCAAGGTGGCCGGGTCGGTGCAGAAGCCGATTTGCATGCGCGCCCGTTTCAACCGATGCGCTTCACGATGGCACGGAGAAAACAGCTGCGGTGGCTGGAGTGGACCACGGAACACACGGAAAACACGGAAGCCAAACCACGATGCCCTGACGGGCTGGTTCCGTCGTTGACGAGGCATCCTGCCTCGTTGGATCGAGTAGGACGCAGTCGAACGGGCTTCGTGCGGAAAGGTTCCAAGCCCGGGTAACCACGGAGGGGTGGCAGGCGCGGATCGATGTGGCTGCGGCTGCAGCTGCGGAAAATTCACGGGGTATTTTTGGGAAGCGTGGCTTCGAGAAACGTCCGAAGGCTTTTCGCGTACGATCCGCGGTAGCACCCGCGGCCGCATCCGTGATCGTGGCTTCCGTTCCGGGTTTGAGGTTTCCCCGGGCCCCGGTAACGGTGCGCCGATGATTCCCGTTACCGTCCTCACCGGCTTCCTTGGCGCCGGCAAGACCACCCTGCTCAACCGCATCCTAACGGAGCACCACGGCAAGAAACTCGCGGTGATCGAGAACGAGTTCGGCGAGGTGGGCGTCGACCACCAACTCGTCGTCCGTAGCGAGGAGGAGCTCTTCGAGATGAACAACGGGTGCATCTGCTGCAGTGTTCGCGGCGACCTCATCCGTATCCTCGGCCGGTTGCTCAAGCGGAAGGACCGGCTCGACGGCGTCATCATCGAGACCACGGGCCTCGCCAACCCCGCTCCGGTCGCGCAGACGTTTTTCACCGACGACGAGATGAAGCGGGCATTCAAGCTCGATGCCATCGTCACGGTCGTCGACGCGCGGCACGTCGCCCGCCACCTCGACCAGGACGACGAGTCGGTGAAACAGGTGGCCTTTGCCGACGTGATCCTCCTCAACAAGACCGATCTCGCCCCGCCGGCCGAGCTCGACGCGCTTGAGGCGCGGATCCGGCGCATCAACGCGGTGGCGCGCCTGCACCGCACGAACCGCTGCGACCTGCCGCTCGACCGCGTCCTGGACGTCGGCGGCTTCAACCTCAACCGCGCCGTCGGCCTCGAGCCGCGCTTCCTCGAGCCCGAGTACCCCTTCGAATGGGCGGGTGCGTATCCATTGCCCGCCGGCTCGCACGTGCTCGAGATCGGTCACTGCGACCACGATCACGGGCACGATCATGGTCACGATCACGGCGACCACGCGCATCACCACCACGGCAACCCCGACGAGCTCGACGTCGTGATCATGCCGGTGGCCAAGGTGCCCGGGCGGGAAGAGCCCGCGGCCGCCTGCCCGCCGACGGCTGCGGCGGTCGAGGCCGCGGTGCTGGCTTTTTCCGACTGGGAGGCGCGCACCGCCGAGGACGAGGAGATCACGCCGGGCGCGACCCTGCGCCGGCTGCTGCTGAAGGACGGCAACGGACGGTTCCGGCTGCGCATCGACGCGCCGGGACACTTCCTCGTCTTCGAGTCGTGCGGGCATGACCCGCTTCACATCCACGTGAACGGCGAGGTCGTGAAACCCGTCTGGCAGCAGGATTTTCACTTGGCGCACGAGCACAACGAGGCGGTGACATCGGTGGGAATCAGCGTGCCCGGCGACCTCGACGGCAAGCGGCTCAATGACTGGATCAGCGAGCTGCTGCGGACGAAAGGCGGCGACATCTACCGGATGAAGGGCGTGCTCGCGGTGAAGGGCTCGAACAAGCGGCTGGTCTTCCAGGGCGTACACATGCTGTTCGACGCGCAATTCGATCGTGAATGGGCCGCCGGAGAGCCGCGCGCCAACACTCTCGTGTTCATCGGCAAGAACCTCGACCGCGCGAAGCTGAATGAGGCCTTCAAGGCCTGCCTCGCCTGAGGCAGCCTCGCGATCGCCGGTCCTATCGGGCTTGAGTCCGCCGGCGCCGGCTTTTCGCCAAGAACACCTTCCGCTCCTCTGTCAGTAGCCGCATCCGTGTGGCTGCGGCTGCAGCCGCGGAAGATTCACGCGGTGCGTTCGGAAGGCGTGGCTTGGAGAAACATCCGAGAGCTTTTCGTGGACGATCCGCGGTAGCACCCGCGGCCACATGGGACGGCGTTTCCGACGAGGATGCTGTCGGTCGATCGTGCGGAAGTGGCATCCCGTGTGGCTGCGGCTGCAGCCGCGGAAGATTCACGTGGTGCGTTCGGTGGATTCAGTTCTGGGAAGCATCCGAAAGCTTTTCGTGGACGATCCGCGGTATCACCCGCGGCCACAAGGGACGGCCTTTCCGACGAGGATGCTGTCGGTCGATCGTGCTGCAGCCGCATCCCGTGTGGCTGCGGCTGCAGCCGCGGAAGATTCACGCGGTGCGTTCGGTGGACTCAGTTCTGGGAAACATCCGAGAGCTTTTCGTGGACGATCCGCGGTAGCACCCGCGGCCACATGGGACGGCGTTTCCGACGAGGATGCTGTCGG
>JACCEC012909408.1_pt1 | contig 14790 bp, 21 predicted proteins | sample 7450121 | NCBI WGS metagenome assembly JACCEC01 (sample SAMN15323455, study PRJNA562643) | freshwater metagenome | isolation source: river surface water | place: USA:Blue River Watershed | collected 2017-08-18 | reverse complement strand
TCAAGTCTATGGCAACAAATACCAAAACCCGTCAACAAGTCAAAGTTCAACCTCGAACAGACATTAAACCACCCCCACTGTTTAATGTAATTTACATCAACGATCATACTACCACAATGGAATTTGTTGTTGAGACCTTAAAAATTTATTTCGGACACAGTGACGAAAGCGCACAAGATGTTACACTAGCAATTCACGAAAAAGGATCTAGTGTAGTTGCAACTCTGCCCTATGAGATTGCAGAGCAAAAAGGTGTCGAAGTAACATTGCTTGCTCGTAACAACGGGTTTCCACTAGTAATTAAACTTGAACCAAATCAATGATTTTCAATCATATCAAACAATTAAAATCCGAAGGTAAAAAGGTCGGAATTACTTTCTCGACCTTTGATATGCTACATGCTGGGCATATTGCTATGCTGAGCGAAGCTAAGAACCACTGCGATTATCTTATCTGTGGACTACAAACCGATCCAACAATTGATCGTCCCGATACTAAGAACAAGCCTGTTCAAAGTATTGTTGAACGACAAATACAACTAGCGGCATGCCGTTATGTTGATGAAGTTGTTGTATATTCAACAGAACAGGACCTAGTAGACCTCTTGCTAATTCTTCCCGTGGATGTTCGTATCCTTGGCGTAGAATATCAGGACAAAGAGTTTTCTGGTAAATGGGAATGCCACCAGCGTGGTATTGAATTGGTTTTTAACGGCCGTGATCACAGTTTTTCAAGTTCAAGCCTTCGTAAGCGTGTAGCACATGCCGAAACCGAGCGTCTACTGAAGAACGAATTGGATCCAGAAAAAGATATTACAACCACTCACAACAATCTCCACTGGGCAAGATAAACATGGATGTCATGCTCGACCTAGAAACATTGGGCACCAGGCCCGATTGTGTTATTCTTACCCTTGGAGCTGTAAAGTTTAATCCATATACTATAGAGGCACCGGGCCCGGGGCTGTACATTAGGCCCGATGCCGACGAGCAAATTGCCAGAGGCCGAGAAGTACAGGATGATACTGTTCAATGGTGGATGCGTCAAGCCGACGATGTACGAGAAGAAGCATTGGGCACAGAAGGCCGAGTCCCAGTTGAACAAATGTATCGTGAACTTAACAAGTTTCTTGTTGGTGTTGATAACATTTGGGCACAAGGACCGGTATTTGATATCGCCATCTTAGAAAATCTATATAGACAGTACGGCTGGCCAACTCCTTGGCAGTTCTGGCAAATCAATGATAGCCGTACATTGTTTAAAGTCCACGGAGATCCTAGAGAAAAAAACAAAGCAGGACTACACAATGCACTAGAAGATTGTGTTAGTCAGGCCGTGGCTGTACAAACAGTCTTTAATAGACTAGGCTTAGAAAAGCGTACCTATAAAAGCTAAGGATAAAAATGCAGTTAATTTTTGGTAAAGACAACGCAGAAGAATTAAAAACTAGATACACAATAGTTGAACTAGAGACACTATCCGTCGGTGATAAAACATTGGATGTTTACTGTGTTATTCCTGCAGAAAAGATTGCTATCGGCGAAATAAGTTCAATTGAACATACTAAAAAACTACACAACGAATTTGTACAAGCAATCAAAGATCGCGACTATGAACTTTGTAAAAAATTATATATCCACTTAATTGGAAAATTTGGTGGTGAGTTGGATAGCTTCTACGACGAAGTTGTTAAACGATTAAACAATGATTCTAATGTAACTTAATTCTTATACCCACTCCTATTAAATAGATATAGGAGCTAGGGTATGAAGAAAAATTATAAAAACTACCTGGCGTTTTCGATTGGTGCTTTACTTGCACCTATCGCCGCCAGTGCTCCGTTAAACGATTTTAGTTTTAAGAGTCCTGCGTTTAATGGAGTAGGTTACAGCAGTCATGTGCTTACTATAGAAAACCAAGAGTTTAGCCGTAGAAAAGCACTACAGGACAAGATACAAGCCGCAATAGACAAAGAAGCGGCTGATGCAAAGAATACTAACTTAGCTAAGTTTATAAACAACTTAGAATCTAGGATATATGCACAGATTAGTCAAAACATAGCAACCGCTATGTTTGCCAACAACGGTTGTACAGACACAACTCCAGCCGACCAGTGCCGCGGAGAAATTGATTTCCAAGGCAATAACATAAGCTGGCAAAAAGTAGTTGATCTTGTCAATGGTGACATGATACGATTAACTGTTGCCGGAAACGGAATCAATACTACCATTGACATTCCGTTAAGCAGTTTTGTGATACCGGGGAACTAATATGAAGAAAACTATATTATCCCTAGCGATCATAAGTCTGCTAACTGGTTGTGCAATAACTCAAAAGGACGGATTCCTAGAAGAACCCCCAATGATTACTGTTAACAAACTACAAAAAGAGTTTGATGTTATTCCTGCTCCTGCATCCGGAAAACCAGTAAGCGTGGCCGTTTATAGTTTTAGAGATTTAACAGGACAGCGTAGACCACAACAAAATATTGCCAGTTTAAGTACCGCAGTTACACAAGGCGCCGAAGCATTTTTAATTAAAGCATTGCAAGATGTTGGCCAAGGTCGTTGGTTCGAAGTAGTGGAACGAGTTGGCATTGATAACTTAACAAAAGAGAGATTAATTATCCGCCAAATGCGTGAAGCCTATGAAGGTTCAAACGCCAAGCCACTTGCACCAATGATGTTTGCAGGTATCATTATCGAAGGTGGCATTGTAGGATATGACAGCTCCACTAAAAGTGGAGGTATAGGTGCTAGAGTATTTGGCATTGGAAAACAAACACAATGGACACAAGACATAGTAACAATTAGTCTTCGTGCAGTTAGTGTAAGTACTGGAAAAGTTTTAACCACAGTGACAGTACAAAAAACAATTATAAGTTCTGCTGATGCTGTGAGTGCATTGAAATTCTTTGATATGGGCACACGAGCATTTGAAGGTGAAGCTGGTTTAACTATAAACGAGCCAGGTACCTACGCTGTTAAGGCAGCAATCGAAGCCGGGGTAGTTGAATTAATTAAAGACGGAGCCCAAAAGGGTCTCTGGAACTTCAAAGGAGACCAAAATGAGCTGGTACAAAAGAACGCCCAAGGTAAAGGAGCCGGCGAGACTAGTCCCCCACCGGAACAGTCCAACAACACAGAAGATGTTAGCGGAAGCAAAGAAAACAGGACCCAATAATAACAAAGGGGAAACCCCTAAAGGAGGCAGTTGACAAAACAACTGAAACATATGAAGAAGTTAAGCCTAATAATAACAATGACAATGGCTTCAATGACTTATGCGGCGGACAATAGCATTTATATTGACCAAGCAGGTGACAATTCTATCATTACCATGCTCCAGGATGGATCTTCTAATAGAATTAGAGGAGTACAAGGAGTTGGTACAGGAAACACCACACCATCCAAAATTAAAGGTGACAATGTCACAGTAACAGTTGAACAAGTTGGTAGCGGCAACATTTTAAACTTAGGTGTTGTTACAGCAACAGCCAGCGGTGGGGTTGACACTAGTGTGACCTATCGTGTTACAGGTAGCAATGCCGTTGGTACCATTAATATGAACAATGCCGAATCGGGCACTGCAAACAGTAATACAATTAACATTGATCAATCCGGTAACGGGGCTATTGCTAACATCAATATGCTAGGATCAAATAATGTGTTTAATGCTGTTACAACCGGTGGCGCAGCCAACGAAGTAAATGCAGTAGTTAATGCAGATCAAGTTACTGTTAACATAAACAAAAGCGGTGGTGGCAACAATATTACCAATTTAAATCTAACTGGTGCCAAAGGAACAGTTGACTTAACCGTAGTAGGTGCATCAAACTTAACCGACATTACACAAAGCGGTGGTGGCGCAGTTGGGCATAGTGCTACCCTTAACATCAACGGTTCTGGTAATAACACAACTATTTTACAGTCGGGTAACATTGATACCACTGTTAACTTGGCTGTGACAGGTAATAGCAATACCTACAATATCACTACTAAGAACTAAGGTATGAGATGAAGTTATGTCGATCAATCTTATTAGGCTTATTGACGAGTATCTCCGTGAACAGTCATGCCAATATAGGAACTGTGACAGAACTACAAAACACTCCTCCCAGTATACAGAGGAAAAACTCGACCGTAACTGGGACGAAGGGAACAGGAGTGGAGATGAACGATGCAGTAAAAACTGCATCGGGGAAAGTGGGCATAACCTTTGAGGACCAAACTAAAGTTCAAGTTAACGAGAACTCCAGACTGGTAATCGACGATTTTGTCTACGACCCAAAAAGCAAAGCCGGTAAACTAGGTGTTAAAGTTGCACTCGGCACAGTGAGATATGCTAGTGGGCAAATTGCAAAAAATAGTCCACAGAATGTAGCTATTAACACTCCTACTGCGACAGTATCTGTTCGTGGTACAGATTTTACAGCAACAGTTGATGAAGTTGGCGCCAGTACTTTTATTTTGTTACCTAGTTGTCCCGACGATAAGCCAATACGCAACAGAAAAGATATCGCTAAAGATTGTGTAGTTGGATCTATTGTTGTTGAAACTGATGTTGGTCAAGTGATTTTAACTCAAGCATTTCAAGCAACAAAGGTTAACAGTAGAAGTCAGATGCCTAAAGCACCTGTGATATTGAATCTCAGCGAAGATGCTATCAGCAATATTCTTATATTGAGCCCACCACGAGAATTGTCAGACCGAAGAAAAGAAGTTAACGATCATATAAATGCTCTTGATGTAGACTATTTGAAATTTGTTGGACTAGATGAAAATGTATTGGAAAAACAAAATGCACAGTTTTTCCAAGATCGTTTAAGTCGCAACTTCTTAGAGAATCACTTCCTGGATAGTTTATTTGACATAATGGGAGATGCTGGCTTGTCTGAAGATTATCTCAAAGATGAGGTAGATAGTATAGTACCAGACTGGCGTAGGTCAAGCGGTGTAATAGTTACTAAGGATGAAGGACAAGTTGGTCTTTGTCGTGACAACGGCGGAGACATTCAATGTGTAACTACTCCTATTACACAAAACAGTTTGATTACACAGGTACAAGGTAGCATTGAAATCAAGAACAGAATCAATTCAGGAGGTAATACAACTATTACCTTAATTCAACGATGAAAAAGATATGTGGGTTATTTTTATTTTTGTTGTGTTCCTTTGCTAATGCATGGGATAGTAGTAGTGCCTACAACACTATTGCCATGAGTTATACTGCCAATACCACTATTACTCAGATTATTAATCTTGATTCTGCACAAAAATCTTCTACTACTATTAATTTCAAAGTTGATGTTAAAAATGGTGGTGGTAGACCTACTCAAGACTTAAATGGGGTTCCACAAGCATATTCTACTCAGACTGACTCGGCAACTATTACCATTTATCGATATAATAGTGCAGGGGTTCTACTGGGATCGTCAGTTAGTCAAACTTACACATTACAGAACTATGGTTCGAACGCAGGTTGGTCAAATGCACCAGGTGATAATCTTCATCCATTTACACAGGCTAGTGTTACATACACCGGCGACCTTAGTCAAGTTGCATACATCAAACTCGAAATGAAGGGCACTGACGGTGCTTGGTGGGCAGGTAACTATGGTCCACAGTGGCGTACACCAACAGTTACCGTCGGATCGGACGGAACAAACATTGTTTACAACAGCGAATTCGGTGTTGCACCAAACGGTGTACAGGCGCAAGGGTGGACTCCAAACTATGGTTCGTGGTCTGCTTGCGGAGTTACAAGCGGCAACAATACCTGTGTTACACAACAGTCGGGAGTTACTGCCAACATGTGGGGCGGAGGATATGATGCGAATGGTGGAACTACAAGTGGCCAGGTTGGCGGATATGACGGAACTTTAACTAGCGACAATGCCACACAGGCTGCATCAGGTTCGATTACTCCTTCGGCTTCTGCTCCTGCTGGACCAACTATTGAAGGCGGTACTATTACACAAACTAATGCACCATCAACACAAACTTTACAAAGTGGATCTTCTTGGACAAATAATTCTGACAGGGCATCGCAAAATACCAGGATTGCCACATGGGCAAATAGTCCACAGACATACAACAATGCAGTGCATATTGATCAAATTGCTGGAGACAACAATACCGTAACTGTTAGCCTAACTGGAACAAAAAACAGAACAGAGCTAACACTCGACGGCCCGGGAACCAATACTGTTAACATAACACAAACAGGATCCAACTATCTCAAAGCAGATATCAATGGATATCAAAATACTTTAATTTCTAACCAAACAAACACAATTGGTACGAATTATGCCGAGACAACTATCAACGGAAACAATAATATTGTAGCTCACACACAAAGCAACAATAATAATAGGTTATTATTCAGTACAGTAAACGGCAATAACAACACACTAACAACAACACAGTCGGGTGGTGGACAACACTATTTGGATGTTAGAATGACAGGAAACGATCATACCGTTTTAGTAAATCAGTATGGTGCAAATGCTAATAACGCTAGAATTGATGTTACTAATGCAGGCGGCCCAGCTTCAGTAGATCTAGAACAAGCAGGCGGAAAAAACTTCACCCTAATACAAAGTTGTGGAAATCCACTGGGATGTTCCACTGTTGTTCGCCAACAATAAATATTGTATCCTCCAAGGAGAAGCCACTATGAGAAAATTAACCGTGGCGTTCCTATTAGGCCTAGCAAGCTTCGTAGCCTACGCTCAACAAGACTTTGAAATGGTCAACAAGCCCGTTTTCTGTTCTTCATTGAAAAATATAATTGAGTCAGTTACTAAAGACTTTGAAGAGTTGCCAGTTTGGCGAGGCAACGACGATAAAAGTAGATATGTATTAACTGCAAATCAAAAGTCCGGTACATGGACTATGATTCAGTATAACGAAACAGTCGCTTGTGTTATCGGTATAGGCGGATCTTCTAAATTTATTAGCATCGGAAAATCAATTTAACAACTATGAAACTCAATCTTAAAAAAATTTTAGTTAGTCCGTGGACTGCATTAATAACGCTAGCTCTAATACTAGGTATAAGAATTTCAGATACTGCGTTTGTTGAAAGTGTAAGGCTTCGATATTTTGATACTTTAATTACAGCTAAAGAACCTACATTCAATAACATTGTAACAATAAACATCGACGAACCGGCATTAGAGAAATACGGACAGTGGCCTTTACCAAGAGCAAAGTACGCCGAAATTATCCAAGACCTTTACCAACGAGGTGCCGGACTTGTTGTACTAAATGTTTTAATGGCAGAAACTGATCGCACAGGTGGTGATGCCGCGCTAAGTAGAGCACTTAAAGAATTTCCTGTTGTACTAGGAAGTAGTCCTGCACAGAAAACTAAAAACACCCCCAGAGTCCCGGGCTCAGCAGTACTAGGTCCTGAATACTTAGACCAAATCATTCAATACCCCGGACTAATTGCCAATGTGCCTGCACTAGAAAACAATGCCGCGGGCGTTGGTATTACAAATACTCTACCAGAAGTTGACGGTGTTAATCGTCGCATGCCATTGATTGTCACTGTGGATGGTAAATTATATCCTGCACTAAGTTTAGAAACGCTTCGAGTTGCCGCAGGGGACAGTACTTTCCAAGTTAAGCTGTTTGAAGGTGGCGTTGAAAAAATGCGTATTCCAAAGTTCGGTCCTATTGCAACAGATAGCCTAGGTAGAATTTGGATCGATTGGAGTCAACAAAGCCGCAGTTTCGGTTTAACAAGATTGCCAAAAGATTTAGAAGGTGCTATAGTTATAGTTGGTCCCACTGCCGCAGGTATTGGCAATCCTCTGCCAACTGCTAAAGGAGCAGTATGGCCACACGAAGCACAGGCAGCAGTTATCGGCACAATGGTTAACGGTGTGGTTATTCAGCGTCCCGATTACGCAGACGGCTTGGAAATTTTAGCACTAGCAATTGCAGGTGTACTATTGATATTCTTAACAAGGTATGTATATGCAGGTTTGGCAACAACGATTATACTTATTGGCGGCGGTGCTGTCGGCAGTTGGTATATGTTCAATAATTTTCTATGGCTATTTGACGCTACTACCCCTGGAGTTGGCCTACTTGTGGTCGCTCTGCATGCCTATGGTGTCAAGTTTGTAAGCGAGTTCTTACAGAAGCAAGCAATTAAGAAACAGTTTGCAGGCTATTGCTCTAAAGAAGTTGTAGAGATGCTACAAAAAGATCCAGACTTAATCAAGCGCGGCGTAAGGAAAGATGTGTCAGTTATGTTTAGTGACTTGCGTGGCTTTACTCCTATCGGTGAACACTATGGTGATGATGTTGCCGGTTTAGGCAAGTACATGAACGGCTATATGGATGCTATTAGTCGTCCTATCATGGACAACAAAGGCATGGTTATTAAGTATGTAGGTGACGCAAGTATGCACATACACGGTGCTCCTATTGAAGATCCTAACCACGCTCGTACTATTGTTGCTGTTGGCTTACAGATGTTGGATGCTGTAGATGCCTACACTAAAGAAATGGAAGCACAAGGATTACCACCAGCCGCTATGGGTTGGGGCTGTAACACAGGTATTGGCTTTATTGGTGAAATGGGTAGCACAGACAGACATAGTTACGACATCTTAGGTGACATGGTTTCAACAGCCGCACGTTTAGAAGCACGTTGTAAAGCGTATGGTGTGTTATGTATTATTGGTGCTGAAACATATAACCGCACTAAAGATGATTTCTTCTACTTGTGTATTGATAACTTACAACCTAAGGGCAAGTCAGTAGCAGACTTAATCTATACAGCACTACGTCCTAACGGATTGGACTGGAGTAAAGACTTAGTGAAGTACAATGAAATGCAATCTCTATACAAGTCTAAGAAGTTTGATGAAGCCGCAGATATGTGTAAGAAACTAAAAGGCACATTTGGCGGACAAATGGACAAGTACTATAAGATATGGATTGAACGTTGCGACTTTATGAAGCAACAAGACTTACCGGAGAACTGGAATGGTGAATTTATTGCTCACGAAAAATAATCCAGTAGACGATGTACTAAACTACTGGATGTTAACTGCAATTAAGATGTACTACCTGCCGTATTTTATGGCAGGTAGTGCAGATACATTTACTGATTTGTTAAACCCACGAACTTACAGTATTTGTAAAGTTTAACTTTCGCCAGCGGCAGCTGACTTATCGTCTTCAGATTTATCTTTTTGTGTATGTGCTTTGTTGATTTCTTTCTCAGCTTCAACACGTTCATACTCAATAGTCTTACCGCGTAAGTGCAATACAGTATTAACTTTTTGATTTAAACGAATTAAGTCGTTGTCTAACATACGGATACGATCGATTAAAGCAATCAACACAGTATTTGCTTCGCTGATAACAGGCTTAACTTCTTTTGTTGCCCATTCCCAAACGTATTTGATAATGAAGCCCATTCCGACTGCCATAACAATCGGAAATCCATACTTGTTTACTAATTCTACGACATCCATAATTTACCTCACACAGTAACCGATAATCCAACCTATTACTAGTGCAATAGATACGAACAATGCTACATCCTTATCGTGCCATACAGGTTGGTTCTTTAAGTACTCTTTAGTATGCTCAGGTAAACTGTCATACCATGCTTGCCATTTACTCATTTACTTTATACCCCTCGTTAAATGCAACTACAGGGTCAACTTTTATTAACATAGCTTTACCGTTTTGATTAACCACTTTGAACATGTCACCATGCTTCCATCCAAGTTTATCTATGTCTAACTCTTGGTCAAAAATAAGTCTATCTGGATTTAAGTCCCAACTGTAATCTACGTATAACATCGTAATCCTTTAGTCACGTCTTGCATCGTTCTTACCGTCGGCTCGAGCAATACGATCTGCGTCCGGACGTAAGCCTAATGCGTTACTAACAATAGTGTCAATTCTAATAACGTCATGGTTCATAGTTTTAACACGATTGTCCAAAGCTGTAATAATACCAGCCATTCCTTTGATACCACCTAAAACACCTTGTAATAATAGTTTAATAGTTAAGTACACAAAGTACCCACCCGCTAGTGCCGCCGCTACTGGCATACCTAAGTCGCCAATAATTTTGAAAATATCGCCCATTTTCGTCGCTCCAATTATGTACGTGTATTTAGTATGGCAACCATAGACCTTGACACTAAATACAACGATGCTATAATAGTAGCACTTTTAGAGTAAGGAACATGTCGCAACATAATCAAAAATTTGAATCAGCAATGTTTGAGTACTGCTCAAATGCCGCTGAAAGGGCTTTTAAGTTAATCGAAGATGGTGATACAGATAATGGATTAATTAAGTTAGGTCATTTAGCCGATGTATTACAATTATTAGTAGAGGCAAGGACTAGCACAGGCACAACCGGAATCGGCGCTTTTGCAAATTCGTTGAGGGACTTAGAAGAAGTTGACAAAGACGAGGTTTACACTCATTTACAAGAAAATGGTTTTGGACAACATATATCGGAGTGACAATGTCTGCAAGAAAAATTGATGAGTTTAATGCTGAAGATAGAATTGATTTAAGATTATTAGAAAATTCTACATTTTACCTGAATGGTGACATTGATGAAACTTCAGTGGGTGAAGCTATCAAATGGATCTTGTACGAAAACTTAAAAGGTGAAGGTAGAGTACTAACACTTTATATTAACAGTACAGGTGGCGATGTTTATCAAGCATTTGCATTAATTGATGTAATGCGTAGCAGTCCACATATTATTAGGACTATCGGTATCGGTGCTGTTATGAGTGCGGCCTTCTTAATTTTTGCATGTGGCGATAAGAAAGAAAGATATGCGGCTAGCAATACTAGCTTTATGTGTCACCAATTTACATCAGGCATGGACGCAAAGTATCATGACCTAAAAGCAGAAATGAAAGAAACCGAACTATTAAACACTAAGATGATTGACATTTTGGTCGAAACTACAGGTTTGGTAAGATCAAAAGTTAAAGCAAAATTACTACCAGCAAGCGATGTTTACCTAACTGCGTCCGAAGTGGTTGACTTCGGCGTAGCAGATCATATAATATAAGCATTATGAGAAACAATTACTGGACATGTTCAGCATTTGCTGATTGGCTTCGTGGCACCTCTAAAGGCGGTGCTAAGACTGCCGAAGAATGGGACGAATGGCGTACCACTGCTAAAATGCGTCACAACTTTCGCTACTGGTTAGCTGAAGAAGGCCTTGACTACATTCAAAGCGTGGTAATGTTTGTACCGGATAAACTATATGCACTCAAGTATTACATTAATAACCGTTGGGTTACTCGTACTCATGCTCTTACAGCCCATCCTCGTGATATTCCCCGAGGAGAATGGCGCGATGTGGGAAATCGTTTTCTCCCTTGCCTTTTTAATGAGCTACAGGACTTTGTTGAAGTCGAGCTTGCATGGTGGCACATAGCTTGGGCGAATCCTGAAGAAAAAGCCAAGTACAAAGCACCATTCTGGGCCACTGGTTGGTTCCGTTGGCGTACATGGCGTTGCCCACAAGCAGGTATTGATAACCTAAACTGGCAAGCACAGTTACGTTGGGAAGAAAATGAAGTTGGAGAAGACAGTCCTAACTTAGGTAAGTTTACTCCTCAAGCAATTAAGGCTCAAGAACTTATTAGTCTTTACACTTGGTGGACACAGACTTATCGCAATCGTCCTGACCCATATGAAGCAAGCGGCTGGAGTGCCCATTGCGAAGCTATGCGTGTAAAGTACGGTGGCGGACTAGCTTCTTGGAATAAAGAAAATAAAGAAGAAAAGAAAGCCAGTAACAAAGCTCACAAGCTACTTCAAAAGATTGAAGCAGATTACGAAAAAGAAGACGAAGAAATGATGATTCGTTTGATTAAGGTGCGTCATGGACTTTGGACGTAACGGACAGTGGTGCAAAACTTGCGGAAGTGAGATACAGTTTAGTAATCAATACGACTCTTACTTCTGCGAACTATGCAACGAATGGTTAGAAAATAAATGCACAGATGAAGATTGCGAATTCTGTGCAACACGGCCGCAGAAGCCAAGCCAGGTGATATATGAGCAAGTTAAATGATTTTTTAAGAAGACACAATGTTCGTATATTAGATACAAGTAAAAGATTTGCACGATATCGACCGTTGTACAACTATTTCACAGATAGAGAAACAATGGATTTAATACGGTCAGATGTTGTACACGAAACAGAACCGTTATACACTATTGAAATTCCCGAAAGTGATCTCAATAGAATGCAAGAGTTTGAAGATCAAGTATTTGGAAACATGAAACAGTCTGGACACTACAACTTATTCCAAAATCTAATGGAAATGAAAGAAGAAGAAGCAGAATTAAGAAGACGCTACCCTGCTGTTCAGAAAGCGTATGAGAATTATAGTTTAATGCTAAATTTATGTAGAGGTGGAAAACATGGCACGTAAAAAGAAAGATAATGAAGAAGTAACAGTAGTTAAAGGTAGCCACTTAACAGTTACTACATATCCAGATGGTCGTACTGAGTTAGTTTGGGATGACGAGGCGTTGCTTCGTGATGTCCAAGAAGCCATTGCTAGTGTTGAGACACTCGTAGCAGTGACAGAAGAGAAAGTTAAGAAAATTAGAAGTAAGAAATCAACAAAGGAGAAAGCATAATGGCAACAAATAGATTTCAAGAGTTTACCAAGATCTTAGAAGAAGCAGAAGGCGACTTCGAAAAGTTTTACGACAAAGAGATTGGTGCCGCAGGTACTCGTGTACGCAAAGCATTGCAAGAGCTATCAAAGCTATGCAAAGAAGTTCGTAACGATGTTACCGCAGTTAAGAATGCACGTAAAGAAGCCGCAGGTAAGTAATGATTGATAAAAAAGAAAAAAAGCGTGACGTAGCTGTATTCGCTAACATGATGAAAGATATCATGAACGAGCCAGCCGCTGATCCGCTAGTTGCTCTTGACAGAGATATCCAACATTTCATTTACGGTCGTGTTGCTGTCTTAGTTAAACACCAAGACGGTAAGCCAATTGGTTCTATTGCAGACATTAGTGCTGTAGTAGGTGCGGCATTTTCAGAAGTACTAAAAGAATTTACTCGTGGTCGCGTAGCAGACGAAGATGTTGAAAAAGTTGTTCTTACAGCAAGATCTAACTTACTCAGCGGATTTGAAGCAAGAGCTCCTAAAGTAATTAAGGAAACTGAGCCACAAGCCGAAACAACAGAGGCTAAAGAGGAAACTGTAGAATGATACCTGCTTACAACAAAGAGATTCCAAAAACTGAAAAACCACAGGATAAGAATGCCTCTTTGGAAGAGCAGGTACAACACCTACAAGAACAAGTGCGAATATTAAGGGACAGTATTGACTATGCGAATAGAGAACGTTCACGTATGAAGTCTGAACTTGATAGTCTCCGATCTGAAATAAATAGACGTACAAGGGGATAAACATGGCAAAATTTAAAGCACATCATCCACGTTCAATCCGTGCAACTGCACGAAGAGTTCTTAAGAAAAGGAAATAATCATGGCACAAGGTAAACCAAAAACTCAAAGAGCTAGAGCAATGCGAGCAGTTCGCAAGGCACGTAGCAAGTAATGTGTAATTGCCTAGTCTGGGCAATTTGGATGAAATTTAGGTGGGGCGGCAAAATACGTTGGCATAAAAGCCGTACGTGGATTGGCTTCCATAACACTTGGGTTAGTCCTATAGGAACAGAGTGGGAATACACATTAGCAAAAGTTAAACGACATCCAATATGGTATATTCCGATATGCTACAAGGGTGTTGTAAAGAAATTGTTGTAATCCCTTCAAAGCGAAGGACTTCTGGACGTGGGTTCGACTCCCACCAGGTCCACCAAAAGTTATTATGGACATATTGATTAGTTGTTGGATTATTTTATTTGTTGGAGTTCACCTTTGGGCCTTTTTAAGCCCTAAGGAGCCAGCAAATCCAGAAATCGAACAAATGTGGAATGATAACTTCTGATGGGCCTGCCATGGTTTCGACAGGGGTAGATAGTAGAGACGGCAACACGGTAGGCGATGACCGTAAATCAAGCAAAACTAGTAAATGCAAACGCATCTACATTCGAGTACGTAACTGTTGAAGGCTTCACAGCCGACGCAGCCGTAGCAGCCTAAGAAACTGCAACTCTGGGGTAACTATACCTTATAACCCAAAATAGTAATAGGACCTTCGGGTCCTATTTTTATGACTAAAAATGTAAATAAGTTGTAGGATCAGGAGCAACACATGGATCCAATGACGCTATTTGCCCTTGCTAACGGAGCGGTTTCAGCAGTTAAAGCAGGGTGTAAACTTTACAAAGATATTAAGGGCGCGGCCGGCGAGGTTAAGGACGTCCTAAAAGACATGGATGAACAGTTTAAGAAACTTCATCCACCCGATAAGCCAGCAAGTCCGGAAGCTCGTAAACAATTCATAGAAGAAAAAGAGCGTGTTAAAGAACTTAACAAGAAAGCCGAAGCTGGGGCTGATTTAGGCATCTATCAAGAAATTGGAGAGAAGCTAGGCGAGTACTATGACAACTTTTACAAGTGCTTGGCTATTATGGAAGAGGAAGAGCGCCGTGCAGAAAATGAAGTTTACACCGGCGATGCTAGTTTAGGTAAACGTGCCCTACAGCGTGTTCTGATGCGTAAGCAATTAGAACAAATGAGTGTAGACTTGCGTGAGCTAATGGTATATCAAAGTCCTCCCGAGTTAGGTGCGTTATACACAGAAGTAGAGCAAATGATGAAGCACATGGGT
>JACCEC011112713.1_pt1 | contig 14797 bp, 14 predicted proteins | sample 7450121 | NCBI WGS metagenome assembly JACCEC01 (sample SAMN15323455, study PRJNA562643) | freshwater metagenome | isolation source: river surface water | place: USA:Blue River Watershed | collected 2017-08-18 | reverse complement strand
ATTGAGGGGTTATGACTTCACCCATTCTTATTACAGGCGGCACCGGCTTTATTGGCTCGCACACCGTGGTCACTTTGGCCCAAGCGGGGCAACCTGTGGTCATTTTGGACAACCTGTGCAACAGCAGCCGCAAAGTGCTCGATCGTTTGGCGCGATTGCATGCCAGCCCGATCGAATTTGTAGAAGCTGACATTCGCGATACCAAAGCGCTTGATGCGGTCTTTGCGCGTTACAACTTTGCGGGGGTGATTCACTTTGCTGGCCTCAAAGCGGTGGGTGAATCGGTAGCGCAACCTTTGCGCTATTTTGAAAACAATGTGGGTGGCACGATCAACCTGTTGCAAGCGATGGACCGTGCAAATGTGCGACGCATTGTTTTCAGTTCATCTGCCACGGTGTATGGTGACCCAGAAGTGGTACCCATTCCAGAAACAGCAGCCCTCACAGCCACCAACCCTTACGGCCGCACCAAACTCATGTGCGAAGACGCCTTGCGCGAATTACACACCGCTGACCCACGCTGGTCCATCGCCATCTTGCGTTATTTCAATCCAGTGGGCGCGCACGAGAGTGGTTTGTTGGGCGAAGCCCCCAACGGCATTCCCAACAATTTGATGCCCTACATCACCCAAGTGGCCTTAGGGCAGCGCGAACATTTGCAAATTTTTGGCAACGATTACGACACACCCGACGGCACTGGCGTGCGCGACTATTTGCATGTGATGGACTTGGCCGCGGGTCACCTAGCGGCGTTGCAAGCACTCGATGCACCCAAACTGTTGACCGTCAATTTGGGCACCGGCCAAGGCGTGAGCGTGCAACAAATGGTCGATACCTTCGCGCGCGTCAACCAAGTGCCCATCGCACACCGCGTGGTGGCGCGTCGCCCTGGTGATGTGGCGCAGTGTTTGGCGGATGCCAGCTTGGCCAAACAATTACTCAACTGGCAAACCAATTTAAATTTAGAACGCATGTGCATTGACGCATGGCGATGGCAATCGATGAACCCACAAGGTTTTGACACACCCCTATGAAGAACACCGACGACGGCACGCTGTCACTGTTTGGCGACGAACTGCCACCAGCACCTCCAACGCCAGCCAAAGCTGCCAAAACGCCGGCAGAAAAAAAACCGCGCGCCAAACGCAAACCCAAAGAGCTTGCACCAGAAGTCACGAACGATGCAGGCACTTTCAAAGAAGAAGTTGTAGAAAAAGAAATTGAAAAAAATATTGCTTCAGCCCCCATACCAAGCGCTGAAGACCAAGCACCTGCTGCGCCGATTCAAGACCCTGTTATAGGTCAAGCCAACCCATTGGTTTTGCGTGCCACGGTCGAGCCACAAAAACGCCGCAACAGTCCTTGGGCGGCGGTGGAACAAGCGAAGGTTGACCCACAAAAATCTGCAACTGAAACATCGACAGCGCCCACGGGCATGGTCGACATTCAACACCTCAGCAAACACAAACCCCATGTGATGGTGGTCATCACCAAAGGCGAAGCAGGTGGTGCGCAATCGCATGTACTGGCTTTGTGCGAGGCCTTGCGTCATGACATTCACTTCACTGTGGTGATTGGTGGCCCCCTGGAAAACTCTGTGCTCGCAAGGCAACTGATCGTTCTGGGCATACAAGTGTGTCCTTTACCCAGCATGGTGGAGTCATTGCTGCCTTGGCGCTTGTGGCCCGCTGTACAGGGCTTGGTCTCCTTGATTGAAGCCAACCCGCCCGACCTGATTCACACCCACAGCGCCATTGCGGGGTTGACCGCACGCTTGGCTTCACAACGCACCGAGCGTCCTGTTGTCTACACCGTGCATGGTTTTGGCTTCAAACCTCAAGTGCCATGGCTACGCCGTCACTTGGCCAGCTTGGCAGAACGCGCCATGGCTGGGTGGACCACGCAAATGATTTGTGTCTCGTCTTACGAACGCGAGCTGGCTTATCAGCTTCGCATGCATCACGAACGCATTCATGTCATCCCCAACGGAATTGCAGCCAACGCACCCGACACCCAAGCCATGGCGCCACCAGCGTACACAGGTGTCCCGCGGGTTGTCATGGTCGCACGGATGAAGTCGCCCAAGCGGCATGATGTGTTGCTCAGAGCACTGGCCACTCTCCGAGCAGAGGTGGGCTTTGAGCTGCCACTCACCTTGGTGGGGGATGGTCCCGAACGCAAACAACACGAAGCTTTGTGCGACACGTTGGGGCTGGAAGAAGTGCGTTGGCTGGGCGATGTGCACAACGTGCCTGAAGTGTTGCAAGCGCATGAAATTTTTGTGTTGCTCTCAGACCATGAAGGCATGCCGATCACCGTGCTCGAAGCCATGCGTGCAGGCATGGCCATCTTGGCCAGCGACTTGCCTGGTATTCGCGAGCAAATCATTCACAACCAAGAAGGCTTGTTGTGCGCCAACAGTGAAATTGTGGTTGCCCAGCAGTTGATCCGCTTGGTGCAAGAGCCCTATTTGCGCAAACGCTTGGGCCGTGCAGCACAAGAGCACTTTCAACACACCTTCACCGTTGAACGGATGGCACACCAAGTGCAAGCGGTGTATCAGCAATGTTTGAATGACGATGCCGCCACCAGTCGACCGGCAGCCGCACTGGCTTCGGCCACGGCACGGCGACGTGACACTTTGCTGAACTGGACACTGTGGGGCGCTTGGCTCTTGTTACCTAGCCTGATGGTGGCGCAACTTCTCGAAGATGCAGGACTGATGACCTACCAGTTCGGCGAAACGGTGTGGTGGTGCACGCTGCCCTATGCTGTGGCGAGTTGGTTGATCATGCGCAATGCACACCTGCCTGTGGCTGAGCGCAGTGGCGTGTTGTGGGTCTCCACCTTGGCGCCGTTTTTGTTCACGCCTTTGGGTTTTGCCCTGTTGCAACAACCCTACTCGCGCGCTGCTGTGCTGTGGAGCTACATGATCACCACCTTGTGGCTGTGGTGGGGTTATCGCCGCTTGGTCAAACACCGCCATTTGCGCTTGGCCTATTTCGATGCCAACGTGCCGCAGCAATTGCAAGACTGTCTCGCACCCCAAACCCTTGACAGCAAACACCTTGAGTTGTTGCGTTGGGACATGGCCGCGACCACACCCTTGCCAGCGTGCGATGGCGTGGTGTTAGACCCGCAGGTGGTCTCCAGCGAAAGCCGCACCCGTTTGCTGGGGCAACTCAAAATGCAACATCTGCGCTTGTACAGCGTGCTCTCGGTGGCCGAATTGCTCAGCGGTCGCAAAATGTTGCCCGCCCACGAAGACAATCTTTGGGAAATCGACAACGACCCGACCTATGACCGCATCAAACGCTTCATCGATGTGCTTGCGGTGCTGTCGCTCAGCCCCGTTTGGCTGCCATTGAGTGCGTTGGTCGCAGCGGCTGTGAAATACGACTCACCGGGACCGGTCTTTTTTGGTCAATCGCGTGTCGGGCGTGATGGCCAAGTATTCAAACTCTGGAAATTTCGCAGCATGGTGCATGGCCTGCAAGCGCCGGGGGTGCATTTCGCGCAAGCTGAAGACCCACGCATCACACGGGTCGGACGGTTTTTGCGTCGCACACGTTTGGACGAGTTACCGCAGTTGTGGAACGTCTTGCGGGGCCACATGAGCTTGATCGGACCTCGCCCCGAACAAGCGGGCTTTGTGCGTGAGTTTGCAGCCACCATTCCGAGCTACCCCTACCGTCATCTGGTGCGACCGGGTTTGACCGGCTGGGCTCAGGTTCAACAAGGCTATGCCGACAGTGCTGAGAGCACACGCATCAAACTGAGTTATGACTTGTATTACGTGGCGCATTATTCGCTTGCTTTGGATTTGCTGATTGCTGCGAAAACCATCCGAACCATCTCCACAGGTTTTGGGGCACGCTGACACATGCCCAGTGTTTTGTTGTTAGAAGAAAGCGATTGGGGTGGCGTACACACCATGACGCGCACCTTGCAACAGAGCTTGTTACAAAGCGATTGGCAAGTCAGCGCAATGTCTTGGCGACACACGCCTTTGCACCAGCTGGTTGACGCAGCCCGACAGCACGATGTCATCGTGGGCACACACAACTTTGGCCCGACCTACTGCGGTGCCGCGCTCAAGGCCATCACAGGCAAACCTCTGATCAGCTGGGTGCATGGCCCGCTGCTGGATGTGCTGAAAGAAGCGCGCGCTTCGATGGTTAAAAAAGTTTGGTTGCGTCTGCTTTACAAACAAGTCGATCGGTTCGTGTGTGTGTCGCGCTCCACAGAAAACGCATTGCTGGGTTTTTTGGACACACAACACAACAAAGCATCGTGCACCGTCATCCCCAATGGCTTACAAGCCTTGCCGCCGGGACAAGCTTTGCATGTGCATGCTGGCCACGGCGGTGCATCGGGTTTGCCCCCTTTGTTGCTGGGCTATGTGGGGCGTTTGTCTGCCGAAAAACAGCCTGGTTGGATCATCGATGCATTGCGCTACTTGCCTTCACATGCGCAACTGGGCATCGTCGGCGACGGGCCCTTGCACCGTCAATTGGTGCATGACGGCATGGATTTGATCCAGCAAGGCCGCGTGCACTTTTTGGGGCAGCACCCCGTTGGCCAAAGTTTGTATGCGCCATGGGACATCACCTTGTTGGCATCGCGCTATGAAGGCTGCCCGATGACGGCTTTGGAATCCCTCGCTTGTGGCGTGCCGTGCGTGTCCCTGCCCATCCCCGCCATGCGTGAACTCTACGATTTAGACGCGCCTTATTTGCTCGCCCGAGGCGACACACCCGTGGCATTGGCAGAGGCGGTGATGACCGTGCTCAGCTTACCCACTGAACAAGTACAAGCCGATATGGCAAAAATTGTGGCCAGGCATGGCGTTGACCACTTTGCAATGCTGTGGCGTCAGACGCTGGCAGACACCATGCAACAACATGCGTTGCAAAGGAACAGATGATGTCGGTTCACTTCGTTCGCAATGGACCCGCCTATTTGCCAGAGCTTGATGCCTATGTTGCATACATCGCATCACGCGGACATCAAGCCCATGTTCATGACACCAGCCTCACCGTACCCAACGACGCACCTGTGGTGTGGTGGATGTGCGGTCGTGTGTCGCACACCGAGCAACGTCGTTTGAAACGCGCGTTTCACATTCACGAATACAGCTCTAGCTCTGTGCCACCCTATGCTTGGTTGAAAGACCAAGTGAAGTGTTATTTACAGCCTGGGCCCGACTACCGCGTGTTTCAAAACCCGTGGGTACGTGAACGCATGGGCTTTAGCAGCCGTGTGCCCAGTTGTTTGCGCGACATGGGCATTGCGCCCGCTTTCTTTGCATCACCCACCCATGACGAACCCAAAGAATTTGACCTGGTCTATTTGGGTGAAATGACGCGTCTGCAACCCTTCTTGCCGGTGCTGCAAAGCATTCACCAAGCGGGTCGCCGTTTGTTGTTGGTGGGTGAGGTGCCACAACACATTCAAGCGCAGCTACCGCCCCATGTCACCGTCAGCGGTCGTGTGCCGCATGCAGATGTACCCACACAATTGCGCCGCGCCCGCTTTGGTTTGAACTTGGTGAGCAACATCGCCCCCTACAACCAACAAACATCGACCAAACTGTTGGAATATTGCGCGGTGGGGTTGCCCGTGGTGAGCAACGACTATCCATGGGTGCGTTTGTTTGCCGCACGTCATCACGCCAATTTTCATTTGCTCAGTGACAATCCCAACTCATGGTTGCCCAGCTTTGGCGAAGCGCTCGATGCGTATCCCTATCAAGTGCCTGATTTGCGCGATATGCAGTGGCCAAGCTTGTTGGCCAAAATGCCGCTGTGGAAAATCTTATTTGGTCACGGTTGATGCAGCGCCTCAAGCTTTTCAATATCAGCAGCACTAGCCAAACTGTGGCACTGGCCAGCTTGCTGTCGTTTGGCACACAAGTGGTGTTTGCTTTGCTCATGTTGCGCTGGTTCACACCCCAAGAAGTGGGTGAGTTTTCAGTCATCAGCCAAATCGCTTTTTTTTGGATGACTTTGGCTCTGGCGCAAGCGCCATTGTCCTTGCTGGTCAATCACACCCACGCTGCACACCAAGAAGCACGCCGTCATTGGCTCAGCAGCATGTGGCGTTGGTGCGTGCTGGCACCGCTTGCAGGCTTGGCTTTGTGGGTGAGCCAACTTCAACTGTTGCCAGCTTTGTGGTGGGTGATGCTGATTGCCTTGTGCCAACTCAGCTGGGGTTTGGCACAAAGTTTTGTACTGCGCACTGGCACCACACGCCAACAGTTGTATGTGCGTGTGGTGCCACCTGTATGTTCAGTGCTGGTGGCTTGGATAGGCTCGCAATGGATCGAACCTACACACTGGCAAGGCCCCACCCTGTTGCTTGCCGCATCGATAGGCTACTGGGTAGGCAGTCTTTGGTTAGTGCCAGCTTGGTTCAATTCAACAGACGAAATCGCTGCGAATACGCACTCCCCAACACCTGTTGCTCAGCCCCAAAGCGACACGCAATCCCATCAACAACAAACTGACAACCGCAGCACTTTTTTGCGCCTGACCCACACCTTCTTCGATGTGCTGTTGGCCACCACGGTCATCATCGTGTGGCAACGGTTATATGGCGCGCAAGAAACCGGTTGGCTTGGTGCGCTGTTGCGTGTGCTGGGGTTTGTGCCTGCTGTCATTCACATGGCGTGGGCCCAAGTGCAACTGTCACACCCCTCGCAAGCGAACAAGCGCAGCCTTGGGGTGGGTTTCTTAGGGTGTTTTGCCTTGCTAGGCCTTGGCCTGACCAGTGTGTTTGCCTTGCAGATGCAATGGCTAGACACAACGTGGCAGGGCATAGCGCAATATGTGTGGCCCTTGGTGTTGTGGCAAGGCAGTGCTTGTCTGTCTGCGTCTGTCAGCCATCGGCCCTTTCAAACCGGTGTTGCCCGCCAATACTCATGGGCTTGTATTGGCATTGCAGGATTGCAAATTGCGTGGTTGTTGGCGCCTGCATTTTTCAACATGGATGCGTCACCCCAAATGCACCTCATCAGCTTTGCGGCGTTGAGCAGCCTATGCTTGCTTGGTTTAACCAAATGGATGCAAGGGTTACGGTAAATCCCTGAACGCTCCCGCCGTCTGATCTTTGGTGGCCAACAAAGGCGGTGCATCTAGCAAATGCAGGGGCCATTCAATGCCTACATCGGTGTCGTTCCACAACAAGCTGCGCTCAAACTCTGGGTGGTAGTAATCGGTGGTTTTGTACAGAAACTCAGCGCTCTCGCTGGTCACCAAAAATCCGTGCGCGAGACCCTCAGGTATCCACAGTTGTTTTTTGTTGTCGGCTGACAGCTCACAGCCAAACCATTGGCCATAGGTTTTGGCGTGGCGGCGTATGTCCACCACCACATCAAACACCGCACCTTGTGTGACACGCACCAACTTGCCTTGGGCATGTTGCACCTGGTAGTGCATGCCACGCAAAACGCCTTTGGTTGACTTGCTGTGGTTGTCTTGCACGAATTCGCGCTGCAAATCTGTTGCTTGCGCAAAGTCACGCGCATTGAAGCTTTCAAAAAAGAAGCCGCGCGTGTCGCCAAACACTTGGGGCTCCAATACCAACACACCCTCAATGGGCGTGGCTGTCACGGTGTAGGGCATATGGCGACCTTTGCCTTCACTTGAGCAAGCCCAACAAATATTGACCATAGCCACTCTTTGACAGTGGCGCAGCCAGCTTTTGCAAAGCAGCGGCATCAATCCATGCTTGCGCAAACGCAATTTCTTCGGGACACGCCACCATCAGACCTTGGCGCTTTTGCAAGGTGGCGATGAAGCTGGCCGCATCCATCAGACTTTCGTGTGTGCCCGTGTCGAGCCATGCATAACCACGCCCCATGATCTCGACATTCAGCTGACCGAGCTCTAAGTAGCGTTTGTTCACATCGGTGATCTCTAGCTCACCGCGGTGCGAGGGCTTCACATCAGCGGCAATGTCACACACCTGCTCGTCGTAGAAGTACAGGCCTGTGACGGCGTAGTTGCTTTTGGGTATTTTGGGTTTTTCCTCAATGCTCAGGGCGCGTTGTTGCGCATCAAACGCCACCACACCATACCGCTCGGGGTCATGCACATGGTAAGCAAACACCGACGCACCTTGGGCACGCTCGTTGGCACTGTGCAGCTGCTTCACCAAATCGTGACCATAAAAAATATTGTCACCCAGCACCAAGGCGCTGGGGTGGTGACCTACAAAGTCCTTGCCGATGATGAAGGCTTGTGCCAAACCGTCGGGGCTGGGTTGTACCGCGTATTCGATTTGCATGCCCCACTGGCTACCGTCACCTAATAGCTCTTTGAACCTTGGTGTGTCTTGCGGCGTTGAAATCACCAACACTTCGCGAATACCACTCAGCATCAACGTGGTCAGCGGGTAATAAATCATTGGTTTGTCATACACCGGCATCAGCTGCTTGCTGACCGCTTGCGTCACGGGGTACAAGCGCGTGCCTGAGCCACCCGCCAAAATGATGCCCTTGCGTTGTTTGGTTTGCATGGTGTGTGTGGCTTGTGTCATGAAAATTTATCAGTGAATCAATTCATCCAATATGGCATCTACCCCGCGTTGCCAACTGGGCAGGGATAGGCCAAAGCGACGTTGTATTTTTTCAGTGTTCAGCCGAGAGTTCAAAGGTCTGGGTGCTGGCAAGGGGTACTCTGCCGTGCTGATGGGGTGCACATCGTTCACACCCGCTTTGAGCTTTGCGCCGCGCGCCAGTGCGCCAGCCACCACATATTGGGCATAGCCGTGCCAGGCGGTTTCACCTGCTGGGGCCAAGTGATACACCCCCCAACGGGCATCGTTCGCATTCGCCCCTTGCATGGCGCGCAAAAGCGCCACCGTTGTGTCTGCCAACAACTGAGTAGAGGTCGGCACGCCCACTTGGTCAGCCACCACACGCAAACTGTCACGGTCTGCTGCCAAGCGCAACATGGTTTTTAAAAAGTTACCACCCTGCGCGCCCACCACCCAACTGGTGCGCAGCACCAGATGTTTTTGGCATGTCTTTGCAATGGCTTGCTCGCCCAAATATTTGGTTTGACCGTACACCGAGATCGGTGCCGCCGCATCGTCTTCAGCCCAAGGTTTTGTACCCGAACCATCAAACACATAGTCGGTTGAGTAATGCACCAAGCATGCCCCCACTGACTGTGCAAACTCAGCCAACACACCGACCGACTCCGCATTCACAGCCATGGCTTGGGCTGTGTCGGTTTCTGCTTTGTCCACTGCGGTGTAGGCTGCAGCATTCACAACCACATCGGGCGCAAAAAACGCTGTGGCGGTTTGCAAAGCGTCGCGCAGCTTCATGGGTTCTGACAAATCGGCTTGCACACGGGTGAGTGCCTTCACAGGGCCCAAAGCCAACAGCTCGGTGCTGAGTTGGTGGCCCAACTGACCATTGGCGCCTAGCAAAAGAATGTTCATCGGCGGAATTGACATCAGCACCTAGGCTCAGGCCTTTTCGCCATACTGCTTGCCCAACCATTGTCGATAGGCACCACTGGTCACCCCCTCCACCCAGTCTTGGTTGGCCAAATACCACGCCACTGTTTTGCGAATGCCGGTCTCGAAGGTTTCTTGCGGTTTCCAACCGAGCTCGCGTTCAATTTTGCGGGCATCAATCGCATAACGGCGGTCATGGCCGGGGCGGTCTTTCACGTAGGTGATTTGCTCAGCGTATTTTTTGCCATCTACACGGGGCTTGAGTTCGTCCAGCACAGCACACAAGGTGTTCACCACCTCTAAGTTGGGCTTTTCATTCCAACCGCCGATGTTGTAAGTCTCTCCCACTTTGCCGGCTTCTAACACCCGTGCAATGGCGCGGCAGTGGTCTTGCACATACCACCAGTCGCGCCCCTGTTGGCCGTCGCCATAAATGGGCAAGGACTTGCCTGCCAAGGCGTTCAACAGCACCAATGGGATAAGCTTTTCAGGAAAGTGGTAAGGCCCATAGTTGTTGCTGCAATTGGTGGTCAAAACCGGCAAACCGTAAGTGTGGTGCCATGCGCGTACCAAATGATCGCTGGCCGCTTTGCTGGCGGAGTAAGGACTGTTGGGCTCGTAGTTTTTGGTTTCAGCAAACGGCGGGTCGGTGGGTGACAGCGTGCCATACACCTCGTCGGTGGACACATGCAAAAACCTGAAAGACTCTTTCTTTTCAGCAGGCAGCTCCTGCCAATAGGCTCGCACACATTCCAGCAAATTGAAGGTGCCCATCACATTGGTTTGTATGAAATCAGCTGGGCCATGGATCGAGCGATCCACATGGCTTTCGGCGGCAAAATTCAGCACAGCACGCGGCTGATGTTGCTTGAGCAACGCAGAAACCAGATCTGTGTCGCCAATGTCACCTTGCACAAACACATGGCGTGCATCGCCTTGCAGCGCAGCCAGATTGGCCAAATTGCCTGCATAGGTCAGTTTGTCCAAATTGATGATCGGCTCATCCGATTGCGCCAGCCAAGTGTGCACAAAATTACTGCCAATGAAGCCCGCGCATCCGGTCACCAATAACGTCATGTGTTTGCAACCTTTGCATCGCGCCGCTGGCGATCTTCTTCAAGGGCGTTCAACATCAACGCCGCCAGACACATCCACAAAGCTGACAGCGTGACGCGCCCCGAGTTGTGAGACAAGAAGGTTTGGGTCAAACCAAAATCCATGAACATCATGGGCACCACCATACCAGCGATGGCCAGCGCGCGCACCTCTGGGTTAGCGCTTGACTTGTGAGGGCCAAAAAAGAAAAGCATGGGGCCCAACATCAACCCCAAATGAAAAACCAAACCAATCAAGCCGCGCTTGACAGCAACATCGATGTATTCATTGTGGACATGCGTGAAACCCGATGAGAATGCACTCAATCGTCCTTCTTGAATGGCTGCATCGCGTATGGCAATCCATCCTTGGGTGCTGCCACCCAACCAAGGATGCACCTCAATACCATCGATCGCCACTCGCCACATGGCCAAACGCGCGCCCACGGATGTGTCTTCCTTGCCAGTTGTGAGGTACGCATTCAATTCATTGACAGCGCCCACAACGCGCGCATGCACTGTGCTGTTGGGCAGCACAATCAGACCGACCAACACAGCAGTTGCGGCAGCCAGCAAAAGGTATTTTTTTCGCTTCGACCATTCTTTTGTGGCCACCCCAAAAATCCAGGCAAAGATCAGCAAGATCGCAAGCCAGCCTCCTCGGGTTTGACTCCAAACCGAAGCGGCCAGACCCGAAAAAAAACCCATCCAGTAAACAACAGATCGAATGCCAAAAGCCTCTGTGGTCAACGCTTTCACCAAACAAAGCACACCCATGAGCAAAGCAATATTGCCAGACTGGATTGGGTTAGTAAAACCTCCTGCCCGTTGGCCCAATACCTTCGCTTGATATCCAAAAAACAATGCTGCCAAGACAAGGCCCACCGCCAAACCCAGCCAAAAAAATTCGGCTTTTGGCTTGTATTTTCGAATGCCCCAAATACCAAACAACCCCCAGACATAGGTGAGATAGGTGGCAACCTCACGTATTGCCATTTCATGGTATTGGTAAATGGCAAGGTGAACGCCCGCATAAAGCAAGATCGGTAACGCAAAAAGCGTCACGTCTGAAGGCACAACTGCGCCGCGATGCTTGAGCCACACAAACAAGCCGGCAAAACTGATGGCATAAAAGCCGATGGAATAGCCACTTGGCACGCTCAGTGCAAGCGCTCCGACCGAAAAGATCCCGGCGGTGAAAAAAACTGTGCCAATGTTCAAATGCGTTGGCAACATAATTTAGCCATCATGGGTAGTTCAATGCTTTGCATCGTGACATTGTGGTCGAGCCAAGTTACGTCAAGCCGCCCGAGGGGCCAAGACTTGTTCATTGGTCATTCCGAATCGGCGAATGCGATGCTCGTAATGCGCCAAAGCCTTGTCAAACTCAGCATCGCTGAAGTCTGGCCACAACACATCGGTGAAATACAGCTCTGCGTAGGCGCTTTGCCAGAGCAAAAAATTACTGATGCGCTGCTCACCGCCAGTACGGATCAATAAATCCACCGCTGGCATACCGGCAGTGCTCAAGTGCTCCGCCAACACCTCTTCACTCAATCCGGCCAAGGGTTGCTGTGGATTGTCTGCTTGCCAGCGTCTGACCGCTTGAAGAATATCCCAGCGTCCACCGTAGTTGGCAGCAACACACAAAGTCAATCTCTGATTGTTGGCCGTGACCGCCTCGGCCGCCTGAATTCGGTGTTGCAACTCTGGATTAAAGCCATTCACATCGCCAATCACCTTCAGGCGAACACCAGCGCCAGCCAAATCATGCATCTCCTTCTCGAGGTACTGCACAAAAAGACCCATCAAGGTGCTGACCTCCTCTGCAGGCCGCTGCCAGTTCTCCGTGCTGAAAGCAAACAAGGTCAGACAGTTGACTTGCTTTCGTATGCAATGCTCCACCAAACCACGCACCACGGCGGCTCCTTTGGCATGGCCCACCGTGCGAGGCATGTGTCGTTGTTGGGCCCAACGGCCATTGCCATCCATGATGATGGCCACATGCCCAGGAGATTTGTCTTGAGAGATCAATTGAAACAAACAGCCTATGTGTTGTCAGCTTGCTAGGGCGAACGGCTCAAGCAGCCCGCAAGCCCTCGACCAACATTTGCAACCGCTGAGGTTTGCCCAGCAAGTCCACCAATACAAAAGCTCGGGTTTGGCCATCGTGCGCTTGGTAAACCCCCTCCAGTCCACGCAAGGGGCCGCTCACGATCTTGATCGCATCGCCCGGAGAAAAAATACGCGCGAGGGTCTTGGCGGGCGCCTCTTTCAAGAACTGAATGAACTCAAACGGGACTTTGGCTGGCTGATGCCCAAAGCTGACCAACTTGCTGACCCCCAGTGTGGACCGAATGGGAGACCAGTTTTGCGTGGTGTCGTCCAAGCGAATGAACAGATAACGGCTGAACATCGGCTCAGACAGCACTTGTATGCGCTGGTTCCTGACCTTTTCTACCTGCATCAATGGCAGAAAGCACTCGTACCCCTGGTTTTGAAGGTTTTCAAGCGCTCTTGGCTCTTGGCGTGGCTTGGTGTGGACAACGTACCAAGCGGCATGATGGGTGTCTGGCATATTGTGCTGAGTCGCTGTAAAGTCACTCTAGTTTAATACCTAACCGGAGCCATGATGTCAAAAAAACCGCCCCTAGACCCCACCGCCATGACCGACGCCATGAAAGAGCAAGCCCAGCAGATTTGGCTAGCCGGTTTGGGCGCATTTGCCAAGGCGCAGCAAGAGGGCAGCAAGGCGTTTGAGAAGTTGGTCACCGACGGCATCAGCATGCAACGAAAAGTACACAACACCGCCGAGGAAAAACTGGCCGAGGCCACACAAAAAGTGACCCAAGCTGCCCACCAATTCAACGAGCGCGCCAGCGGCCAATGGGACCGGTTGGAAACTATTTTTGAAGACCGCGTGGCCAAGGCCATGACACGCATGGGCATGCCATCGGCCAAAGATTTGGCAAGCCTGCAAGATCGCATTGCCGCGTTGGAGGCCCAACTGGAACAAGCCCGTCCACCAACAGCTGCCCGCAAAACCGCTGCCAAAAAGACAGCCACCAAAAAGACGGCCGCTAAGAAGTAATGGCAAAAAAAGCGCCCCGAAGAACGGCCGAAAGAATCGTGGAGGTCACGCTTGCGTTGTTCAATCGCTTTGGCGAACCCAATGTTTCCACCACATTGATCTCCTCAGAGCTCAACATCAGCCCGGGCAATCTCTATTACCACTACCCTGCCAAAGATGAGCTGGTGAACGCTTTGTTTGCCCGCTATGAATCTGCGCTGCATGAACTGCTTGAGGCAGCGCCCTCGGTGCGCGATATCGAAGATGCTTGGTTTTTCATGCACACGCTGTTTGAGCTGGTCTGGCAATACCGCTTTTTGTACCGCGACCTCAACGATTTGCTGAGCAAGAACCGACGCCTCGAAACCCATGTGAAAGATGCTTTGCTGCACAAAACCACCGCCTTTCGCTCCTTGTTAGACGGGCTCTCGCACAGCCAGATTGTGGCGATGGATGCCACTGAGCGCGAGATGACGGCCACACACATGGTGGTGATGTTGACATGGTGGTTGAGCTACGAGTATGTGCGCGACCCGCGACACGCGCTGGAGCCTCACAGCGCACAGGCATCGTTGCTCAAAGGCGCCAAACACGTGCTTGGCTTGTTGTCACCCTATGCAGCACAAAACCACCGCGCGCATTTGACCGCGTTGTTAGCGGCTTATTGATTGATCAATGAGGGTGCGTGGCCAAGGGCGGCACCCCATCACACCAATGCCGCCTCGACGAGTTTGACCCAATAAGTGCCACCCAGCGGAATGAGCTCGTCGTTGAAGTCGTAGTTGGGGTTGTGCAAGGTGCAGGGGCCTTCGCCGTGGCCAATTTCGCGGTGCACACCGTCGCCGTTGCCAATGAAGCAGTACACGCCGGGTTTGGCTTGCAACATATAAGAAAAGTCTTCGGCGCCCATGGTGGGCTCTTGCACCACCACATTGTGTTCGCCCACGATGCTGTGCATCATCTCTTTGGCGAACTGCGTTTCAGCCGCGTGGTTGATGGTGGGTGGGTAGTTGCGCTCAAACTCGAAAGTGCAAGTCGCCCCAAAAGCGGCGCAGGTGTGGTTGGCAACTTCGCGCATGCGTTGCGCGATCATGTCGAGCACTTCGGTGGTGAAGGTGCGCACGGTGCCTTGCATTTCGCAATGGTCGGGCACGACATTGGT
>JACCEC010647317.1_pt1 | contig 14807 bp, 14 predicted proteins | sample 7450121 | NCBI WGS metagenome assembly JACCEC01 (sample SAMN15323455, study PRJNA562643) | freshwater metagenome | isolation source: river surface water | place: USA:Blue River Watershed | collected 2017-08-18 | reverse complement strand
TTGGTGAATTAATGTGTCAGTTTCAATTGAACACAGAACAATTTGCCAAAAATCATGATATCTTATTTAGAGACTATTTCTCCAAAGAAATGCTGGAGCTAAAAGAGTTAGAAGAAGCAGGTCTCTTGGAGTGGGATGGTGAAGTGATTAATATTCCGACTAAAGGTCGATTATTGGTCAGACGTGTGGCGATGGCTTTTGATCGTCATTTGCGAGAGGCGTCTACGCAGGCTAAGTATTCAAAAGTGGTTTAGTTCATCCAAACCTAAACCCAACCAATCCCAATCAAGCCCAACCTGCCCAGAACTACCCAATTAAGACAGACCTTTCAAGCGCAAGACCATCCGAGTGCCGTGTCCTGGAGTTTTATCTTCTGCCTGAATGCTGCCGCCATGTTGAGTCACGATTTCTTTGACAATGGCCAAGCCTAAACCGCTACCAAATGATTGGCTGCCTAAAACTCTGTAGTAGGGCGAAAATATTTTTTCTTTTTCTGTTGCTGGAATGGATGCGCCATCATTGCTGACGCACAGCTCAATTTGCCCTTGATTTTCTTCCAAAGAAACATCAATCACACCATTGGGTAAGCCGTACTGCGAGGCGTTGTCAATCAAGTTTTGAATGACTCGCTCTAATTTGTGCTGCTCTCCCAAAATCAATACATCCTTCTTGATGTGCATTTGAATGGTTTGACCTCGTTGCAAAATCAATGGCTCAGTATTTTTGATAATTTCTCTGCAAATACCATCTAGCGATAAAACCTGCTTTTGTTCTTGGTCAACAGCCCCCGTGAGGCGGCTAAAGGTCAATAATTGTTCTGTGAGGCGAGTAGTTCTTCGCAAGCCATTGAGGGCTTCTTGCAAAGAGACATTTCTGTCTTGCTCGTTATGGGCTTTGACAGCATTCTCAATATGTATTTTTAAAGCAGCAATCGGGGTTCGGATTTCATGGGCGGCTGCATCAATGAATTTTTGCTCACGCTTGAAGGCGGCGTTCACGCGATCTAGTAGATGATTCAGTTCATCCACCACGGGCTTGAGCTCAATAGGAAATTTATTGAGTTGAATGGGTGTAATAGACTGAGGGTCTCGTTTCGAAATGGCTGAGGCCAGAATTTGTAAAGGCTTGAGGTTTTGAAAAACTATTAAATTCACCACAATCAGCAAAATGAATGCGCCAATGATTAGAGGAGTCAAAATCGCCATGCCTAAATCGCCCGCCATTTCGTCGCGCACGGCGTCATTCTCAGCCACCATCACCCACACGTCTCCAGACTTTAATTTAAACACTTGCCATAAGTCTTTATTTAATTGACTCTTACTAAAGCCCTCGGTAAAAGGACCGAGCGGTTTATCGGGAGCAGTCGCTGATTTGGCGAGTAATTGCCCATTTTCATGCCATACCTGAAAAGAAATTTTGCTTTCATAGGGGTGACCTGTGATTTCCTCATCTTCCTCATGACTATGTTCTAGTTCTTTGGGGAGTTGAATGATGATGGGGTTGCTAATGGTTGCATGTTCTAGTTGCTTGGCTACCAAAGCCTCCAATACCCGAGCAGAGGTCGCCAATCGAGCACTGAAAATTTCCTCAGATTCATGGTCGGTCACGCGGTGTGCTGCAATGCCCATGCCGGCCAAAATGACAATCATGGACAATAAAATGCCAACCAATAATCGTCTGCGAATTGAAAAATAAATCATATGGACTCACTATCTCCAATGCGATATCCAACGCCACGCATGGTTTTGATGATGTCAGGACTTATTTTTTTACGTAAATTGTGGATGTGTACATCAATGGTATTGCTTTCAACCCCATCGTTCCAGCCATAGAGAGATTCTTCTAATTGATCCCGAGTAAACACTTGATGAGGATTTTCAGCGAGCTTCTTAATGAGCATGAATTCACGACGTTGCAAGTCAATGAGTTTGCCATTCCAGGTCACTGATAAGGCTGACAAATCAATGGAGAGCTTACCGATTTGTAATTGATTGACTTTGTGCCCGCTTCGACGTCTTTCTAAGACTCGGATGCGAGCCATGAGTTCATCCAGCTCAAATGGTTTTGTTAAATAGTCGTCGGCCCCTAAATCAAGACCTAAGATTCGGTCTTGTGTGGCATCGCGGGCTGAAAGAATCAGAACAGGAGTTTGGTTACCTTTTTGGCGAATGTGTTTGAGCACTTCTGTGCCATCGATCTTAGGAAGCCCAAGATCTAGAATGGCCATATCAAAAAGATCATGACTAAAAGCTTGGATGGCCTTTTGGCCATCATCAACTCTTTCTACCAAATGGTTGGCACGTGTGAGTGCTGACATCAAACCTGACGCCAGCAATTCATCATCTTCAACCAGTAATATCCTCACGAACTGAAAGCCTTTGCGAATGAATCATTGAACAAAAGTTCTAAACGTTCAATTATTTACGCTTTTCAGCTATTTTTTCAAGCAATTGATTGATTTCTTTACGTCGACCCTCATCCGCCACTTGTCGACCAGCCCGATTAGGAGCTTGGAGCGCCTTACGCAAGGATTTTTCTGCACCAACTAAATCGCCGCTACGGAATAAAAAATCACCTAAGAAGTAGTTAGGGTCAATGCCGTCAGGATTGATAGACAGCCCTTTTTTAAGATATTCAGCAGCTTTTTTGTCATCACCAAAACCGATTGGCCATCCAGGTACTTGGTAATACAGTGATCCTAAACTGGTATAGGCTGAACCATCCAAGGCATTGGGGTTAAGCTCTAAAGCCTTTTCAAAATTCTTTTTAGCATTTTTAACATGACCTAAAGCGCCCAAGCCTCCTTTGGCGCCGGCATAACTTGATTCAATAATGCCGTACCAAATCATGGTTTCTGCGCGCGTAGGATATTTAGCCGACATTTTTTCAGCTTCTTTAATGAGAACTTCAAAACCTTTCTCATGCTGGTTGGCTGGACTGAGATATTTCACTTTTTCCCATTCTTGCTGTAAACGCAATACATCTTCTTCAATGCCAGCGTATGCACTCACACTCACTGCTGTGAGCATTAAAAAAAGGGTGGTACTTAATTTTTGAAAAACATTCATATAAAACCTCACTTAGAAAGATATTTTTTGATGATAGGCAATTGCTTGCCAATCCCTTGATCGGGCAGTTTAGGGAATAGATGATTGAGCAGTACAAAAAAGGATTCTTTGAAGCCCAATTTCTTCTCCCAAGCGTTGCTTGATAAAAAACGAATGAATTCTTGAGCAACCCATTCAGGAGTATCTGATTGGGTCCCAAGCTCTTGATTCATTTGAACCACTGAATCTGTGTTGATACTTGTCTGAGTCGCTCGTGGAGAAAAATATTTGACTGAAACAGAAGTGTCCGAAAGTTCACGCCGCAAAGCCTGAGAAAAACCTCTTAGGCCAAACTTGCTGGCACAGTAGCTTGAAAATCCTGGGAATCCTAAATATCCAAAAATAGAACCCACGTTCACGATTTGAGAAGGCTCTTTTTTCAAAAGAGGTAACAAGGACTGCGTCAACAAGATGGGCGCCACTAAATTGGTTTGCAATAAATGGCCAATGTCATCTTTGGATTGGTGTTCAAACGACTGAAAACGGCTAATGCCTGCGTTGTTAATCAGTAAATTCAAGCCCCCCTTGGATTCTGCCAAGTCAAATAGCTGTTTTGCAGTGTCTGGATTTGAAATATCTCCAGCCAACACTTCAACATGTGTATTGGATGAGGCCAAACTGGCTTTTAAAGCAGCAAGTTTTTGGGTGTCACGCCCTTGCAAAATTAACATCTGGCAGTGCGGAGCCAATGCTTTTGCAATGGCTTGTCCAATGCCGCCTGTGGCACCGGTGATGATGGCTTTGTACTGAGGATTTGACATGGTTATCCGATAAGGGAGGTTGCTTGGGTAGGAATACTTCTAAAAATATCACCGTAGAGCTTATAAAAGTTCTTGGCACAATGGATGATGGTTTCTTGATCAGCGGGGTTGGTGACTTGATTCATCAAGCTTTCAAAAAATTTCACATGCTCCAAATCAAGACTGCCATGAGAATTCAGGTAGCTAAAAGCTGTTGGAGGTAAATTTAGGCTGCCTTTGATGGCACTGGCCGCATTGGTAGCAATGGCAATGCTTGTACCTTCTAGAACGTGCACCATGCCAAAAAATCCGATGGGATTGCCTCGGTCAATTTGATGGTAGGCATAAGCCACCATCATTTCAGTACTGATGTGAGGTTTGGATATTCTGACTTTTTCTGCATCTGCACCACAGGCAGCGATGTCCGACAGAATCCACTCCTCATGACCAATCTCTTCTTCAATGTATTCAGCGATGGCTGTTCTTAACCAATTGTGCTGATCAGTTAAACGTGAGCCGCATGCCATCAACAGAGGTACCGTATGTTTCACGTGATGAAAGGCTTGCGTTAAGAAGTCAATGTATTGCTTTTTTTCAATCTCGCCCATCAAAGCTGCTTGAATGATGGGGGCAGAAAATAATTCATCGCGATCTTTTTCAGTGGCTGTTTGTAAAGTATTAAAAAAATTCAAGGGATACTCCGTTTTAATGATGTGTGGAATAGATGGCATCCAGTTCCTCTTGGTACTGATTGAGGATGGCCTCACGCTTAGGTCGCCCATTCGCTGTCGCTAAACCATTGCTCACAGTGAATGGTTCTTTGGCAACAATGTAATGACCCATTTGGGCGTAATCAGGTAGGGATTGATTGACTTGTTTAATTGCACGCTCAATTTCATGGGGGGTGACTGCGGTACTGTTAGGCACAATCAGGGCGCACAATTCAGGCTGACAATCGCCAACCACCATCGCCTGTGCAATGCCAGGTATTCCCATTAAAAGAGATTCTGGCCATTCAGGTGAAACATTGCGACCAAAGCTGGTGATGAGGACATTCTTTTTTCGACCATTGATGAACAAAAATCCTTCCTCATCCAAATACCCCAAATCACCTGTTGCAACCCAATTATCGGAAGACGAAGTTTGATTGAGGTAGTGGGTAGAAGTATTGCAGTGAATTTGGATTTCACCGTCAGATGCAATTCGAATGGCACGATTAGGCAGTGGCTTTCCTGCGCTTCCAATCTTGTCGCTGATTGGAGTGTTCAGTGAGACCACGGATGCACACTCAGACAGGCCATAGCCTTCGTAAACAGGGATTCCTAATTCACGAGCTGTTCGAATCAACTCTGGAGATGTTTTAGAGCCTCCCACAGCAACAAATTTTAGAGTTTTAAGGCGCGCATCCGAAGACGCGCAATGAGAAACAATCGCTTGCAGCATTTGAGGTAACAGGATGATGCTTTCAGCTTGAGTCTGCTCAATCGCTTCAATGCATTGAGTGGCATTAAATTGACTCGATCCGTGAAGGCCCACCTGGTGCAGAGGTAAGCAAATATTCTCGGCCCCCATGAGAAGCGCTGTATAAACTCCCGCCACGTTTTCTAATAAAACTGACAAAGGCAATACATTCAGATGTTTTTTGATGTACAGCGATTGCAAAGAATCTTTTAAAGCAATTGCCACTTCCCGTTGATGTTGACTGCTTAGGCAAACCCCTTTCGGTTCAGAAGTGGTGCCTGAAGTAAACGTCACTTTTTGTACATGACTTAAATTGGGTTGTGCAGACATGCTTGAAAGAATGCTGACTCGCTCGAACAATTGAAGTGTGCCTGAGTATTCATTTTTAAAGATGAACCCCAGATTTCTGGCATGTTCCTCTTTAGCAACGAAGATTGCTTGCATGCCAGTACTTTGAATGGTGTGAATCCACTGGGTCGGTGTAAAAAATCCTGGTAGAGGAATCAGGGCGATGCCCAATTGGTGGCATGCCAAATCAATCGCAATCCACTCTAAGGAGTTATCTGCTAAAACACCCACAGGTGCGGCAGGATTTTTGCGCGCAAGTAGCGCTTTGGTCAGTTGCTCGACTTTGTTTTGAAGCGCATTCAAGTCCCAGCTTTCATCTAATGATGAAAGCAGAGTTTGATTGCTTGGTAAATCATTAAGCCAGTTGTGCATAACCCGAGGCAATATCACCAAACATCACTTCTGGCTCGGTGCTGTAATAGTTGCCCCATAGCTGACCGGCATCTGGCAATCTTTTGGGGTCTGCTTTAGCCAAAGACACCAGTTGAATGCCTAGGCGCTTAAATGAGTTCAGTAAGTTTCTAGTCGCCGTAAAAGCAACCCATTTGTAACCTTGCTCATGCAAATAACGGGTCATGTTGATAATCAATGTGCGACCAGCCCCTGCATGAATGGCTGCTAAATTGCCAACTTCAATGATTTGACTGCGCAACACGTTTTCTTGAACATGCGCGGCAATGTCCATTTCAAGTGGTAAATCTAAATAGGATTCTAAAAATGCTTTCTTCTTGTCCAAGAAAGAAAATCCAAGAGCAGCTAACCATTGACCACGATCATCTTTGCAGCCGACCAAAATATCGCTGAAATGATGAATATTGGCACCATAGGTTTTATAAAAAGTACTTGCAATAAAGCTTTGCAAGCTAGCGCGATCTGGATGATCTTTGGTGACCCATTCAAATTGGTAGCTACTGTCTTCTGAACAGAATTCATGACTGAATACTGTATGCTTTGCATGTTGTTGTGAGGTCAAAACAAGAGCCATTGCTGATCCTTTTTGCTTAATATGGGTGTAACAGTAAAGGTCAAAAATTAAGGCTAAATTAAGAAAACAGGGTTTTTTCAATGATTGCACGATTGAATACTTAAGTCATTGATTGATATAGATTATTTAAATATTTTGAGGGGTCTTTTTTGAGAAAAATTATCTGTTTAGGGCTGTTTTTAATGGCTTCCCAGGTCATGGCCAAGCCTTTGCAAGTGGGGGATGGATATCCCACCATTCAACTCAAAGACCAACACGATCAAGCGGTGGTAATCAATGAACAAGTTCAAATGATTCTTTTTGCAGCTGGGAAATCAAGCAGTGAGTTGATGAGTAAAACATTAGAAGCCTTGCCTGCGAATACACTCAAAGATAAAAAAGCACTCTATGTGGCTGATATCAGCGGTATGCCAGGATTCATCACAAAAATGGTGGCCATTCCAAGGATGCAGAAAATGCCTTATTCAATTGGTTTAATTAGAGATGAGGTGGGCCAAGTATTTCCTAAAAAAGACTCGGCTATCACTATCATTCGTTGGCAGGCTGGCAAGATCGCTGACATCCGTTATGTGACGACACAAGAGGAAATTACCAAAGAATTGCAGTAAGTAGCAGTTCTGGCATGAGTTCACGCTTTGAACAGGTATCAGCACTTAGAAATTATTTATAAGTGACCATGAATCTATTCAGTCTTAAAATATTTTGATTGATTGATTGATTGTCATCAAATCAAAAGTCACAGTCCTTGAGTTGGGAGAATGAGTATGTTGCGTTTTGATATTCCGCCGGTGAATGCCAATGTAGCCAGACTAGAGGCCTTCATCACCTTTTCTTTTTGCTTAATTGCGCTTTTAGGCTTCCCTCACTTGATGCCAATTTTGGCTGTCATGGGATTTGTCAGAGGATTTTTTGGCCACTACAAGTGCCCATCCCACCGCCTGTTTACCAAAGTCATGAACAGCATGAACATTGCGGGTAAAAAAGAAAATGCGGGCGCCAAAATGTTCGCCAACAAAATTTTATTCATTGCAGCGACTGTGGCCTCGATTTTGTTTTATGTAGGCAATGATTTGTGGAAAGTGCCCGCGACAGCTTTGGTCATTTTTTCAACACTGGAGTGGCTCTTATCATTCTGTGTTGCTTGTTGGGCCTATGGATTTTGGTATAAGTTTTTTCCACCTCAATCCAATTAAGAAAAACCCCTCTAAGCCTAGCTCCACACGGCTGGCTTCTTCGCTGCTTTGGCCAGACCCTCTAAATAAGCTTCATGCGCTTCTTGCTCTTCAATCGTGGCCAGCTGAACAACTAACTTAGTGGGTAAGGCTTGGCGTTTGGTTTCGCCACCGTCGCCATCCATACCACCTAAATCAATCATGAGGTCTTCTTGACCTCGGGTCATCGCCAAATACACTTCAGCCAACAACTGGGCATCTAGTAAGGCGCCGTGCAAGGTGCGATGGTCGTTGCTAATGGCAAATCGCTCACACAAAGCATCTAGAGAATTTCTTTTGCCTGGGAACATGTCTCGCGCTTGTTTTAAGGTGTCGGTGATTTGATGCACATGATCACTGGTGCAACCTCGCTTGAGGAGTCCAAACTCAGCGTCTAAAAATCCCACGTCAAAGGGGGCATTGTGAATAATCACTTCAGCATCTTTTAAAAAGGCAATGATGTCATCCGCTACTTCTGCAAAGGTGGGTTTGTCTGATAAAAATTCAACCGTTAAGCCATGAACGGCGACAGCACCTGGGTCGATATCACGCTGTGGGTTGATGTAGTGATGCAGCTGCTTGCCGGTTAAACGACGGTCAATCATTTCAAGGCAACCGATTTCAATGATGCGATCACCCGTAAGCGGGTTTAATCCAGTGGTTTCTGTGTCAAGAATGATTTGGCGCATAAATTTTTCAACGAACCTTTCATCTAATCTTTGAGCATTTCAGCTGGAATATCCATAGGACCTGTACCGCTGTACTTGTCGAGATATAAATAAATCACAGGTGTGATGATGAGGGTTACAAATTGCGACACAATCAAGCCGCCGACCACAGCAATACCTAAAGGCTGGCGTAATTCAGCGCCAGCACCTAAACCAATTGCAATCGGCAATGCTCCCATCACGGCGGCAAGGGTGGTCATTGTGATTGGTCTAAAGCGCAATAAGCAAGCGGTGCGAATCGCTTCTTTGGGCGACATGTTTTGATGTCGTTGGGCATCTAGCGCAAAGTCAATCATCAAAATCGCATTCTTTTTCACGATACCAATTAATAACAAAATACCAATCGTGGCGATGATGGTTAACTCAAGATCAAAGATGCGCAAGAAAATCAATGCGCCAATGGCGGCCGATGGTAAACCCGCCAAAATAGTTAACGGGTGTATGTAGCTCTCATAGAGAACACCCAAAAGAACATAAATGACTAAGACAGCTGCTAGTAGCAAAATAATCTGACTCGATTGGCCACTTTGGAATACCGCAGCATCGCCACCATAGCTCGTGATGATTGAGGGTGGCAACTGAAGTTCTTTAACAAACTGCTCTAGTTTTTTAGTGGCATCGCCCAAGGCCACATCTGGAGCCAAGTTAAAAGAAATCGTGACCGCTGGAACCTGGCCTTGATGGTTGACAGCAGTAGGGCCAATCGTGCGACGGAAAGTCGCAATACTTGAGAGTGGCACTAGTTTGTCATTCAGTCTGCCGCGGATATAAATGCCATTTAAATCAGTTTCGTATTGTTTGTACTCATTCGCGGCTTGCAGAATCACTTGATAGGTATTCACGCTGGTATAAATGGTTGAAACCTGACGTTCACCGTACGCTGAATACAATGCGTTCCGAATATCAGCCACAGTCACTCCGGCGCTAGCAGCTTTTTCACGGTCAATGTCAATCTGCGCTTGTAAACCCTTCAATTGTGAGTCGGTGGTGATGTCTCGGAAAATGCCAGGCTCAGAGCGCATCTTTTCAGTGACTTTGTTCGACCATTCATTGATACCCTCAAAGCCCACGCTTTGCAAAATATATTGGTAACGACTTTTGGTGACTTTGCCGCCCAGTTGTAAATTTTGGATAGGTCTTAAATAAATTGCGAGGCCAGGAATATCCTTTAAATCAGCGCGCAAACTCTCCAAAGTCTTTTTCATATTGACTCGGTCGCCACGTGGTTTGAGGTTCACAAACATTCGGCCTGTATTGGTGCCTGTATTCGCGCCACCTCCGACAATGGAAACCAAACTCTCAATGTTCGGATTGTTGCGAACAATCTCAGCAGCTTGATTTTGTAATTCAACCATGGCTGTGAATGACACATCATCAGCGGCTTCTGTGGTCACAAACAATTGGCCCGTATCCTCTTCTGGAAAAAATCCTTTTGGACTCCAAATAAATAAGCCAACGGTAATGATTAATGTGGCCAGAGCACCTTGTAGGACTTTTCTTTGATTGTTTAGGGCCCAATCTAAAGCTTTCTCATAGCTTGTGAGCACTTGATTGAAGTATCGATCAAAAGTGATTGTGATTGGGCGTTCTTTCACTGCTTGACCATGCTTGGGTAAAAAGCGACTACAAAGCATGGGCACTAAAGTTAAAGAAACCACTGCAGATACCAAGATAGATAGAGATACAACCACGGCGAATTCTCTAAACAACAAGCCTAAGGGGCCAGGCATGAAGAAAATCGGAATAAATACCGCCACCAAAGAAATAGAGATAGAAACAATCGTAAAGCTCACTTCGCGACTGCCCTTGAGAGCTGCCTTGAGAGGCGCCATGCCTTCTTCAATGTGACGCATGATGTTTTCAAGAACCACAATTGCATCGTCTACCACCAGGCCCACTGCAATCGTAATTCCCAGCAAAGAAATATTGTCTAAGCTGTAGCCCAGCCAATACATGATGGAAAAAGCGCCAATCAAAGAAATCGGCAAGCTCAATGCCGGAATGATGGTGGCTGATGCATGTTTCAAAAACAAGAAAATCACCATGACCACCAAAGCAATGGTGAGCAATAAGGTGAAGTTCACATCATGAATCGCTTCTCGAATTGATTTAGAACGATCAATCAATAAATTCACTTTAATCGATGCGGGCATTTGCTGTTCAAACTGAGGCACCATTTTGCGAACAGCATCCACAACAGCCACTGAGTTGGCTGTGGGTTGGCGAAGAATCGCCAAGGCAATCGAGCGCTCACCGTTATAGGCTGCGACTGTCTTGACGGATTCATAACTCTCTTCAACCAATGCCACATCTTTCAAACGCACGGGCAAACCATTGCGTTGGGCAATCACTAAGTTGGCGTACTCACTGGCTTTAACCAATTGTTGATTGGCATAAATTGTGAGCAATTGTCTGGGGCCATCAAGTACACCCACTGGTGTGTTTGAGTTGGCACTGTTGACAGCTTTTGCCACATCATCGATGGTGAGATTTTTGGTGGCTAATAAAGAGGGGTTGACTTGTATTCGAATAGCATAGCGTTTCTGACCGTAGACCAATACCTGAGCCACGCCATCAATGGTCGAGAGGGTGGGGGAGATGAGGTTTTCAGCGTAGTCATTGATTTGCGATAAATCCATCGACGGTGAGGTCATGGTCATGATCAGTACCGGCGCATCCGCAGGATTCACCTTGCGGTAAGACGGTGGATTGGTCATCTCAATCGGTAAACGTTTTTGAGCGCGCAAGAGAGCTGCCTGAACATCGACCGCTGCTTTATCAATGTCTCGATTGTTATTGAACTCAAGAGTGACGTTGGTTGTGCCTAAAGTATTCGTTGAACTAATGACAGTGATGCCATCAATGGTTGAAAACTCTTTTTCAAGAGGCAGCGCCACCGAAGAAGCCATGTTCTCAGGGCTGGCACCGGGTAAATTGGCGCTGACCTGAATCACCGGCGTATTAAAGCTCGGTAGAGCAGCAACCGGAATTTTCAAATAAGCAACTGTGCCTGCGGCCACCGTGGCCAAGGACAGCAAAATCGTCATGACGGGACGGCGTATGCATAACTCAGAAATATTCATGACTGATTATTTCCCGGCGCTGGCTGATTCTCTAATGACGCCGTTTGGCCTTAGATTTTGTTTTCCTTCAACAACGATTTTGTCGCCAGCATTGACGCCTGTGACGACCGTACTGCCTTGATATTGATAAATGACTTTCACAGGTTTGAGAGCTACCTTGTTATCTTTTTCAACCACGTACAAATGATCACCCTTGGTGTTGGTCACAATCGCTTGGGTGGGTACAGACAAGGAGTCTTTTAAAGTTTTTGCTTTGAGTTTGATACGCACAAATTGACCTGGAATCATCAATGCATTGGCATTGCTCAATTGTGCCTTGACCCTAACAGCACCAATCGCTGGATCGACTTGGTTATCAACCACAAATACTTTACCCTCAACCGGTGTGTTGGAGCCATTGATATCAACACTCACTGTGAGTTCTTCACTGGCTTCGCGTGCACCGAGAATCAAAGGAATCTCTTTTTCAGAAACAGTGAATTGAACATTGATGGGGTCTAGTTGAGTGATGGTTACCATCGCCCCAGTGGTTGTGGTCGCGGTGGCGCTGCTGGTGGTTGAGATGTTTGTGCCTGCTTGAACCAAGCTACCTGGGAAGACATTAATTACCCCCGCGCGACCTGAAATCGGCGAGCGAATATGATCAAAGCTCATGGCCACTTCAGCGGCACGCGCATTGGCTTGAGCTGATTGCATATTGGCCTTTGAAGTATCGGCGGCGGCTTGAGAGATGAACTTTTTCTCAATCAGTTCTAATGATCGTTTGTATTGACGAGTGGCGTCATCTGCCAAAGCCTTGGCTTTTTCATAATTGGCACGACTGGCGCGATCATCCAAAGTAAATAACAAATCACCCGCTTTGACAGCTTGCCCTTCTTTGATGTGTATTTTGCTCACCACGTTGGTGGTTTGTGGGCGAATGTCCACAATGTTGGCGGCCACAATATTGCCAGTTGCTTCGATGATCACTGGGGTGTCTACCGTTTGAACTAACGTGGTAGTGACGAGTTGAGGAGGAACTTTTTTTGCTGATTTGGGAACGAAACGATCGTAAGCGTAGTTGGCAGCAAACAAAATCACCACAGCAATGATGATGCGTTTCTTGTGTTTTAGTATGAAGGCATAAGTTTTGGCCCAGTCAAACTTTTGAACTAATGTTTTGCAGCGAGCAAACAAGGCACAGCCCATCGCCATGAATTTAGTTTTTATTTTTTCTAATAACTGCATAGTTTGTAGGCCTTGGGATGTCAGCCACTATCTCCTGATTGATTCTGCAACAATTCTCGCACATTCCAAGTCCCTTGGCATGCTCTGGCCAGAGAATGTTCGAAACCTATTTCAAATACTCTAGGATTGTTTTAAATGCTCTTCGACACCTTTGTTTGCAAGAGCGTCTGCCAGTTCGTTGCCAGGGTGCCCTGCGTGCCCCTTGACCCAATGCCAGTCAATTTGATGTTTGCCGAGTAACTGATCAATTTCTTGCCATAAATCCACGTTTTTAACGGGATCTTTGCCCGCTGTTTTCCAGCCTCTGGCTTTCCACCCACCCATCCATTCAGTGACCCCTTGCATGACATATTTGGAGTCTGTGTACAAGCTCACATGACAAGCCTGTTTCAGGGCTTTGAGTGCTTGGATGACTGCAGTCATTTCCATGCGGTTATTGGTTGTCAGTGTTTCGCCACCGTACAAATGTTTTTCTTTATCACCAGAGCGTAGAACCACTCCCCAACCACCGGGGCCAGGGTTGCCCTTACACGCTCCATCGGTATAGATGGTGACTTTGGCACTTGGGGCGTTCATGGCATGACTTTCATGAAATTTCTTCGCATGGATTCTTTTGTTGATTCGATCCCAATTGAGCTGCTGGGCTTAATTGGGTTTGGCCCTTGGGAAGGGCTTTTTCAATTTTTCCCACCAAGGTCAAAGTGGACACTCGTTTGATTGCTGAAATAATAAATACCGAACCTAACACTGGCCACCATCTGTCTCCGGCTTTTTCAAGGAAAGCCATTTTTTGCATGCCAGAAGCACTGCGCAGTGGCAGGCGATAGCAACCAAAGCGACCTCGATCCACTGAGAAATTCAAGAGTTTGAGCCAGTCTTTGATGCGCAGCAAGGCCATGAACTGACCTTCGCGAGGAAGGTAAGGTTGGCCGATTAAATGGCTGCAATATTGGCGTAGGCCCCATAGGCTGGCTGGATTAAATCCAGAAATCACTACGCGACCCTCGGGCATCAAAATACGATCAACTTCGCGCAACACGGCATGTGGGTCTTTCGCAAATTCAAGAACGTGCGGCAAGATCACCAGATCAATACTTTGGTTGCTAAACGGCAACTCCTCAGGGATGCCTGCGACGGTATGCCATTGCTTGGATTCTTGATCGGCTGGCTTGTCGTGAGGCGCTCGCAAGATCATTTGTAAGGGCATGCGGTTCTCTCGCAAGCTGGGTAATTGAGGTAAGCCAATTTGCAAGGCGTGATATCCAAAAATATCACTCACAATGTGGTCAAATTGAGTTTGTTCCCAATCCAGCACATACTTTCCTGGAGGTGAGCCAAGCCATGCGTCCCAGGAAGTCCAGGGGGCTGGCGGGTTCTCAATGGTGGGTATTTGACTCATAAGTACTTATTTGTATGCCTGATGACAATTTACTGCAAGTGCAAGCCATTTCTGCTTTTGACGATAACTATATTTGGTTATTGTCAAAAGGGCATTGTGCCGTAGTTGTTGATCCTGGCGATGCACAGCCTGTGATTGATGTTCTTCAGAAAAAATCTCTTGTCTTGCAGGCTATTTTAATCACGCATCACCATGCAGATCATATTGGGGGTGTTGCTGAAATTCTTTCTTGGTGTGAACATCACCAAGGCGTTCAACCAACAGTTTATGGCCCTGCTCGTGAAGAGATAAGCTGCGTGAGTGAGTCAGTGATGGGTGGGGATGTGATCAGCATCCCCCATCTGGATGCCCACTTTAAAGTCTTGGATGTTCCAGGCCATACAGTTGGACACATTGCGTTCTATTTAGAAACTCTGAACCAGAGTGACGAGAAAAATCTAGAGAGACATCTATTTTGTGGTGACACGCTTTTTGCCTCAGGGTGTGGCCGTCTATTTGAAGGAACGGCGACTCAGATG
>JACCEC011990269.1_pt1 | contig 14816 bp, 17 predicted proteins | sample 7450121 | NCBI WGS metagenome assembly JACCEC01 (sample SAMN15323455, study PRJNA562643) | freshwater metagenome | isolation source: river surface water | place: USA:Blue River Watershed | collected 2017-08-18 | reverse complement strand
TATGTTACAGATAATGAATATATTTACAGCAAAAATGAATGGATTAAGAAAATATAAAGAAAAAGATTAATATTTCAATATAGATTTATAAAGAAATATCAAGTTTAATGTTACTAGTAACTGCCCAATACCTTGTTAATTTCCAAGGTGTTGGAATCGAGATGCCTTTAGATATTTTTTCATTCCAATGTTTTCCACGACAATTTGACATTTTATAATAATATTTAATTATATTATTTAATAATTCTATTTATCAATTTTTTTTTTAATATTTACCAATTAATTTTTTACAAAAAACTACTCCTTCATTATTATTTAATATAAGATTATGAATTAATCCATCAAATGATGTTATATGATATGATATATTATTTGGTAATAACATATCACAAATTATTGTTACAATCTCTTTATTACTTACTATTTTAAATTCTTCAATTTCTTTTTTAATTGCATCAATATATTGATATTTATAATTTGTATTATTATATATTTGTAATAATTTTTTACATGATTTAAATTTTAATTCTAATAATTCTAAATTCATTTATATAATAATATTATATTTTTTATTTATCTTTTAAATCATTTTTGATAAACAGAAAAATTGAAATTTTTTCTTATAAAATATTTATTTTTTAGTTTAATATAAATGGAAATTGACAAACTTATTAATAAACCAATCCAAGAATTTGAATCAATATTATCAGAAATAGAAATTATTACAAAAAATTACGAAGCTATACAAAAAGATGAAGAAAATATTCAAATAGAATATAAAGCTATCTATATTAAATATGAAACTATTAAAAAAGAATATATAATATTTGAAAAAGAAAAAAAAGCTTTTAAAAATATGATAGAAAATTATAAAAATAAAAATATGAAAATAGAATTACAACAAGCTATTAAAAAAAATAATGAATTTAATTTTATATTACCTACAATAATTAAAGCAATTAATAAAAAAGAAAAAGAACTTTATAAAAAATATAAAGAACTTAATAAAAAAAATAAAGCTATTCAAAAAGAAAAAGAAACTCTTAAAAAAAGATATAAAGTTTTACAAAATAAAATAATTAAATAATAATATTATGAACCAAAAACAAAATATTTATTTTATTTTTGATACATAATTTAATTTTAAATACAAGAAAATAGTGTATAAAAAAACTATTTCTTATGATTAGTCAAACTCTGTTGACTTTTTATTTTTTAGAAGATAATGCGCTTGACAATATCATAGTCAAACTCTCTACGAGAAAATACACTTTAAATTTTTACAACCTTCTGGACTATCGAAAGTGCACTTTTTTGGCTCATTTATGTAAGTGTTTAAATCGATGAACATCATTAAACATCTTCACGAGCATCTCCGCGAGCATCTCCGCGAGCATCACTATTAATATCTTCAAGAGCATCTCCACGAGCATCACTATTAATATCTTTAAGAGCATCTCCACTAGCATCGCCATTAACATCTTTAAGAGCATCGCCATTAACATCTTTAAGAGCATCGCCATTAACATCTTTAAGAGCATCTCCATTAACATCTTCAAGAGCATCACCGCGAGCATCGCCATTAAAACTACGAGTATTTCCGCGAACACTTTGAAAACCACCACGAAAACCACCACGAAAACCACCACGAAAACCACCGCGAACACTTTGAAAACCACCACGAACACCATAAACATTGTGAACACCGCCGCGAGTATTGTAAACACCCTGAACACCGCCGCGAGTATTGTAAACACCCTGAACACCGCCGCGAGTATTGTAAACACCCTGAACACCGCCGCGAGTATTGTAAACACCCTGAACACCGCCGCGAGTATTGTAAACACCGTGAACACCACCACGAGTATTGTAAACACCGTGAACACCACCACGAGTATTGTAAACACCGCTGTGAACACTTTGAACACTGCTGCGAGTATCGTAAACACTGCTGCGAGTATCGTAAACATTGTGAACACCGTGGACACCACTGCGAGTATCGTAAACACTGCTGCAAGTATCGTAAACACTGCTGAAAGTATCGTAAACATTGTGAACACCACTGTGAACACCGTGGACACCCTGAATACCACTGTGAACACCCTGAACACCACTGTGAACACCGTGGACACCACTGTGAACACCGTGGACACCACTGTGAACACCCTGAACACCGCAAATATTATTAAAGAACTGGATTTTGTTTATAAAATCATTGATAACAGTCATGATATCAGTGATGGTAGTTTCTTTAATATCTTCATCGATATCCATTTTCAAAAACCAAAACTCATATCCATTCCTAAAAATTGAGCAAGCTGAAATACCATACCTTTCCGCATGTTTGCGAGCAAAACTCATCGCAAATATTTTTGGTTCGATGCTTTTTGGAAAGTTTATTACAAGCTTTCCAAGTAAATTTTTTTTTACGTAGAAGAGAAAATTCATATACAACATCTTTGTATTTTAATAATAAATATTTAATAAGAATATTATATTTTTTAATATTCAATTTTTTTTAAAAAAAATAGATAGATAATATATAATAATTAAATGTCAACATTTGATGTTATAGTTTTTGATCAATTTGGTAATTTTACAAGAACTTTAGAAAATTCTGATTTTAATGAATCAGAATTTGCAGAATTAAAACGAGATGAAGGATATTCATATAATTGGATTATTGGACATATTATATTATTAACTAAATATCATATTAATATTAAGATATCAGATGTTTTAACATCTGATGAACAAAAATCTTCTTCATGGAAGATTGAAAAAGAAATGTTTGGAGAATATTGGAAAACTTAAATAATTGCTATATAAATATATTTAAAAATTGAATATTATTATTATTAATATATTAACAATAATAATATTAAAAATGGAATTAATTAATAATTGTCCATTAATGAAAATTATGGTTAAACAAATTAAAGGAGATGATTATAATAATCCAATATTATGGCAATATCAACGTTTAGATGATATATCACAAAGTTTAAATATTGATATTAATGAACATACACAAAGAATTATATTAGCATTATATTTAGAAAAAATATATAAACCATTTGATGATTATTTAATAAATGATCATCCAGAAGCTTTTCATATACATAGAAATTGTCGTTATACTTCAGATATGGAATATCATGCATTACATGAATATTTAAAAATTAATGGTTTTACTGAAGGAAATATTTATCAATTTATTGAAATTGATAAAAATAATAGAGATTATTTTCAACAATATAGAAAAACAGCTGGAAATAGATATTTTGATAAATATGGCAATGGTCAATTAAAACAAAATGATTATGACTCAATAAAATTTAAAAAATATAATTACACTTATATAAATGAAGATATTTGTGAAACTGAACTTTCACAATTATCAATTTAAAAAATTGAAAAAAATATTATATAATAATTACACAAAATTAAATTTAATTAAAGTAATGACAACTATATGTCATAAGGCAGAAATAAAAACAAGAATTAATGACAATAATAAAATTAATATTGTCATTATTGATATGTTTATAGGTGATGCAAGTAAAATAAAAAAATTTACAATTCATATTAATAGTTTAATTTCTTATGATAAAATTATAAAAGTTACAGATGTTTCTTGTCAATCAATGAACGATGATGATGATAATCTTGATTTTATAAATACAGATGTATTTATAAATGAAGTTTCTAATAATGTATTAATTATAGTTAATTTTACAGGTATGTATTCTGGAGAAATTGAAGATTTAGGACAAGTTGAAGGATTAGTTTATGTTAAAATTTAAAAATATAACATAATTTTTATCTCCACATTGATGGATCAGTAATTATTTCAGATATAAAATTATTTTTATTTTTATATAATACACCATCAATACCTTCTGTTAAAATAACACCATTTGATGCTTGATAAAAAACAATTCCTTCATTTATTGCTTCTTCTATATTTATAATTATTAAAGCTTCTGTATTTTGACGTATACCACTTTCAACAATTTGTATATATTTATTTTTTTTTTTTTTCATAAGTGTAAAATGAATATATTTTCTTGAAGATGCATTTAAACCATTTTTTTTAATACTTGATAAATTTTCTTTAAATGTACCATGGACAACATAAGTATTTGGAATTGGTGTAAAAATAACTAATAATTTTAATGGATCTAAATTATAATAATCAGATAATTCTTGTGAATGACCTTGACGAGCACGTATTTTATCATTTACAATTTCAAATCTGTTTTTTTTATTTATTTCAACTAAATAAATTATATCTTCTTTTGTTGTATTATATTTTTTTAATTTATCATTTTTTAATAAATTTTTTATTTTAACAAATGCTGAAGTATTCATTTTAATATTTTCTTTATGTGCTGTATGTCTTAATATTTTAGATATTAATTTAGAAATTTTTATAATTCTATCATCCATTCTATATATTATATATTAAATAATTTATTTAAAAAAATTGAATATTTTTTTATTTAATGAATTCATTAATATTTTTATATTTAAAACATCAAAGTTTACGAGATGGCTGTCGTTTGCAAAGGGCTCATATGTTACAATCCTATTTGTCCGGGTTTTAACTTGTTTCATAATGATAAACCTCATTCCTCGTCGCCGTCTTCTGGAGCTCACGCTTTCGCTATGATCAAATCGAAAAATGTGAAAAAATATTTCAATGGAAAGTTAAAAGCAAAAGACACTACTAAGAAAATCAATATAATCGACGAAGCCAGGATGTCTGAGTTCTATTCCGAGCTTTCGCAAATGCTCAAGTACGAACCAGAAATTTATGGTTGGTTCTGGATGATGGCCGAAGCAAAGGAGACCGAGACGCAGGCGAAGAAGACCGAAACGAAGGCGAAGGAAGTCGAGACGAAGGAAACCGGGACGAAGGCGAAGAAGACCGAGACGAAGGAAACCGGGACGAAGGCGAAGAAGACCGAGACGAAGGAAACCGGGACGAAGGCGAAGAAGACCGAGACGAAGGAAACCGGGATGAAGGTGAAGAAGACCGAGACGAAGGAAACCGGGACGAAGGCGAAGGAGGTCGAGGCAGAGGCGAAGGAGGTCAAGACAGAGGCGAAGTAAACATTTTCAGTTGTTTTCATGTGTCTTTTTGAACATGACGATAATTGACAATTCTGTATGCTGAATTATTTTCATTTATGTTCAGCTTACATATTTTCAATCATCATTATGCTTTCTTTATTTATATTTAAATTTATAATAACTATATTTTATAATTATTATAAATCATGTCTGGTGAAAGAATTTTCGATATAGAAAAAGCTAAAACATTTCCAGATAATCATACTAAAATGTTAATAACTTTAATTAGAGAAGCGTTTAATGAAGAAGATATTGATGATATTAAGTTATTAGATATGATAATTGATAATCATATTCAAAGTGGAAGAAGAATTAATGAAGGAACATTTTATTTTTATAAAAAAGGACATATTAAATATCCTTTTTTATAAATTTGTTTTATAAAAATATTGAAATTTAAATTATTTAAATTATAAATAAATATTATAATTAATTTATGTTTTTATATATTCAAACTAATAATGATTGGAATTATGAAAATAAATGTAAATATGGAATAACTCAAAATCCATTAGAACGTCTAAATACTGATCAACATTCATATAAAACTTTATATAAATCAATATATGAATATACTATTACTGAACAATATAAATTAAATTTTAAACAAGTAGATAAAATTATTTCTATTATTGGTCGTAATATTAAATATATTGATAAATTAAAAAATAAATATAAATATGAATTTGTATATTTGAATGAAATTAATAAATATCTTGTTAATAATAATGGTGGAACTGAATTTATATATAATGATGGTTTAGAAATACTTGAAAAAATATTATTAATTGAATTTAATATTTTAGGAATTGAAATTAAAAAAATTAGTGTTAATGATTTGCAAAAAATTAATGATAATATTAAAAGTTCTAATAATAATGATGATTTTAATTTTGAATTTGTAGATAGTTATATATTAAGAGATTATCAAATACAAATCATTAATAAAGCTATTGAAATTATTAAAAATAAAAATAAATTATATTTAGAATTAGCAACAGGAGCAGGAAAAACAATAATAGCATATTCTATTATTAATATTATTAATCCAAAAATAGTAATAATATTAACACCAAGAATAAATATATGTGAACAAAATATTAGTGATAAATATAAACAAATATTGACTAATAAAGATTGTAATATTTTATGTTTTTGTATTCAATCATTTAAAAAAGTTTATGAAATAATAAAAAGTAATAAATATTCTGATATTTTTATTTGGTTTGATGAAGCACATTGGGCATTAGATGGATGGATTGAAAATAATTATAATAATAATTATATTAAAGATTTCTTTTTAATTGATGAAGAAAATATTAAATATAGATTATTTACATCTGCATCGCCAGATAAAAATTTTATTAATAGATATAAAAATATTTATGGTGAATTATATACACCAATTAAAGTATCTGAATTAATGAAAGAAAAATGGTTATGTAATATAAAAGTTCACATTTTTAAAGAAAAATATGATGATATAAATATTTTCAGTTTAATTCATTTTATTTTTAATATTTTTAAAGAATTAAATAAAAATTTAGGAATGAATTTTAATAAAGATTGTAATACTGCAACTGAACGTTTTATGATTCATTATAAATTATTTATTGAAAATAAAACAGATATTAAACCATTTTTATTATTAAATGATGAATATATTGATAAATTAACAATTGATATTGATAAAGAGTTTACTGATATTAATATTTTTAATGAATTTCATAATGCTATTGGTTATGTTGTTGCTAAATATTCTATGGGATATGATAATAAAAATATAGATTTATTAATATTTAATGATCCAAAATTATCCAGTAAAGATATAATTCAGTCTATTGGACGTGGTACACGACCAGACCAAAAAGCAGAAGAAGGAAAAAATAAAAGTAAAATTAATGATATAATATTGCCAGTTAATATTAATAAAGATGATAATGGAGAAGAATATGATAAAATTAAAGAAATAGTTAAATATTTAATAATAGATTTAGAATTAGAACCTGAACAAGTATTTAATTTTATTAATAACAAAATTAAAAAAAATAAATCAACAGTTGATTATAAAGAAGATGATGATGTAGAAATGAAAACTATAGAATCAATGATATATTATATTTATACAAATAATTATAATTGGACACTACAAAAATTAATAAAACAACTTTTGAATAATAATATTCATAATTATAAAGATTATCAAAAATATAGAAATGATAATCTTTATTTAAACTTGCCTGAAGAATTATTTAGAAGTTTTCCAAAATTTGATTTTTATAATACTTATAAATTAAATGAATGTATATATTATACTAAAGAAGAATGTATTAAAGCTATAGAAAAATATCAAAGAGATTTAATATATAATAAAAAAATTATTAATAATAGTGATAAAATAAAATATCTTAATAATAAAGATAATAAAATACCAAATGAATGTTTATGGTATTTTTATGGTGGGAATTCAAAAGATTATTTAATCTTTTAATCACATAAAAATGAATCAAAAAATAATTCACCTTGTTTTTTATTATTTTCAATTTCTTTATTTAAATTATCAATTAAATTATTATTAAAATCTAAATATTCTACAATTTCTTTTTGTTTTTCTAAAGAAGGAATTGGAATTTTAATATTATTTAAATTTTCTTTTGTAATACCTTGTATAGTTGCACCATGTGCATAATTTGATAAGTTACCTAAATATTTAATAGCAAAATATAAATATTTAATATTTTCAGTAGTATCTTTAATAATAAACATATGATCACTAGGAAATGATTTACCAGATAATAATAATATTTGTCCAATAGTACCATTTCTAGCAATTAATATATAATTATCATCAACTAAAAAATCATTTGTATAACCTGTAATACCTCCTGTTCCATAATAAGGATATAATGTTCCTTTTTTATCATCACTTGTTTTATTTTTACCTGTTTTTATATTTGTACAAATTTCTCCTAAAGTTTTAATTTCTATTTTTTTATTATTTAAAGTTATTTTTAAATAATTTTCATTTAATTTTTTAATTTCTTCGATTTTTTGATTACTTGTTTTAATATTTTTTTCATATATTAAATCTAAATATTCAACAATTTCTTTTTGATATTCTATTGATGGAATTGGTATTTTAATATCATAATAATTTATTTTATTTATCATAGGTATTGCTGTTCCAGTAATATATTTATTAAATATTAATTGATTTAATTTTAAATAATAATAAATATATTTTGTTAAACATTCATTATTATTTTTAACTTTACTTATAAACATTGATGTTCCAATAGCAAATTTTTCATTATTTGTCATAAATATACTTTCTTTAATTGTTGAACCTCTGCTACCATGAATAATAAATGTCCCCTCATATTGATATTCATTATGACTTGTTTCTTCTCTTGAACATGTAAAGAACCTAAATATGCCATCTACTCTATCAGAAGATGAAATATTTTTACTTATTGAAATATCTTCACAAATTTCACCTAAAGTTTTAATTTGAATATCTATATCATAATTTTTAATTTCTTCTTTTTTACTAATATTAAATTGATATATTTCATTTAATTTTTCTTTACCTAATATTTTTATACCATTACTATTAATCTCTATAAATTCTACTTCTTGATTATAATTATCAAAATTACCTTTTTGAAATATTAATACTTTTGTTTTAATTCCTGTATTTATAAAAACACCACCTTCAATATTAATAATTTTTAATATTTTACATTTATCTAATATAAATGTTCTAATATCAATATTACTATTATTATTTGATGTCATTAATTCCCCATCAGGCAATACTATAGCACATACGCCATTTTCTTTTAACAAATAAATAACTAATTGGATAAATAGATTAGTTCCTTTATTTGTATTAATAGGATAAATATCTTCAAATTTTAAACTACTATCTTTATAATTTAATTTTTTATATGATTCAAAATTTTCTTTTAATTCTTTATAATTATTTTTTGTACCAAAGGGGGGATTTGTAAAGATAATATTAAATTTTTTATTTTCAAATAAATAAGGATTTTCAATTAATGAATTACATCTAATAATATTATCATTATATTCATTTGTTGTAAGCATTAATGAAGCTATACCAAATTTAATAGTATCTTTTTCAATATCACAACCATAAATATTTGAAGGTAAAATTTTATCTTTACAATATCTATAAGTATAACATAATAAACCACCTGTTCCCATACATGGATCACAAATATCAAGATTTAATTTATCTAAACTTAAAATGATATCTTTTAAACCACAATCATTTAATGTTTTTTCGATGATTGATCTCGGTGTGAAAAATTGCCCAAGCTGTTTAGAATTAACATTACCTTGATATTTTAAAAAATATTCATGAATATCACCATTATGTTCAGCAAAATTATGAATAAAATCATCATTAATTGAAATTTTAGAAATAATTTTAATTAATTCATTAATATCATATGAATTAGGAGTATTAAATCTATAATCATCTTTTGAATAAATATTTTTTAATATATCCGAAACACAATAAATTATAAATTCTTTCCATTCATCTTCAATAGAATTTCCTTTATATTCTAAAATTTTATTAATATCATATAAATATTCAATATAATTTAAATGTTTTTGAATTATTTCTTTTTCTTCTTCATCTTTAATATTATCAATATTATTATTATATGTTTCTTTAAAATCTTTTAAAATACTATTTGTTTCTTTATAATCATTAACTATTTTTTCAATATATACATTTTTATTACTTAATAATATATTAAAAATTCTAATAATTAATACACGCATAATATCATTTTGTGCTTTAGAACCAACAATTCCAGAACTTTTATATAAATAATTATGACATTGTTTAATAATTAATTCTAAATTATTAATTTCAATATCTGGTTTATCATTAATAGATAATTTAGATAATTCTTTTAATAATGTTGCTTGTGCTTTAGGTTTTTTTTGTTTAGTCAAATGATCTATTTTATTATCTTTACAATATTGAATTAATTCATCATGTGACATATCTTTAAAACTCATAATTTATATATAAATATATGGATTTTATTATTAAGTTGTTTATAAATCAATTTTTTTTATAATTTATAAAAAAAATATTTAAATCAAAAAAGATAATAATATAAAAAAATTATATAGATAGTAATACTTATAAAAAACTATTATTCAGATAGTAAAAAATAATTATTTTTTTTTTAATTTTTTTGGTAAATATTTATATAAATTTAATTTTTCTATTTTTGTAATAAATTCATCATTTAATTTATTTTTTAAATATGATTCAGATAAAATTTCAGGTTTATATTTTAACATTTCAAATAAAAAATCATCATCATTTTTTAATCTATTAGAAATATAATTAAATATTTCATAATTTTTAAAAAAAATTATTAACATAACTTCTTTATTATCTAATATTTGTTTTGATATATTTTTAAAAATATGAATATTATCATTATTAATATCAATATCTAATAATATTTTTTCTTGTAATCTTTCTGATAAATATTTTATTTTATTTATATCATTATTAATAATAATATTACCTATATCATTATCATCTTTAAAATCATTATTTAAAATTTCAATAATATTTATATTTTTTTGTAATAAATATAATATAAATTCTTTATTTGTTTTTAATCTATTTGATGCATATTTAAAATTATTATAATTATATTCAATAGCATTAGATATAATTTGTTCATCATCTTTTAATTTATTAGAAACATATTTTATTACATTTCCATTATTTTTAGTAGCTTTAAATACAATATCATAATCATTTTTTAATTGTTCTGATGCAAATTCTAAAGCTAAACTATTATTTTCAATAGCTTCTAATACAATATCTTTATCATTTTTTAATTCTTTACTTATATAATTTAATAATAAACCTTCTTTTTTAACTAATTCTAAACCAATATCTTTATCTTTTAATAATTCTTTTGATATATATTCAAAAACTTCTATTTCATTTATTATTGCTTCTAATACTATTTCTTTATTATTTTTTAATTCTTTACTTGCATATTCTAAAGCTGTACCAATATTTTTAACTGCTTCTAATGCTATTTCTTTATCATTTTTTAATTCTTTACTTGCATATTCTAAAGCTTCACCAACATTTTTAACTGCTTCTAATACAATTTCTCTATCATTTTGTAATTCTTTACTTGCATATTCTAAAACATAACCATTATTTTTAACTGCTTCTAATACAATTTCTTTATCATTTTGTAATTCTTTTGATGCATATTGTAAAGCTAAACTATTATTTTTAACTGCTTCTAATACAATTTCTTTATCATTTTGTAATTCTTTTGAAGCATGTTTTAAAGATAAACCTTCATTCTTAATAGCTTCTAATACTACTTCTTTATCATTTTTTAATTTTTTTGAAGCATGTTTTAAAGATAAACCATTATTTTTAACTGATTCTAATACTACTTCTTTATCATTTTGTAATTCTTTTGATGTAAACATTAAAACACAAAAATGACTTTTAATTGTTTTAAATATAAAATCTTCTTTTTCTGAATAGTTTTTTTCAGAATTATAATTTTTAATAGCTTCTAATACAATTTCTCTATTATTTTGAAATTTTTTATTTGCATATTCTAAAGCTAAACCATTATTTATTACAGCTTCTAATACTATTTTTTTATCATTTTGTAATTCTTCATTTGCATATTCTAAAGCTAAACCATTATTTTTTACAGCTTCTAATACTATTTCTTTATCTTTTTTAAATTTTTTATTTAATGTTTCTAATACTAAACCATTATTTTTAATTGCTTCTAATATTATTTCTTTATCATTTTTTAATTGAATTGATGCATAATTTAATGATATGCCAATATTTTTTACTGCTTCTAATACAATATTTTTATCATTTTTTAATTCTTTACTAGCATATTCTAATAATAAACCATTATCTTTAACCACTTCTAAAACAATATATTTATCATTTTTATATTTATCATCTAAAAATTCAAATATAAAACTATTAATTTTAATTGCTTCTAATATAAAATCTTTATCATTATGTAATTCTTTACTAGCATATTTTATTATTGATTCGTTATTTTTTATAGCTTGTAATACAATTTCTTTATCATTTTGAAATTCTTTAGATATATATTGTAATACATAACTATTATTTTTTATAATTTCAAATATAAAATCTTTATTATTCTGTAATTCTTTACTTGCATATTGTATTATAGAAGAATCATTTTTTACAGCTTGTAATACAATTTCTTTATTATTTTGTAATTCTTTACTTGCATATTTTAATATAAATTTATTATTAGATAACATTTATAAATTGTATTAATGTTATTATTTTATATTATTTATTAAAATAAATAATTATATAAATTATATATATATTGAATATTATGATGATAAAGAAATCAAAAATTAGCAGGATATATTATGATTGGTATAGGTTTTTTGTTAATAATTATAATTATAATTAACAAATATTATTTTAGAATATCTATTCCTCATAGATTTTCTGAAATAATATGTTTTTTTATTAGTTTTGTATTATTAATATTTAACCAAAAATAAATATATCAGAGCTTTTTACTCTATTTAACTTAAAATAAAGTAAAGCTATAACATAAAAGAAACATGTCAGAGCTTTTTACTCTATTTAACTTAAAATAAAGTAAAGCTATAACATAAAAGAAACATGTCAGAGCTTTTTACTCTATTATATATCAACTTCAATTATATGTAAACCACAGTTGGTATAAAATTGGTGTTGAAAATCACAGGCGTCGGAGTCGGAGCTTAAACTGGAGCTGGAGCTGGAGCTGGAGCTGGAGCTGGAGCTGGAGCTGGAGCTGGAGCTGGAGCTGGAGTCGGAGCTGGAGCTGGATACGGATCCGAAATGTATATCAAATACGGGGTTTTGTCGTACTTTTCGTACACGTATGTGTTGTAATTTACGTCCTCGTCTTTGTTGTACTTTTTGTACACGTCTTTGTTGTAATTTACGTCTTCGTCTTTATTAAGCATCTCTTGATTTTAAATATTTATTTTTTAATGGATTTAATATAAAAAAAAATATTCAATTTTTTTATTTAGATTCAATTGATAAACATTCTGGAGGAATTATATTATTAACATCTCCATCTGATAATATATAATTATTATCAGATTTAATAAATTTTATTCCTAATGTTTTTGCTTTTTGAATATCTATTTTTATAATAATTTCTGAATAATATAATACATTTTCTTTATTTTTTACCATATGAATATGTTGTCTATTCATTCTTGATAATCCAACTTTCATTATATTTTCACTATTTATTTTTGATGTACCATGATAAGCAAATAAAATATCACTTTCAATTTCTTTACCTATTTCAATTGTTTTATGTTTTGAATGTCCTTGATTTGCTCTAATAAATTTATTGTCATCTGATAATTTATATCTACTTTTACTATCATTATCAACTATATATTTAATTGTTTCAAATGTTATTTTATATTTTTTTAATTCTGAATGATTTAATAATATATTAATATCAACATAACCATTAACATCTGTTTCTATATTTGAATGTCTTAAAATATAAGACATTGTTTTTGAAACTTTGGTTAAATCTGACATTTATTAATTATTATTAATTAATATCAAATATTTAAATTATTTATATTTCAATTTTTTTTATTTTAATGGTAATACAGTTAATAAATTACTATATTTTATTTAATTTAATTTACAGCTGAATTAACAATTACTTTATATACTAATGCTTCTTGTTTTATTAACATTTGTAGTGCTATTTCAGGAGTATAATTTGCTTCAACAATATTTATAGTAAAACCATAATTATCAATAGATTTATAAATTATTTAAAAAATAAATATTATTTTTATATAATATTTATTTTTATGAATGAAAAATTATTAGAATATTATCAAAATGAATTATTTAATGAATTAACAGTACCATATAATATATTTAAAGTATTTTTAAATATAAATAATAATAATTTTGATTATATAAAAGAAGAATATATAAATACATTACATATTAAATCAATTAATAAACCAATAATTGTAATAATTCATGGTTTTGCATCTGGATTAGCTACATTTATAAATATATATGAAAAATTATATAATATATATGATATATATGCAATTGATTTAATAGGTTATGGATTATCATCTAAACCAACATTTACTAATAATAATATTTTATCTGAAAATCTTTTCATTGATGCATTAGAAGCATGGAGAATTAAATTAAATTTAAAATCAATTACATTATGTGCACATTCATTTGGATGTTATATATCTATAAATTATTATAATAAATATCCAGATAATGTTAAATCATTAATATTAGTTGAGCCATGGAATTTTTCAGATAATAGATTAAATATTACTCCAATAATACAAAAATTACCATTAATTAATTTTATTACTTTATTAAAAATATGTAAACCAATTAGTTATTATTTAATGTATATTATTAGTTATGATGAACATGTGGAATAATTATCCTTATTCAATAATATATATTATTGAATAAGGATAAAATATATATTAATTTTTTTAAATTTAAAAAAAATTTTATTTAAAAAATATTTTATTTTTAAACTTATAAT
>JACCEC010302420.1_pt1 | contig 14833 bp, 14 predicted proteins | sample 7450121 | NCBI WGS metagenome assembly JACCEC01 (sample SAMN15323455, study PRJNA562643) | freshwater metagenome | isolation source: river surface water | place: USA:Blue River Watershed | collected 2017-08-18 | reverse complement strand
GCACGCCCTCGATCTCCACGGTCTGGGCAAACATCGCAGCCGGCCGCACCCACAACCCCCGTTCGCCATACAACGCGCGGTACACCGTCATGGGCTCGAGCGTTTCGCTGTGCCTCGCGGTGTCGATCACCTCATACAGGCCGCCCTTGTAATGGCGGTACAGCCCAGGGCGGGTCGGCGTCAGTGCAGGCAGGTCGCTGTCGTTCATGGCAGTCCTAGAAAGTGACTCATTCCAAAAAAAAGACCCGGCATCGCTGCCGGGCCGTTCATCCGTCGGCGTCCCTTCACGGAACACCGATCCTGGGCTGCGTTTAAACCGTCACGCCCTTGGCCGTCTCCGCGTACTCCTCGATCTGGTCGAAGTTCATGTACTTGTAGACACTGGCGGCATCCTGGTTGAGAACGCCCACGGCTTCGCGGTACTCCGCCACCGTGGGAATTCTGCCCAGCTTGGAACACACCGCCGCCAATTCCGCCGAGACCAGGAACACATTGGTGTTCTTGCCCAGACGGTTGGGGAAATTGCGGGTGGAGGTGGACACCACGGTGGCGCCTTCACGCACCTGCGCCTGGTTGCCCATGCACAGCGAGCAGCCGGGCATTTCGGTGCGGGCACCGGCCGCGCCGAACGTCGAGTAGTGACCTTCCTTGATCAACTCGCTCTCGTCCATCTTGGTTGGCGGGGCCACCCACAGCTTGACCGGGATGTCACGAGCGCCCCCCAGCACCTTGGAGGCGGCACGGAAGTGACCGATGTTGGTCATGCACGAACCGATAAAGGCTTCGTCGATCTTGGTGCCGGCCACGTCGCTCATGAACTTGGCATCATCCGGGTCGTTCGGGCAGCAGACGATGGGCTCCTTGATCTCGGCCAGGTCGATCTCGATCACGGCCGCGTATTCGGCATCCTTGTCAGCCTCGAGCAGGTTGGGCTTGGCCAACCAGGCCTCGACCGCCTTGATGCGGCGCTCCAGCGTGCGCTTGTCCTGGTAGCCGTTGGCGATCATGTTCTTCATCAGCACAACGTTGGACTTGAGGTACTCGGCCACCGGCGCCTGGTTGAGCTTGATGGTGCAGCCAGCCGCGGAGCGCTCGGCAGACGCGTCGGACAGTTCGAACGCCTGCTCGACCTTCAGGTCCGGCAGCCCTTCGATTTCCAGAATGCGGCCGGAGAACACGTTCTTCTTGCCCTTCTTCTCCACCGTGAGCAAGCCCGCCTTGATGGCATAGAGCGGGATGGCATGCACCAGGTCACGCAGGGTGACGCCGGGCTGCATCTGCCCCTTGAAGCGCACCAGCACCGATTCGGGCATGTCCAGCGGCATCACGCCCGTGGCGGCACCAAAGGCCACCAGGCCGGAGCCCGCGGGGAAGGAAATGCCAATCGGGAAGCGGGTGTGCGAGTCCCCACCCGTGCCGACGGTATCGGGCAGCAGCAGGCGGTTGAGCCAGCTGTGGATCACGCCATCGCCCGGACGCAAGGCCACGCCGCCGCGGTTGCTGATGAAGGCGGGCAGTTCGTGGTGCATCTTCACGTCCACCGCCTTGGGATAGGCTGCCGTGTGGCAGAACGACTGCATCACCATGTCGGCACTGAAGCCCAGGCAGGCCAGGTCTTTGAGCTCGTCGCGGGTCATCGGACCGGTGGTGTCCTGGCTGCCGACAGTGGTCATCTTGGGTTCGCAGTAGGTACCGGGGCGAATGCCCTGGCCTTCGGGCATGCCGCAGGCACGGCCGACCATCTTCTGCGCCAGGGTGAAGCCCTTGCCCGTGTCCTTCGGGGCCTTGGGCAGGCGGAACAAGGTGGAAGCAGGCAAGCCCAGGAACTCACGCGCCTTGCCCGTCAGGCTACGGCCGATGATCAGGTTGATACGGCCGCCGGCACGCACCTCGTCAAACAGCACCTCGCTCTTGAGCTGGAACTCGGCCACGGTGGTCCCGCCCTTGGTGATCTTGCCGTCGTAGGGCAGCACCTCGATCACATCACCCATCTCGAGTTTGGACACGTCCACTTCGATCGGCAGCGAGCCGGAGTCCTCCTGGGTGTTGTAGAAGATGGGCGCAATCTTGCCGCCCAGGGTCACGCCTCCAAAGCGCTTGTTGGGCACGAAGGGGATGTCCTGGCCCGTGGCCCAGATCACGCTGTTGGTCGCGGACTTGCGTGAAGAGCCGGTGCCGACCACGTCGCCAACGTAGGCGACCAGGTGGCCCTTTTTCTTCAGGTCGTCGATGAACTGCATCGGGCCACGCTTGCCGTCTTCCTCGGGCTTGAAAGCTGCATCAGGTCGGGTGTTCTTGAGCATGGCCAGGTAGTGCATCGGGATGTCCGGGCGGCTCCAGGCGTCAGGCGCGGGCGAAAGGTCGTCGGTGTTGGTTTCACCGGGCACCTTGAACACGGTCACGGTGATGCTCTTGGGCACTTCGGGGCGGCTGGTGAACCACTCGGCATCAGCCCAGCTCTGAATCACTTCCTGGGCCTTGGCGTTGCCCGCCTTGGCCTTGTCGGCCACATCGTGGAAGGCGTCAAACATCAGCAGGGTTTTCTTCAAACCCTCAGCGGCCACGCCGGCGACGTCCTTGTCACCCAGCAGGTCGATCAGCGGCTTGACGTTGTAGCCACCCACCATGGTGCCGAGCAGTTCGGTGGCTTTGGCTTTGCTGAGGAGCGCCACGGACAGATCGCCATGGGCCACAGCCGACAGGAAGGAGGCTTTGACCTTGGCCGCATCGTCCACGCCCGGGGGCACGCGGTGGGTGATGAGGTCGACCAGAAAGGCCTCCTCGCCCTTGGGTGGGTTCTTGATCAGTTCGATGACGTCGGCCACCTGCTGGGCCGTCAACGGCAGCGGCGGGATGCCGAGGGCTGCGCGCTCGGCCACGTGGTCACGGTAGGCTTTCAACATGGGTCTCTCTCCTGTAAATGGCGAAAAAAATTATTGGCGGGCCAGGTCACGTCCGCCTTCAAGCAGATGGACCGGTGGCGCCAGCTTCATGGCCTGAGCCACGGCCGCCTGGGCCGGGCTTTGACATTCATCGGCCAGACGCTGACCGAGTTGGCTGTTCATCAACATCGATTTGTTGGACAACTGGATCCAGACCGCGCCCTTGCGCGAGTCTTCCAGTCGCAGCGCGCCCGTTTTGGACATCACGGGCGCCAGGTGATACGTCTGCTGCTTGTGGTGCAGAAAAAAACGACCGGGGGATTTGTCGTCCGTGGTGATAACCACCGACTGTCCCAGTTCACACGCCATCTGGCCCAGATGCACCTGATCGGCCAAGGCCATCAACTCGGGCTCCAGCCCTGGCATGACCTCAGAGGCAGAGGCCAGCGCCGCGGCGGTGGCTGCCCCTGCAGCCAGGGCAGCCGGCTTGCGGGCTGCCTCGCGTCGGGGCTTGGAAGCCGCCGCGTTCGCCGGTTTGACGTTGCTGCTGGCGCGGGGGCGGAACGTGTCGGCTGAAGCGCCACCTCCCTGGGAGCCCGTCTGGGCGCCTGCCCATCCTGTCAGACACAGCAGACTGCACACCACCACACGACCTGTCCTGCGCATCATCATCGGCTCCTAGGATGTCTGAAAAAACGCCCGGACTTCGGTCGGTAACACACGCCCGGTGTTGAAGGCTCGCTGCAACACTTGCCAGAAAAAACGGTAGCTGGCGCGGTCGTGCAACTGACCCTGGTGGCTGATCGGCGCCCACTGAGCAGCGATCGCAGCCAGCAGGATAGCACTCGCCTGCTCGATGGCCTGGGCATCGGGCGCCATGGCGTCCAGGATGGGACGGATTTGCGCCGGGTGGATGCTCCACATGCGCGTGTAGCCCAACTCACGCGCGGCACGCTCGGCGGCACCGCGCATGGCCTGGGTATCGCTGAATTCGGTGACCACACAATGCGAGGGCACCTTGCCGTGCGCATGGCAGGCACTGGCAATGTCGAGCTTGGCGCGTACCACCAGCGGATGGGTGAACTGCCCCGCCACCCCCATGCCACTGGCCGGGATGGCACCGGCATGCGCCGAGACAAAGTCCATCAAACCAAAGCTGATGGACTGCACCCGCGGGTGCGCTGCAATGTCAAACGCTCGGTGCACCGCAGCGGGTGACTCCACCAACACATGCAAGGGCAAGTCGGGATGGCCCGCACGGTCCAGCGCCGCGGCCGCCACCGCCACATCGGCCGGTGACTCGACTTTGGGCACCATCACATGCCGCAGACGCGCACCGGCCTGGCCCACGATGCTCGACACATCAGCCTCAAAGCTCGGATGATCCACCGGGTGCACCCGCACCGCGACGCGGGCTGACGGATCAGCATGCAGGGCCAGCTCGGTCACCAGCGCCGCGTGCTCGACTTCGCCGCCCACGGGCGCACCGTCCTCGCAATCCAGGGTGACATCCACCACGCAAGTACCGAATTCCTGCAGCATCTCGGCCTGCAATTGCAGGCTTTTGCGCATGCGGACCTCGACGCCGCTGTAGTGGTCACAGACCGGAAGGCTGACTGCCCCGGCCTGCGCCCCCAGCAGGACCTCGCGTGGATGGGTCATGCCGTGGCCCTGTCAGACCAAGTGAGCGACGCCCGCCTGCTCTTCCTGCAGTTCCTTCAGGGTCTTGTTGATGCAAGCCTGGCTGAACTCGTCGATCGTCAGGCCTTCGACCACCTTGTACTCACCGCCCTCGCAGGTGACGGGGAAGCCAAACATCACGTCCTTGGGGATGCCGTACCAGCCTTGGGACGGAATACCCATGGTGACCCAGTGGCCCTGGGTGCCCAGCGCCCAGTCCCGCATGTGGTCGATGGCAGCATTGGCCGCCGAGGCAGCGGAGGAGAGGCCACGCGCTTCGATGATGGCCGCGCCACGCTTGCCCACGGTGGGCAGGAACACGTTGGCGTTCCACTCCTGGTCATTGATCATGGCCTTGACAGATTCGCCTTTGATGGTGGCAAAACGGTAGTCGGCGTACATGGTGGGCGAGTGGTTGCCCCACACGCACAGTTTTTCGATATCAGCCACGGCCTTGCCGGTCTTGGCAGCGATTTGCGACGCAGCACGGTTGTGGTCCAGGCGCAGCATGGCGGTGAAGTTCTTGGCCGGCAGGTTCGGGGCCGACTTCATGGCGATGTAGGCGTTGGTGTTGGCCGGGTTGCCAACCACCAGCACTTTCACGTTGCGCGAGGCCACCGCGTTCAGGGCCTTGCCCTGGGCCGTGAAGATGGCGCCGTTGATCGCCAGCAGCTCGGCACGCTCCATGCCGGGGCCGCGGGGGCGAGAGCCCACCAGCAGAGCGTAGTCGGTGTCCTTGAAGGCGGTCATCGGGTCCGAGTGGGCCTCCATGCCCACCAGCAGCGGGAAGGCGCAATCCTCGAGCTCCATCATGACGCCCTTGAGCGCTTTTTGGGCCTTTTCGTCGGGAATTTCGAGCAATTGCAGGATGACGGGCTGGTCCTTGCCCAGCATTTCGCCGGAGGCAATGCGAAACAGCAGGGCGTAACCGATTTGACCGGCGGCACCGGTGACGGCGACGCGAACAGGCTTCTTGCTCATGGGAAAAAACTCCAGTGGATGGTGAAAGGGACGACTGTCAGACGCCGAAGTTTACCCTCGAAAACCCTGACGCGACCTGTCTTATGTCTTATAGAAGATATGATCGCGCCTTGACACCGGCCTGACGCATCACGCGACAGCCGCTGACCGTTTGACCTTGCGCATGCCCACCCACCCCGCCTATCTCCCCGAACCTGCTGCCAGCACCGATCTGGCACCGCTCGCGGCCGTGCCCGCCTTCAGCCCGCTGTACCAGCAAATCAAGGGCCTGATGCTGCAAAGCCTGCAATCCGGCGAGTGGAAACCGGGTGAGGCCATCCCCAGCGAAATGGAGCTGGCCGCCCGCTACCGGGTCAGCCAGGGCACGGTGCGCAAGGCCATTGACGAGCTGGCCACCGAAAACCTGGTGACCCGGCGCCAGGGCAAGGGCACCTTTGTGACCACCCATGCCGAGGAGCAGGTGCAGTACCGTTTTCTCAAGCTGGTGCCCGATGGGCGGGACACCCCAGGGCAAGAGCCGGCACAGCGCACCATCATCGACTGCAAGCGCGTGCGCGCAGGCGCCGATGTTTCACGCGCGCTTCGCTTGCGAGGCGGTGAACCCGTGCTGCATGTGCGCCGGGTGCTGAGTTTTTCGGGCGTGCCCACCATTCTGGAGGACCTGTGGCTGCCCGGCGGCCCATTCAAAGGCCTCACGGCCGAGCGCCTGCGGGCCCACCGGGGCGCCATGTACGCCCTGTTTGAAACCGAATTTGGTGTGCGAATGGTGCGCGCTGACGAGCAAATTCGCGCGGTCCAACCCGATGACGAGCAGGCCCGCTGGCTCGGGGTCACCTGCGCGACCCCTTTGTTGAGCGTTGAGCGGGTGGCTTACACCTATCATGACACCCCGATGGAGTGGCGTCGCGGCCTGTACAGAACCGACACGCGTCACTACCGCAACAGCTTGAACTAGGGGAATCAGTGAAACCCTCGCGTCAGGTTGTTCGGTTGCAATAGAATTTTCCGCGCCACCTGCCATCCCCAGGTATGTCCTCGACCCCGCAGGTGCACCCCAGAAAGACCTCCTCATGACAGAACTTGCCAAAAAGCGGCCTGAATTCCGCAACATCAACGCCCTGAAAGATCTGCCGACCTACCGCTTGCCTGCGGCCGGGATCGTCTCGATCCTCCACCGCATCAGCGGCTTCATCATGTTTCTGCTGCTGCCATTCATCATCTGGCTGTTCGACACCTCGGTCTCCTCCGAGTATTCCTTTGCCCGCTTCAAGGCCGCCTTCAACATCGGTCTTGGGGTGTTCCCAGGCTGGTTCATCAAGCTGGTGGCCTTGGGCCTGATCTGGGCCTACCTGCATCACCTGATTGCCGGCATGCGCCACGTCTACATGGATGTGCACCACGCAGTCAGCAAAGAATTCGGCCGCTCGTCGGCCCTCGTCACTCTGGCCTTGAGCGTTGGACTCACGCTGGTGCTGGGTGCCAAGCTGTTTGGCCTGTACTGAACCTGAGCGACCCTCTCCTGGCGCTGTCCTCCACCCAACAAAGGATTCCCCTCATGTCTGTCAACTACGGTTCCAAGCGCATCGTCACCGGTGCGCACTACGGCTTGCGCGACTGGCTCGCGCAACGTGTCACCGCCGTCCTCATGGTGCTGTTCACCGCTGCCATCCTGGTTCAAGTGCTGTTTTCGCGTGGCGAAGTCAGCTATGACCTGTGGGCCGGCATTTTTTCTGCGCAGTGGATGAAGGCCCTGACCTTCGCCATCGTGGTGGCTCTGGTCTACCACGTGTGGGTCGGCATGCGCGACATCTGGATGGACTACATCAAGCCGGTGGGCTTGCGTCTGGTCCTGCAAATTTTCACCATCGTCTGGTTGCTGTCGTGTGGCGGCTGGGCGGTTCAGGTTCTGTGGAGGCTCTAAAACATGTCAAGTACATCCATCGCACGTCGCCGCTTTGACGTCGTCATCGTTGGCGCCGGCGGCTCCGGCATGCGTGCCTCGCTGCAACTCGCCCGTGCCGGGCTCAACGTGGCCGTGCTCTCCAAGGTGTTCCCCACCCGCTCGCACACGGTCGCGGCGCAAGGGGGTATTGGCGCGTCACTCGGCAACATGTCCGAGGACAACTGGCACTACCACTTCTACGACACCGTCAAGGGATCCGACTGGCTCGGCGACCAGGACGCGATCGAATTCATGTGCCGTGAGGCGCCCAAGGTTGTGTACGACCTGGAGCACATGGGCATGCCCTTTGACCGCAACCCGGACGGCACCATCTACCAGCGTCCGTTTGGTGGCCACACCGCCAACTACGGCGAAAAGCCGGTCCAACGCGCCTGCGCCGCGGCCGACCGCACCGGCCACGCCATGCTGCACACGCTGTACCAGCAAAACGTCAAGGCCAAAACCAGTTTCTTCGTGGAGTGGATGGCACTGGACCTGATCCGCGACGCCGAAGGCGATGTGGTGGGCGTGACCGCCTTGGAGATGGAAACCGGCGACCTGTACATCCTGGAAGCCAAGACTGTGTTGATGGCCACCGGTGGCGCCGGCCGTATTTTTGCGGCCTCCACCAACGCCTTCATCAACACCGGTGACGGCCTGGGCATGGCGGCTCGCGCCGGCATCCCGCTGGAAGACATGGAGTTCTGGCAGTTCCACCCCACCGGCGTGGCCGGTGCCGGCGTGTTGCTGACCGAAGGCTGCCGTGGCGAAGGCGCCATTTTGCTCAACAGCAACGGCGAGCGGTTCATGGAGCGCTACGCCCCGACCCTGAAAGACCTGGCTCCGCGAGACTTCGTCTCTCGCTCGATGGACCAAGAGATCAAGGAAGGCCGTGGCTGTGGCCCCAACAAGGACTACGTGCTGCTGAAACTCGACCACCTGGGCGCCGACACCATCATGAAGCGCCTGCCCTCGGTGTACGAAATTGGCCACAACTTTGCCAACGTCGACATCACCAAGGAGCCGATCCCCGTGGTGCCGACCATCCACTACCAGATGGGCGGCATTCCCACCAACATCCACGGCCAGGTCGTCATGCAGACCGCCACCAACCACGCCGAGCCCATCAACGGCCTGTACGCGGTGGGCGAGTGCTCCTGCGTGTCGGTACACGGCGCCAACCGCCTGGGCACCAACTCGCTGCTGGACCTGCTGGTGTTTGGCCGCGCAGCAGGCAACCACATCGTCGACTTCAACCTCAAGAACAAGTCGCACAAGCCCCTGCCCGCCGATGCGGCTGACAAGACCCTGGCTCGCCTGGCGCGCCTGGAGTCGGCCAGCAAGGGCGAATATGCGCAGGTGGTGGCGAACGACATTCGCGCCACCATGCAGCAACACGCCGGCGTGTTCCGCACCCAGGCCAGCATGGACGAAGGCGTGCGCAAGATCGCCGAGATCCGCGAGCGCGTGAACGCCGTGGGCCTGGCCGACCACTCCAAGGTGTTCAACACCGCGCGCATCGAGGCCCTGGAAGTCGAGAACCTGATCGAATCCGCGCAGGCCACCATGGTCTCGGCAGCGGCCCGCAAGGAGTGCCGTGGCGCCCACACCGTCAACGACTACGAGCGCCCGGCCGATGACCCGGTGGCACCGCTGGGTCGCGACGATGCCAACTGGATGAAGCACAGCTTGTGGCACAGCGCCTCCAACTCGCTCACCTACAAGCCGGTCAACCTCAAGCCGCTGAGCGTGGACTCTGTCCCGCCCAAGGTCCGCACTTTCTAAGAAAGAACCGCCATGCAACGCACGTTCCAGATTTACCGCTACGACCCCGACAAGGATGCCAAGCCCTACATGCAGACCATCTCGATTGAGCTCGATGGTCACGAGCGCATGTTGCTCGACGCCCTGGTCAAGCTCAAGCAAGTGGACCCCTCCCTGTCGTTTCGCCGCTCCTGCCGCGAAGGGGTGTGTGGCTCGGATGCCATGAACATCAACGGCAAGAACGGTCTGGCCTGCCTGACCAACATGCGCGACCTCCCGGGCACCATCGTGCTCAAGCCGCTGCCAGGCCTGCCGGTCATCCGCGACCTCATCGTCGACATGACCCAGTTCTTCAAGCAGTACCACTCGATCAAGCCCTACCTCGTCAACGACACACTGCCGCCCGAAAAAGAACGCCTGCAGTCGCCTGAGGAGCGTGACGAACTCAACGGCCTGTACGAGTGCATCCTGTGTGCCAGCTGCTCCACCAGCTGCCCCTCGTTCTGGTGGAACCCCGACAAGTTCGTGGGCCCCGCCGGTCTGTTGCAGGCCTACCGCTTCATCGCCGACAGCCGTGACCAGGCCACCAGCGAACGTCTCGACAATCTGGAAGACCCGTACCGTCTGTTCCGCTGCCACACCATCATGAACTGTGTGGACGTGTGCCCCAAGAGCCTGAACCCGACCAAGGCGATTGGCAAGATCAAGGAACTGATGGTGCGTCGCGCCGTCTGACCATGCGAGACGAGCGCATCGATGCCCTGGACCCGTCCCAGGCTCTTGACGAAAGAGGCCTGAGCAAGCTGCGCTGGCGTTGCCGCCGTGGCTTGCTGGAAAACGACCTGTTCATCGAGCGCTTCTTTGATCGCTACGCCCCCACCCTCACGGTGGGTCAGGCCCAGGGCATGTACGACCTGATGGAACTGTCCGACAACGACTTGATGGATCTGTTGCTGCGCCGACGCGAGCCCGACGGCTCGCTGACGCAGCCTCACACCCTTGAAGTTCTCACCCTGCTGCGCGCCTGAACCCCCGCCCCTTTTACCTAGGAAACCGCCATGAAACTCGCCGATTACAAAGCCACCCTGTCGTTCAGCAACGGGAGCCCTGCCATGGAGATGCCCGTCTACCACGGCTCTATCGGCCCGGATGTCATCGACATCCGCAAGCTCTACGGCCAAACCGGCATGTTCACCTATGACCCGGGTTTCCTCTCCACCGCCTCCTGCCAGTCGGCCATCACCTACATCGATGGTGACAAGGGCGAGTTGCTGTACCGCGGTTACCCGATCGAGCAGATCGCCCAGAATTGCGACTACCTCGACACCTGCTACCTGCTGCTCAATGGCGAGTTGCCCAACGACAAGGAGCGCCACGACTTTCACAAACTCGTGACCAACCACACCATGGTCAACGAGCAGATGCAATTCTTCCTGCGCGGCTTCCGTCGCGATGCCCACCCCATGGCGGTGCTGACCGGCCTGATTGGCGCGCTCTCGGCCTTCTACCACGACAGCACCGACATCAACAACCCGGAGCACCGCCACATTGCGGCCATCCGCCTGATTGCCAAGCTGCCCACGCTGGTGGCCATGGCCTACAAGTACGGCATCGGTCAGCCCTACATGTACCCGCGCAACGAGTTGAGCTACTCGGGCAACTTCCTGCGCATGATGTTTGGCACGCCCTGCGAGGACTACAAGGTCAACCCGGTGCTGGAGCGCGCGCTCGACCGCATCTTCATCCTTCACGCCGACCACGAGCAAAACGCCTCGACCTCCACCGTGCGTCTGTGCGGCTCGTCGGGCACCAACCCGTTTGCCGCCATTGCTGCCGGCGTGGCCTGCCTGTGGGGCCCTGCCCACGGTGGCGCCAACGAGGCCTGCCTGAACATGCTGGAAGACATCCAGGCCATGGGCGGCGTGTCCAAGGTGGGTGAGTTCATGGAGAAGGTCAAGGACAAGAACTCCGGCGTCAAGCTGATGGGCTTTGGCCACCGTGTCTACAAGAACTACGACCCGCGTGCCAAGCTGATGCAGGAAACCTGCAACGAGGTGCTGGCTGAACTGGGCCTGGAGAAAGACCCGCTGTTCGCGCTGGCCAAGCAGCTGGAGAAGATCGCGCTGGAAGACGATTACTTTGTGCAGCGCAAGCTCTACCCGAACGTGGACTTCTACTCCGGCATCGTGCAGCGCGCGATTGGTATCCCGGTCAACCTGTTCACCGGCATCTTCGCGCTGGCCCGCACCGTGGGCTGGATTGCGCAACTCAACGAGATGATTGGCGACCCCGAGTACAAGATTGGCCGTCCGCGCCAGCTGTTCACCGGCGCTGCCCGCCGCGACATGCCCCAGGTGGCCCAGCGCTGAACAGCGCTGCCCCCACAGAGGGCGCCTTCGGGCGCCCTTTTTTTCTTGCGACCTTCAGGCAAGGGCTGTCACCTGCACGGCCCTGCCGCTGGGTCGATGGGCTCGAAACACCTACAATGTTTCGCTCACCCTACACCACTGCCGAGAACGCCATGGGACGCACGCTTTACGACAAGATCTGGGACGAACACGTCGTCCACACCGAGGAAGACGGCACGTCGGTCCTCTACATTGACCGCCACCTGGTCCACGAAGTCACCAGCCCGCAGGCGTTTGAAGGCCTGCGCCAGGCCGGGCGTCCGCTGTGGCGCAAGAGCTCCATCGTGGCCACCGCCGACCACAACACGCCCACCACCGGCTGGGACCGCGGCTACGACGGCATCACCGACCCCATCAGCAAAGAGCAGGTCACCACACTCGACACCAACATGCAGGAATACGGCGCCGCTGTGTATTTCCCGTTCCTGCACAAGCGCCAGGGCATCGTCCACGTCATCGGCCCAGAAAACGGTGCCACGCTGCCTGGCATGACCGTGGTGTGTGGCGACTCGCACACCTCCACCCACGGTGCCTTCGGCGCGCTGGCACACGGCATTGGCACGAGCGAAGTCGAGCACGTGATGGCCACGCAAACGCTGCTGGCCAAGAAAGCCAAGAACCTGCTGGTCAAGATCGAGGGCACCTTGCCCCGCGGATGCACCGGCAAGGACATCGTGCTGGCCGTGATTGGCAAGATTGGCACGGCCGGTGGCACGGGTTACACCATCGAGTTTGCCGGCTCGGCCATGCGCGCGCTCAGCATGGAAGGCCGCATGACCGTGTGCAACATGGCCATCGAAGCCGGCGCGCGCGCGGGCCTGGTGGCCGTGGACGACAAGACCATCGAGTACGTGAAGGGCCGCCTGCTCTCGCCCACGGGCCCCGAGTGGGACCAGGCCGTCGCATACTGGAAAACGCTGCACTCCGATGCCGACGCGACCTTCGACCTCGTCGTCAACCTCGACGCCAGCGACATCCTGCCGCAAGTCACCTGGGGCACCTCCCCCGAGATGGTGGCCCCGGTGTCGGGCCGCGTGCCCGATCCGGACAAGGAGAAGGACGACACCAAACGCATGGCCATCGAACGCGCCCTGACGTACATGGGCCTGGAGCCTGGCAAGCCGATCATCGACATCACCATCGACAAGGTCTTCATTGGCTCATGCACCAACAGCCGTATTGAGGACATGCGAGAGGCCGCCGCGGTGGTCAAGCGCCTGGGTCAAAAAGTGGCACGCAACGTCAAGCTGGCCATGGTGGTACCGGGCTCGGGCCTGGTGAAAGAGCAGGCCGAGCGTGAAGGCCTGCATGAAATTTTCAAGGCTGCTGGCTTTGAGTGGCGTGAGCCGGGATGTTCCATGTGTCTGGCCATGAATGCCGACCGTCTGGAGCCGGGCGAGCGCTGCGCTTCCACCAGCAACCGCAACTTCGAAGGCCGACAGGGCAATGGCGGACGCACCCACCTGGTGAGCCCCGCCATGGCTGCCGCGGCAGCCATCCACGGTCACTTTGTTGACGTTCGTCAATTCTCTTGAAACACAGGAGTCGGTTCATGAAACGCCTTGTCATGCTCAGTCTCGTCAGCCTGACCCTGGCACTGGCCGGCTGCAACACCATTCGCGGCATCGGCCAGGACATTGAAAAAGCCGGCTCCGCCATCGAAAAATCAGCCCGGTAACAGCCATGCAGAAATTCACCGTTCACAAAGGCCTGGTGGCCCCGATCGACCGTGAGAACGTCGACACCGACGCCATCATCCCCAAGCAGTTCCTCAAGTCCATTCGCAAGACCGGCTTTGGCCCCAACCTCTTTGACGAGTGGCGCTACCTGGACAAGGGCGAGCCCGGCATCCCCGAGTCGCAGCGCAAGATCAACCCGGATTTCGTGCTGAACCAGCCGCGCTACAAGGGCGTGAGCATTCTGCTGGCTCGCAAGAATTTTGGGTGCGGCTCCTCGCGCGAGCACGCGCCCTGGGCCCTGGACCAATTTGGTTTCCGCGCTGTCATTGCCCCAAGCTTTGCCGATATCTTTTTCAACAACTGCTTCAAGAACGGCTTGCTGCCAATCGTGCTGCCCGAAGCTGCCGTGGCCCGCTTGTTCGATGAAGTGCACGCCTTCCCCGGCTACCAACTCACCATCGACCTGGATCGCCAGGTGGTGATCAAGGACCAGGGCGAGGAGCTGCCATTCGAGGTGCAGCCGTTTCGCAAGTACTGCTTGCTCAACGGGCTGGATGACATCGGTCTGACCCTGCGTCATGCCGACAAGATCCGCGAGTACGAAGCTCACCGCCTGGCCACCAAGCCCTGGTTGGCGCACACCGCCTGAGGCGCGCGGGTCGCCCGGCGGTCCTTTTCGTTGCAACCCGTCGACTCTGTGAGTTGACCCAACAGTCAAAGCATCTTCATGAAAATCGCAGTCCTCCCCGGTGATGGCATTGGCACCGAAATCGTCGAACAAGCCGTCAAGGTTCTGAAGGCCCTGGACCTCACGTTTGAGATGGAAACCGCCCTGGTGGGTGGCGCCGCCTATGACGCGCACGGCCATCCCCTGCCGGAAAGCACGCTCAAGCTGGCCAAGGAGGCGGACGCCGTGCTCTTTGGTGCCGTGGGTGACTGGAAGTACGACAAGCTCGACCGCCCGTTGCGCCCCGAGCAGGCCATCCTGGGCTTGCGCAAGAACCTGGGCCTCTTTGCCAACTTCCGTCCCGCCATCTGCTACGAGCAGCTGGTCGGTGCCTCCAGCCTCAAGCCCGAGCTGGTGGCAGGTCTGGACATCCTCATCATCCGCGAACTCACCGGCGACATCTACTTCGGTCAGCCGCGCGGCCGCCGCACCGCGGTGGACGGACACTTCCCTGGCGCCGAGGAAGCCTTCGACACCATGCGCTACAGCAAACCGGAAATCGAGCGCATTGCCCATGTGGCCTTTCAGACTGCCCGCAAGCGCAACAAGAAAGTCACCAGCGTGGACAAGTCCAATGTGCTGGAAACCTTTCAGTTCTGGAAAGACGTGGTGACCGAGGTGCATGCCCAGTACCCGGACGTGGCGCTGGAGCATATGTACGTGGACAACGCCGCCATGCAGCTGGTCAAGGCCCCCAAGTCCTTTGACGTGGTGGTCACCGGCAATATGTTTGGCGACATCCTGTCTGACGAAGCCTCCATGCTCACGGG
>JACCEC011786169.1_pt1 | contig 14838 bp, 17 predicted proteins | sample 7450121 | NCBI WGS metagenome assembly JACCEC01 (sample SAMN15323455, study PRJNA562643) | freshwater metagenome | isolation source: river surface water | place: USA:Blue River Watershed | collected 2017-08-18 | reverse complement strand
GGGGAGCACCAGCCGCAACCTCAGGATGGGGAACCCAACCCACAACCTCAGGATGGGGAGCACCAGCCACAGGCGCAGCCCCAGGCAAAGGCGCAGCCCCAGGCAAAGGCGCAGCCCAACAAGCCCCAGCCCCAGGCAAAGGCGCAGCCCAACAAGCCCCAGCCCCAGCCGCAGCACCAACCCCAGCCGCAGCACCAACCCCAGCACCAGGCAACGGTAGACCCCAAGCCGCAAACTCAGGATGGGGAACCCAACCCACAACCTCAGGATGGGGAACCCAACCCACAACCTCAGGATGGGGAGCACCAGCCGCAACCGCACAATGGGGACAATCTACACCCAATGAAAACAAAAAGCTCATTTATCGTCTTGCGCTCCTTTTGAAAACACTTGTGGGTGAAGATAAAGATAAGAAATCCGCATTAAAAACCGCATATACAAGTGTTAAAAGCAAAACGCAACAACCTGATTCATTAGATGCGATATTTACCGGAGCAGGTAAATCAAAGAGAAAGAGTACGACAAAGAGTAAGAGTACAACAAAGAGTAAGAGTAAATCGAAAAAGAAGGATACGAAGAGAAGATCGATTTCGTAAGAATCCTTTTTGGTTAGCATTTTCTAAAATCGAAGCTATTTTAGAAAAATATAAAAGAGTATAGTAGAAGTTATCCATCTTTTCTGATCACGACACGTCATAAAAATGAGCACAACACACAACGAAGACCTTCTTAAACTGATCAAGACGTTGGAGACATATGTACTCAATGACGCACAATTGCGAGAAGTGTATAATAAGAATAAGAATACCGGATTTAGAGAATCATTACAATTGATTGGAAGTCGACAATATAAAAATATAGAAAATGAAAAAAAAATAGCTCTATTAGCTAAAATTCAAAAAGCAAATTCAAAATATAATAGAACAAATTCTACAAATCCTAATAATTTAACAGAAGATGACAGAAGATTATTAAAAAAGATTTTGCGTCATGAAATGTATATACTTCTCAAAAATTCACCTATACCAAATCAACCCAATAATAATTTCTTAAAGAATTTCAAACCACCACAAAAAACATCTTAATCTTTTACGCAAATATGGCATGAATCAATCTCTCTTTGTGGTAATTGAATCTCCACTTCTGGTGTTTCGATATAATTATATCCATAATCCAAAATATCCACAGCCACTACCTTTCCATCTTTATCCACCACACACTTCGCGCTTGCCCCATGACCGCGGCCTCCATGGATCTTCACATACGGCGGATCCTTCTCGTCATATCCACTCCCACCATCCACCACAGTGATCTTCGCCAAATGGCCGTTGCGAATGGTGGCTACGGCGCGGGCGGCCTTACCATCTTTACCACATGTGAGATTCGACCCGGTTAGCACCGAGGCGGACTTCATACCCTCCGGGCAGCGATTCGGATGGAGCTCAAAGTAGGGGAGTTCCTTTGGTTGATTCTCTTTCAAGGCTTTATTCTCAACAATCTTCTCTTTTTCACTTAACTTCTCCTTTTCACTTAACTTCATCTCTTTTTCATCGCTATCTTGATCTTTATCTTGATCTTTATATTTACTAAATAGATCATTGATCAGATCATACTTACTTGTTGGTTTTGTGGTTTTTCTCTTTTCATCATCTTGATCATGTGTACCTGTTCCAATAAATGATTCAACATAATATTGTGTGCGAATAAAGAGAAAGAGCGCAAAGAAGAATAGAAGAAGAAGCGCAAAAAGGATCTTCTTATTTTTTATTTTTTTCAAAAGAAACGAAATATATGAAACCATTTTAATAACACTTCTACTTATATCTCATATTTTTCATAATATATATTTATAAAAATTATTTTTATAAAATAAAATAAAATTCATCCATCTTTTTGAAAAAGTGATTTTGCGCGTGGATATAAAAGAAACTTGCTTATAAAGAGTATAAGTCCCAAAACATTGCTTATCATATTCAAATATGTCGGGATTTAGCAAGCACAACGATTGGTTCATCATTGAGGGCACGATCGGTGCCGGTAAGTCCACCATGTGTAAGATGCTCGGAAATGCGCTCAACGACACCGTCGAGGTGATCCAAGAGCCAGTGGATAAGTGGCGGAATACCATTGATGATGCGAGTGGACGGAATATTCTTCAAAACTTCTATGAAGATCAGAATCGCTGGTCTTACTCTTTCCAAACCTTCACATTCCTCACGCGCATGGAGGATATGATGACAAAGCCGCAGCAAAAGCCCATCCGCTTTGTGGAGCGCTCCGTTTATACCGATAAGTTCGTCTTTGCGAAGTCTCTCACGGATATGGGTAAGATGAGCCGTTTGGAGTGGAATATGTACAATGATTGGTGGAATTGGCTCTCCAAGGAGTGTTTCGATAAGATCTCGCACCCGCGGGGATTCATCTACCTGCGCACGGAGCCGGATACGGCCTATCAGCGTATGTTGAAGCGGGAGCGGAGTGAGGAGAAGTGTGTGCCGATCGATTACTTGAAGATCAACGTTCAGTATCACGATGATTGGCTCCTTTCGGATGAGTTTAAGGATCGCGTCTTGGTGATCGATGTGAATGAGGATTTTGAGAGCAATGTGGCGGAGTTTGAGCGCGTAAAGGGACTTATTATGGAGTTCGTGGAGAAGCAGAAGAGGTCAGAAAGCATGGCATCTATCCCTTCTGTTGCGCTTTCAAATGAACTGTGCGAATTCTTTGAAGTACCTTACCCGACTCTAATGAGCACAACAGATGCGGTTCTTCGCGTGGTGAAGTACACATGGGATAACCATCTGACAGATGGAGCAGATGATCGCAAGTTTATTCCAGATGAGAAGCTTCGCAAGATCTTCTCCATTGAATCTGAAAATCAAACCCAGATTTCATATCATGAGGTCGAGAAGTATATGAAGAGGCACTTTATGGATCTCACTCTTCGCACCGAACGTCCTACGCCAAACATCGTTCTCACTCCGTTTAATACGAGCGCGTAATTACTCATAGAACCATCTTCATAAAATATCAATCATAAAATATCAATCATAAAATATAAAATCTTATATTTTATTCTATATTATCATTTTTCAAATATAATATAATGTGTTTACTTCTTTGATCCCGCACCACCCATCAATTTCGCGAGTGAATCCGATCCTCCATCACCGCCATCCATATTCAATCCTTTAAAGAGATCCATCACCTTCTTTCCTTCATTCAAAACAGGGTTGAGGGATTGTACGGTATCTTTTAATATATTGATCGTGTCGATCAGTTCATACGTCTCTTTTTGCGCCTTCTTCAAAGGATCCGGTTTGATCTCGTCGTGCTTCATTGCCGATGTATCAATCCCCACTGGCTCATTATCCGCCAAATCATCCTCTTTGATCTCGATTTTTCCTTTAAGACGATCCGTGTACTTTTCGAGTTTAGAAGTGTCGATGCTACTTGCTCCGGATTCGCTCTGGGCTTGGAACTTCTTTACCAGCGCATCCAGTTCATCACGAAGCGCATCCTTCTTCTCATCATCGGTTTCATCTTCCGATGTGAATGATTCGCGAAGTATCATCTTCTTTGTTTGGCGTACCATATATAATATGATTCCGGCAACGATCAAATAGATAAAGAGTATAATTGTGCCGTATTTGAACGTCGTGTGAAGATTCTTAAAGATTAAGAAACATAAGAGATAAATAAGTACACTATTTAATAGAATCACTGCGTATACATTGTGTACGATATAAACATTCAAAACCATAAGCGCAATAAGTGCGATAAGCACATTTTGATTTAAATCTCCAACTTTTGCCATCTTCTATCTTCTAATTATAAAAAAGATAAAAATATCATATCCAATATATCATATCAAAATTTAACACTTCGAATAAGGCCATATGAGCATAGACCTACAATGAGCGCCTTTGCTACATTTCCCATTATGTTTGTTTCATATGTATAATTATTTAAACGGAAGAGTGGTATATATTGCGTGATCAGTTTGTTGAATTGTTGATTGAAGAGAAAGAGGGTCATGATCATCACGAAAATCACAATGCGCAACTCATTCAAGATCTTCTTCCAAAGCGGATTGCGCGTTTCCACCTCTTCCATCTCTTCATACTCTTCCTCTTCATAATCCGCCTGCGCCTGCGCTGCAGCAGCGGCCGCCGCCGCCGCCTTTTGCGCCTCAATGTGGGATATCGGATTCATATAGCGCATATTTTCGATTTGCGCGTTCATATTGCGATTCTCCATTTCATGTTCCATCATTGGGATCTCCGGATTGATGGGTGGCAAATCTCCTTCATATCCGCTGTTGGGTGAAACATTGATATTGATATTGTTTAATTTGTCTAATATGGAGTTGGCAACATCGGGATCGGTATCTACGATTTGACCACCGCCAGAGGTATAATCGTTTTGCTGAATTGGCGTAGACATGTCCATTTTTATTTGATTGAATTCTAATCTAAGATAGATAATCTCTCTTTATCTTAAACGTATGATATTTGAAAACAAAAAACAAAAAGAGAAAAGAGAAAAAGTATCGTATGATAAAATAGATATTTCTTTCTGTATACATCAAAAGATGGAAGATCTAAAATCGATTTGGAGCAAACTATACTTTCTTTTCTTCACACTCATCTTTTTACTCAGCATATACTTCTTCTACTTCCAACACCCATTTTATGATGCGTTTATACGATCCATCTTCCAAGGTGATATCAAGAAAGAGCATATACGTCTCCTCTTCTACTCATTTATCGCATTCTATGTATCTTATATGATCGTTTATCCATATTGTAAAATTCGCGTTTATCACATTGTGAATAAAGTATATGATGAATCATATCCTGAACGAAAACTCTATGATACACTTCACGCGATTATACCTTATCACGAGTATAGCAAGTATCTTCGTGAAATATTTTTGGCATTGATTGTCATTGGTGTATTTATTTACTTTATGTATAATCGAAAGATCGAGTTTGCCTATTCGCTCCTCTTCTTATATAGTGCCATCATTGTTCTTCGCTCATGTATTTTCAATCTGACCCTTTTGCCAAAGTCGAATGATGAGTGTTCGCATAACACCTTCTTCAGCAGTTGTAATGATCTCCTCTTCTCTGGGCATACTTCGAAAATGTTGATGCTACTCCTTCTTGCCGATTATTACAACATTATGCCAAATTCTATGTCAAACGTATTTTATGCTATCTTTGTGGGGATGATCTTCTTTATCTTATCATCGCGAGATCATTATACGATCGATATACTTTTTGCGATATTTATTGTCTTCTTCCTCTTTTATCTTTATTATGGAAAGATCGATTTGCGATAAATAATCGCAATCTATGATAGAAATAATTTATATACCGAATTTCTACTATCTATCACATATGAAGATGCCAAGAAGATTTTCCAAACCACGCGCTCTCTTTACAGATGGATATAACTCACTATGGCACTTTCTATTTGGCATATGTGGCTTCTTCTATTATCCAACGATCCCGCTTTTTCTTCTATATCAATTATGGAACCCATTTGAGAAGAATCTATTTATTGATATATTTGAATTTCTTTGTGGATTCATATGTGCCGCTCTCTTATGGCCTCATTTCTATTTCATTTATTGAATTTATCTAATTCATATCATCGATTGTTTGATCCGTACATTGCGTATTTGTGGAAACAAGACGATAACACTTCCCGCCTTCCTTATACACCTTCTCCGAAATATCGCGCTCTTTGGGTGCGTTAATAATTACACATTTGCGACCATAACATGCGGAGCGGAAGAGGAGGCCAACGGCGAATCCCCATAAGGCACCCAAAAAGATCTTATATTGTGGATGTTTTTTGATAATCTCTTTGATCATAATGATTACGAATCTACTAATCATTATCAATATAAAAATACGAATTTCGTTCTTTACGCTTCAATGAAATCAAGAATTCGCTCATCAAAATGCGAATCTTCTCAACTCACTCTGTTCGTTAAGAAGATTCGCATTTTGTTTCGCTCTTCTTGTACTTATAGCATTGATCCGTATCTTTGCGTCTGAAAACGAGATCTTGATGATTATCGAGTGTGATCTCTTTTACCACAATGCGTTTCTTTGGAGCAAATACATGAACGACAAGAAGGGTGATAAAGAGGGCAATAAAGAACCACAATGGTGATATATAATCCGTAAATTGTATCATCTTTTTATACTATCTACTCTTTCTCAATATAAATAAAACCGTTATCCTCAAAAATCAAATGCCGGATCATGTGCGATCTTACTTCCCAATAAATAACCCGCATAATTCGAACACTCATAATGAATTCCACCATAAATGCGTGAAACTCCCGCTTCAATCGCCATATCATCCCATGTATGATATACCATTTGAACCGCCTTTGTAGGATATGCCACTGGTGTATTTACCGTCGACGTTTGCGGAAAGATGGTGAAGCAGTGAAGTGCTAAGCCGCCATCTTCGCGATTGAGTGGATTGGCAAAGAGTGGCGACATATAAGGTGTGAAGTGTTTGGGTATGGTCAAATCGAGTTGAATCAAACTATTTCCCACAAGTCTCTTCATAATCGCCGCACCTACAGAGGAGAATGTGGAGTGTCCTGAAATGAAATCGGGGAATGGAGGAGACATGAAGTCATCGGGTTGATAAGGTTTCCAAAGGGCACCAGAAACATCCTTTCCGAAGTAGTAATCAAACGTCTCATTTCCGAAGTAGTAGCGGATGGTTTGTATTGGACGCGCTTGTAAATGAGCGAGCTTTACACCCCACACGGCAATGGACGTTTGGAAGAGGGCACTATTGAGGGTGATAAAGTGATGGGCTTGTTTGATGTAATCACCGCTATGATATTTGCGGAAGTAGGCGCATAAGAAGAGGTTCCAAAATCCGGGAGGTGTGATGGTATTTTTGCCACCAGCCCAGAATTCGGCCACACACATCTCCTTATCTCCAAGCCTGAGTGATACATCGAATGTATTTCGCACTTCGCGCTCAAAGTCCACTTGATTCAAAAAACGATCCACAAACCCATGATACTCCTCCATCGTCGCTTCATCCACAAATCCGCGAACAGATCCCCATTGTGGCGTCAAATACTTTGTCGCACTACTACTTACCAACGGTGTCCACTTCAACGGCTCCGCATAGGTAGAGAAGTCGATTGCCGCATTTGGATCGATGGCGCGATCTCCATTGGGTAAGGATGAAAGTTGGGTGTTTGCGGTGGCCGATCCATCGGTGCTACGTGAAGAGAGATAATGGAGAATGGAAAAGTGTATGAATTGTAAGAAGGATTTAAGTTGCGGATTTGATTTGAATTGTATATACCTCGCATTTTGAAAGAGATCACTTGATGCCAAAAAGTTTGTAATCACCGAAGAATTGTTAAAGTTTGGTATCATCATCTCAGTCAAACCCACCTCCGCAGCATATGTATAAATATGAGCCATGTGTGAGCGAGGGAGTATGAAGAGGGATTTGCGATAACCATCAAATGGCGTGAAGTTGCGATCGAAGTATGTATGATTGTTGTATAAAATGGAACTAATCAAAAATAGATTGCGACTTGTGTATGTGGGGCCGATCGACTTTTCCGCCGTAGCCTCTAAACACGCTTCAATCACACGATAGATCATCTTTCTTATTCTTCTTCTATCTTATACGAAATAATATATTTCATATAACCGACAAAATAAAATAGTTATCACAAGAAGAGGTCTTAGAAGAATTTCTTCACATAAGAGGTCTTAGAGGAATTTCTTCACAGAAGAGGTCTTAGAGGAATTCGAGAACCGGTTTTTGTAGTATATAATTTTTCATGAGATCTTCATGATTGTTTATATCGTGATTATATGATTTAAGTACTTCCGAATATTTTTTTTGAGCACTTATGTATAGATAGCTCTTTTCGATCCATGTAAGCCAATGTTCTACGTCTTCGATGGGTATGAGCTTCTCTTTTGCGATATTGGAGATGATATCAATCGATGGCATTTTATATCCGGCTTCTTTGAATAGAATGATGAGTTGCTCTTTGAATGATTGGGATATATGGGTACGAATCTTGCTATATACGGCTGCGCGCTCTTCGTGTAATATGTTTAATTGAATGGCATATGTGGCGAGTTCTTCTTCACTCTTTGTGATCTTTTCATGATACATATTTTCCATATGATCCATATCATCCAACTGTTTGCGGAAAGTGATATATGCGCTCTTCCACTTTTGAAACGCGGCTTTATCTTCTTCATTTGTCATCGAGTGATTCTTCACCAATGAAACGATTTGAAAGAGCGTATTGTGAACCTCTTGTTCCAACATATCCTTATAATGATATAAATCAACAACAACAGAAGGTGTAATCTTGATTTGGGAACCTTTTGCTTTATCAATGAGGATCATCTTGCCATCTTCGAAGCGCTTCGTATATGCGGATTGTTTATTCTTTCGACTACTCTTTTCATAATAGGTCTTCAAATAAGTAAGATACTCGTTATATGTTTTATCATTCATCTTTGAATCTTGATACTCAAACATACCAGATATATTGCCATTCACATGCTTCGCACTCTTCTTCTTTGAATTTGAAAGGAAAGCGTTGATATTGATTAAACCATCATTCACACTCTCCAAAACGTGATTGATCGCTTGAACCGCATTTGTTTGTGCCACCGGCTCAACCACCACCTCTTCCTCTCCTTTACTTTCAACCTCACTTTCTGGTTCAACTTCACCTTCTGGTTCAGCTTCACTTTCTGGTTCAGCTTCACTTTCTGGTTCAATCTCACCTTCAACCTCACCTTCAACCTCACCTTCAACCTCACCTTCAACCTCACCTTCAACCTCACCTTCAACCTCATCTTCGCTTTCACCTTCACCATCGCTTTCATCTTCACCTTCACCATTATCTTCGCTTACGCTTTCATTTCCACCACCCTTGATTTCTACATCAAATGCTTCATTTGCGATCTCTTCGGGTGTTGATGGTTTCTTATTTGTAAAAATATTGAATAAAAAAGACATTTTGTTTATATAAATGGAACTTTATATATAAATATAAGACTATCTCTAAGATATAAGAATATTTTTTATCATTGATATTTACTTCTTCTTGCTCGATGTCGTCTTCTTCTTCTTGATCGATGACGCTGACTTCTTCTTCTTACTTGACGATGCTGACTTCTTCTTCTTACTTGATGAGGCTGTCTTCTTCTTACTTGACGATGCCTTCTTCTTGCCACCTACCATATCGATGACGCCTTTGCTGCGTTCAACAAGACCGCTGGCAACCATAAAGGTCTTTCCGTCAGGAGTGGGGCGACCGAAGAGGTAGGATTGCATAGCTTCACCCAGATCGATGGAGTAAGGAGGAGGAGCCATCTTCGCACCGGGTTCTACCCAACCGGGAGACGATTGAACGCGAAGGGGAATGCGACTTCCGCTAAGTGATTCAGGGAGAGCCGTACGTTTTGTGGACATAATGGATGATGGATGATGATGTTTCTTCTATTATGAATATATATAATTATTTTATTTTTCCCTCATTTCGGGTTGGATCACGGCATTCCTTATTTGGAAAGCATGGAGTCCGTTCTCTTTGATTGGAAAATCATTCTCTTTCTTCTTTTGTGATTCTTCGTTTACTCGTTCTTCTTCTTTCTCTTTCATCATGCGATCGCGTTTTTCAAGATATTTATAAAATACAATGAGTAAACCAAATCCAATGATAAATAAGAAGAAGAAGAGTAAATGAACAGAATTCACTTCTCGTTTGATCTTCAACTCTTGAACGCGATTCTTCTTTACATACTTTTGAATTAAATCGAGATTTACATACTTTTTATATTGAACCATTTTATCTTTTATCTCTTCTTCTACTTTATCTCTTCTAATTTTTTATATGATTTATTTTTTTGCGTTCTCCCTTCACATAGAAAAAATCATATAAAGATAGATTCCAAAAATAGAATGGTAAAATCCAGTCGCGTTTCCCCTGATCAACGTGTTCATGTCCAAGTTGAATATCGAAATTCGCTATATGAAATGGATGTGAACGCACATGATACAGTACATACAATGTTATATGATCTATATCATTCCATCCTTAAAGATGCGTGCTCCTTCTCATTTATGGAGAAGATTCTACATCGCATACGATTTGAAACGCGCTCCTATCAAGTGTGGATCAAAAAGGAGGACGTGTTTATACAAGTGAATCCATCATCACTCGTAAAGAACGCATATTATAAATTCGAATGATAAAGTAAGAAAGAAGCAATATGTTTATCCAAATCAAAATTTATAACAAAATATTTTCATTTGAATATGATTCGTATCCATGTTATTCACTTCATCATCTTATGATTACTTTTTATGAATCACAACTTAAACCTAAAGAGTACACGGGTTTTGGAAATATGGAGAAGTATTTGATTGAAAAGATGTTATACAGCAAAAAGTACACTTTATACAATCTTGATCATATTGAAATTTCCAAAGATTCGATGATGATCCTAAAAAATGACGACTCCCCGCTCTTCTACTGTATCGAATTTGAATATACATCTACATTTCAAATGATCGTCCATGAGATCATCCCGTTTATGACCATTTTATACATCACACTCTTTGTAGTCGCGCGATTGGATATGTACTTATCTTATATGAATATATATTGTCGCGCTTTTGAAGATTATTATATATTGATCTTATATTTGACACTCGCCTTCCTTATGATAAATATGATTTATGGTTCTACGGAACTTCTCTATTTTGTATATGATCAATTGAGTGAACATATAAACGAGTTTATAGCGATATAAGTGGAAAAATTATATATATATTATAAATAGTGATTCATTCGAATTTTTATTCAAAAAGAACGATTTTAAAATGATGATAGATATAAAAGTAGGTAATGAACTGTATACAAATAAAACATCATCTCGATATGTATCCTTTCATCGTGCTATATCCACCGTTTATCCTAAATATCAACCACGCGACTTTATGATCTATCATAAATCACGCCTTTATCAACATCGCGATCCATTATGTAAAATCCCAGGAAACCGCATTGAAATTGAGCTCATCCCACGTATGAAAGGTGGAGCAAAGAGTGCCACCTCTTCGGGAATGTTCTACTTTATCCTCTTTTTAATCACACTCAGTCCCATTTACTTCATGTATGTAGGTATCGTTCCATTAAAAGCCTTCTTATCACGACGGATCTTGACCACAGCGCTGGAACCACTTGGAAAATATTTGGTGTGTGTTTTGGGAAAGAAAACCCTCTTTAATCGCATTTTATTAAGTACATCGATCATCAAGTACTTCATCTTTATACTTGCGGTATTCATCACCTTCAGCCTTCCATTCATTGTGCTCTGTGTATTGATGAGCGCGCTAATGAAGAAGAATGGATTTGATAGCCCGGCAAAGTTGGAGAAACCCGTAAATGCGGGTTATACAACAGGTGTGATCTTTACACTTATTCATATGTTGATATACTTTGGCTACCGTTGGTTCGATTACTTTGCGGACTTCTTCATTTCACTTTGTAATAAGAGCTACTATACGCGAATGATCTTTGTTCCACCGTTGGAGGCGATGAAGCGCGCATTCAATAATATCAAAGGAACGGGTGCGATGATCGCAACGATGGGATATGCGGCGGATGTCAAGGTAATTACAGGGGCGATTGGTGGAGCAGCAAGTTCGTTAGAAGGGGTAATGCGAATGATGATTGAACAAGGATGTGAAACGGTGGGTGTGGATGAGGTGGTTGCGAAGTTTAAGAAAGGATTGGCGGAGTTGAAGAGTACAGATTTGTCGAAGTTTGAGATCAAAGGCCGGGATCGCAAAGCCTTCTGTTTCGATTTCAACGAATATTTAGACGAAAATGATTTGGAAAAGCTCTGCGTAGCAACGGGAAATGAGCAATGTTGTACACCATCCGTCTTTTATAAGATCGCAGCGGGTATGTATGATGCGATTTCGGGAAGCAGTACTTTTGCGGAGTTGATTAAGAAAGGAGCGGCTATGTTGGGTGTAATGGGACATATCATCACGGCAAATATTGCGTTCTTTGAAGAGGCAATGGAGCGAAATGAAGAAACGGATGATGCGATTTACTTATTGGAACGGCAATTTATGATCAAAGACCATGAAGAGAAGACGCAGAAAGGAGATGTGATCTATGAGTCGCAATTGGATGCGAAGATGGCAGAGTATCGCGCAATGGGTCATAAAGTTCAAGTATTATATGACGATAAGTTTAAGAATTATAAAGAACATATTGTGGGTGTACTCAATGTAAAACGTCGCGTATCCTTTGACGAAATGCGCAATAAAATCAATGAACTGAAACGGATGCTCAATGATTATAATGCGTCCTATAATGATGATGATGTAATTGTGAAGTATGTATTCAAACCATACTTTATTTCCAATGTATGCGAAGCACTCAATGGAGTACGAGCAACACGCAACTTCTCTGCGGACATTCAAGGCCTCGATAATGCTGTGGATATATTGAGATCGGGTATGTTTACGGGACGATGGATGATCGTATTCTATTTGATTACCTATTTGGTGTTGGTTATATTGGGCTTCTTCAAAGTCTACCTATAAGAAACCCTTCTTCGGGGCTCATTCTACGAATGAGCTGGAACTACGTTCTCTTATGAACTTCCCCCGCTATTACATAAATATTTCAAGATAGTCCCCTTCAACCATACATTTTATATATAAATTCACGTATTTATATATAAAATCGCATTATTCCCCGGACAATATGTTCTGAAATCGATTCGAAACATATGTTTCGAATCGATTTCAGAACGCAATATTCGGGGCAAAACGTATTCAATCGTCTCTATGAAAAAGCCCAAAGAACCTGCTTCGGTTTCAATTTTCCGATCGCTGATATGTTCATCAACCATAAAAAAAATGAGTCTCTATATTAGATTTTGTATTATATTTTGATCATGAGTGATTCGAAGAAGAAGAACGTGGGAGATAAATCATTTAGTTTGAATAAAGATGACTATCGATGGTCGATGATATTGCGTGTTATTATGTTTCTCTTTAAATATGCCATCTTTTTAGCGATCTTCATCGCCTTTTTGGTGGTATTGCGAGCGACTGATTTGAATAATGAGTATTTAACACAAAATGTGATGATCCGTCCGCTTTTCCAATTTTTGCGATCATGTAATTTCTTTAAAGCAAATTATAGTGATTTATCGGTGGAGCTCTTCTTTAAAAGTACGATGATCTTCATCTATACGATCCTCTTCCTCCTCTTATTAAAGGATATGATGAAATCGCACTTGTATGAGAACCTATTCTCTACTGTACAATTAAATGAGAATAATAATCCCACAAAGAACCCGCTAATGGTTTCGAAGATCAAAGATAGCCCAAGTAATGATATGTACTCATATGTGATCAAAATATATAGTGGTCTCATCTTCTTATTGGCTTATCCATTTATCATTCTCTATTTGATCCGTTGTTATGATGTACAGAATAATATTTTGACGCAACTTGCGGTTGTTTCGATCCTCTTTGTACCGATTATTTATTATGTGGGGACGCATTTGGTTTCGATGAAGGCGATTTATAAAACGGATGATATACTCAATTATGGAAAGAAATATATGGAAGAGAAGGATTATCCATTTATCGATGCGTTGCGCGAAAAGTTCAATCGCCACTTTGACCAAATCCTCTTTATCCCACTACTCATCCTCCTTATTACCATCCTCTACTTCTTTATGTATTATGAACTCAATTTCGAAAATAACCAAATGATGATCTATGGGCTTATCTTGTTGATAGGTATACCTGTACTATTGCTTGTGTTTAATTATAACGTGTTATTCAGTTGTTATACACCCGATAATCAGTGCGGCATCTTCCGAAATGGACAGATCAAATATGAAGTGTATCATGAAGGGATCCGGAGCTATTATGACGCGCTTGTAAAATATAATTACTCATGCTTTCCCAAATAAGAAAATTCGTTTGAATATAAAAGAAAAAAACGTATATATATACATATACTCAATTCGTTTGATATAGCATAGTATAATAGAACATGTGTGGTATTTTTGCGTTTTTGCGTGGCGGTACTCAGCAAGTAAAGGAAGCTGATTTGGTCGCATGTGCCGAGAAGATTCAGCACCGGGGCCCGGATAGTACGGTGTACAAGTGGATCACTCCGGATCTCTTCTTTGGTTTCCATCGTTTAGCGATAAATGGACTGAATCCCGAGTCGAATCAGCCGATGAGCTACAACGGGTATCATATGATCTGTAATGGGGAGATTTTCAATTATAAGGAGTTGATTGCGAAGTATGGTCTTGAATCCGTTTATCGCAGCAATAGTGATTGTGAGATTATCTTACATCTGATTGAGCGTGTTGGCTTGGATGCGTGTTGTAATGAACTGGATGGCGAGTACGCATTTGTCGTATATGATGAACGCGAAAAGAATCTGATGATTGCGCGGGATCAACTGGGAATCCGTTCCCTCTTCTGGATATATGATCGTGAGGTGAATGGTAGTGTAGCGGTGTGTAGCGAGGCAAAGGGACTGATCGGATTGGGTGGGAAGATCCATCAATTCCCTGTAAATACGTGCTGGGATATGAAGTCGAATGAGTATCGCCCGATTTATGATCTCTTCCTTCCTTTTACGACGGATGATGAGGAGACGATGATTCGGAAAGTGCGTGAAAAGCTGGAAAATGCGGTGAAGAAACGGATGATGTCGGAGCGAAATATATGTTGTCTACTTAG
>JACCEC011119401.1_pt1 | contig 14838 bp, 34 predicted proteins | sample 7450121 | NCBI WGS metagenome assembly JACCEC01 (sample SAMN15323455, study PRJNA562643) | freshwater metagenome | isolation source: river surface water | place: USA:Blue River Watershed | collected 2017-08-18 | reverse complement strand
GGTATATGTGGATTGACCATAGAAGAACGAAGAGAAATTTCAAAAATTACAAATTCTCAAAGATGGGAATGTTGCGAAACTGGTTATGTATCCACTGCTGCTGGTGTTGTTGCGTATCAAAAAGCAAGAGGGATAAACACATCAAAAAACAATAGACGCAGAATAGCATAAGAGACACTTGACGAACTGGCACACGGACACTTGAAAACAGGTGTCCTTTGTCGTATAATAACTTCATAAGAAAAAAACCTTATGACTTACAAGTGCCCTCGTTGTTCTAACAGAGTTAGAGACTGGTCTGGTGATGACGCTAAATGTGGATTTGATGAGTATGGAAACTTTCTAGAACATAACTGGAATTGTGCCACACTTAATGCTCTCCGTGAGATGAATGGAAAAGAAACTTGGTGTGATAACAATTATGTGAAAGTTGTAAGTTGTTGTGATATTGGATTTGGTATCCTGACTTGGTATAAACAACGTGGGCAAACTGATGACTTCCGTGATGGTTATTTTGATAGAGGAACTCTGCTTTATGCACAAGAACTCTTGGGTGATGTAGAAGTTGATTATAGTGATTGGGATAATGTAAATCTTGACTGGGAGGATGATAAGGAATGACTAAACATCCTACCAACAACTGGAACTTTCACGATGACGCAGAGGATGCCTTTGTAAAGTGGTTTAATGACTTTTATAGTCCTTATACTTTTCGTTCAGAGTGGTTTTATGGGGACTGTAAAGTAGAAGACGAAAAGACCCGTGAGGACATTATGTATGGTTGGATACACGCATCTTTTGTTGCTGGTTGGGAAGCAGCAAACTATGCTAAACTGGAAGAAGAAGTAGGACTTACTGATAATGAGTGATATAATCTACTACAAAAATGGTGAGGAAACATACCGTATTTCTCCTCCAACTCCTGGAACCAAATGTCCTGAAACTAAACTTGAAATCAAAATGACTGAAACATTCACACTTGAACTCACACTTGACGAACTTCACATGCTTGATAAGTATGTTGAATATTGTGAAGAAACAAAAGAGTTTTTTGAAAAACTTAAGAATGCTTATCCTCCACAAAAATCACCAGTAGAAGAGGCATATAAGGACTGGTGTGGTGAGTATCCATCAGGTGGTCCAAGTGAAGATGCGAAATGGGGTGCTTTTCTAGCAGGTTATTGGGTAACACAACCAAAAGCAATTCCAGTTGATGAACCCGATTATTATGATGAAGTAGAGTGGGATGAAAAAGATAATACAAAACCTATGGATGAGGTTGTGAATAAAATGCTGAAGAAGTGGGAGGAAAATCCACCAGACTTTTTGAAGTTTGAAATGGGTAAAACTCTGGAAGAACTCATTACTCGTTGGTGGTGTGATGTATTCACGACAAGAGAAGACTGGGATATGGAAACTGCGATTGATGATTTGATTGACCAAATTCAGTTGTGGTTGCCTAAAGAACAGAATAGTTCTGGAACACAAGATGTTTCTGTGATTGACCTTGTGGATGGTTATAATGACTGCCTTGAAAAAATCAAATCAAAATTGAGGAACAAACGATGACTTCCAGAGACTTTACAAAAGAACTCCTATACTCATATTATAATGATATGGAAGGCGGAGATGATGTTGAGAGCATTGATTATCGTTCTTTGATTCACATTATCACCGAACTTCATAGGAGGATTGAGAAACTTGAAAGGAAGTTGGAAAAACAAGAAGAATATGCTGCGGAGCAAAATGAACAATGACTAATGAAGACATCCAAATGCCCAATAGAGATTTCCTAAAGAACTATCCTGATGTGACTCGTGTTGAAGTCATTACTGGTGAAGGAAAAGAGTTTGTTCGGTATGAATGTTCTAATGTTCAGGTAAGTCTTCAGGACGACGGACAAACACTTAAAGTATTTCTCTTTACGACTTATGACTGACGAACAAATTGATACGATGTTAAAAATGCATAGGTATCTTATTCATTGTGAGATGAGTTATTTGGTTGATAAAACATTGAACCAAGATGACCGTGCTGCCGAACTTCAAGAAAAATTCAACGATACAAAATGGGATGACTTTGCCAAATGGTTGAAGAAGATTAGAGATGAGTGATTATTCTTGGTTAGAACCAATAGAGAAACGCACAAGAGAAATAAGAGAAGAAACCCAGAGAATCAAAGATGAAACTGAAAAAATGAAACAGGAAACTCATAATCTTCCAGTTCCTGATGATGCCCCTTGGTTGAACTTATCACGAGAAGAAGTAGAAGAACTCCGCAACAAAAAACACGAACTCACTGAATACGGCAAACAGAGGTTGAAAGAACTTATGGGAAACCAAGTCAATAGTGAAGCAGAAAAGAAAGCAATTGATGCTCTTGATGAACTCTATGAAAAGCACGGTGATGCTATGCTGAAACTTGCTGAGATTGAAAAAGATGAGTGGGAACGTAGAGAACGTGCTGATACTGTATTAGCACGATATAATGCTTTCTATAATGATGAATGTTCTGGGATGCCTCACGGCACACCAATCACACCAGAACATATGCAGGCAATGACACTTGAATGTATGATTGATGCTCTCCGTTGTGAGAATATGAATGTGGAGTATGATGTGATTGCTGTTGATGACATCAAGGATTTGATTGAAGGATTGTATCGCCAGAGTAATGAGTTTTTGAAACGAGTGCAAGAGTTAAAAGATAGTGCTGATGGAGTAGCATAATGAATAAGATAGCACAAAAGTGTGTAGATGCTGCGCGGAATGTTGCTGAAGGTTCTCCTACACTTGGAAAACTTATCCGTGAAGGTAGAGACCCTATGGTTGCTAAGACTTATTATGAGTTTGCTGCTGTGATTCGTGAAGCAGTCAATGAACTTCAATACTATCAATTTGAGGGTGGAGAAGATATGGTAGTTTCTGCGAGGGCACTTTATGAACTTGCCGATGCCTTGGAGACACTTGATAAACCGTCCACTGTACACCACAGAAAGGACTTGGATGCCCTATAATACACCCATAAACACCCAATTACAATGACTTTTCAACCTTATAATGTAGTTCCTGGAACTCAAATTATTCACAGCACAATTGATAGTTATGAGTATAGTGATGAAGTAGAAGAGAAAACTTACACAGTCAAACTTCAGTGTGATAATGATGGTGTTTATTTGGAATCAAGTTCAAAACATTATAGTAGCAATCAACACATCACTGAATATATGTCTATCACTCATAAAGACTTAGCAATCTGTATCGCAAAGAAAATTCTGGAAACTTACGGAGTAAACTGAAATGAACATCAAATTCCAAGGACACTCAAAAACTGACCGAGAAGTAGAACTCTCACAACAAGAACTCTTCCAACTCTTTGAGATTATGCGAAGAGAATTTAAAGAGCATATCACTTATGGAAGATTTGATGGTATTAGACATCTCACAGAAACCGAGAAGGCAATTAAAGACTTTTGCGATTCTCATAATGTAGATATTGAATATACAAAGGACAGGGTTAATTTCTTTTCAGCAGTATTAAATTCTTTGAAAAATCCTTATCAATGAATCTCACATACCGACAATTAATTTTATTAACTATTGCAACAACTTATTTTTATGATGAGGTTGCAAAGACTTCTACACCTGAACTAAAACAAGAATTGATGGAACTTGGTGAGATTATTCAGGAAAATGCTATGATGAGGAAAAGAGCAGATGAACGACGGAAAAATGACTAAAAAACTCTGTAAGGATTGTAAGTGGTATCGCAAATCTTGGATAGAACATATCTTTTTTAGAACGAGTAAGTATGATATGTGTGCCTCTCCAAATACTACTGATGACCTTGTAACTGGTCATACGCAAAGATTTTGTGATATGTTGAGAGCAAATCGTTGGAAAGAACTTGATTACTCTTGTGGTCCAGAAGGAAGATTTTTTGAGAAAAAGAAATGAGTAGATTCATTAAAAATCCAGATGAGATTATTCTGGAAAATGTGAAAATGGTGCATTATGAAACGATGGAAGAAGGTCGTGCAGTGTGGTTGGGAATTTATTTGAATAATGGTCAGATATTTCACTTAAACATTGGTGGTGATAATCTTTATGTTAATTATAGTGATGAAAGTGTAGAATAAATACTCTTACGAATAAGACAGATATAAAGTGGCATTATTTCACAGTCCCTCCATAGTTACATCAGGATTAGTCCTTTGTTTAGACGCAGGAAATACAAAGTCCTATCCTGGTTCTGGAACCACTTGGACTGATTTGAGTGGGACTGGAAATAATGGAACTCTTGTGAATGGTGTTGGGTATAATAGTAGTAATTTAGGTTCTTTGAGTTTTGATGGTATTGATGATTATGTAAATTTAGGAACATTTTTTAATTATACCAATTTTACTATTTCTTTATGGGTATATCCTGGTTCAACTCAAGTTCAATACGCAGACATCTTTGATAATAATCACACAGGAAATCAGAATTTTGTTTGTCAGCAAAATGTTAGTAATACTAATCAATATTCATTCGCTTGTCTAAATGCAACGAATGCCAGTGGAACAGGACTTTTTACTTTAACCGCAAATACTTGGACATTTCTCACATTTACTTGGAATAATAGCATTGCAAGTGCTTATATTAATGGGGCATTTCATTCCAGTGGTTCTGCGGCAAATCCTATTAATTATTCATCACAATATTTAAGATTAGGAACTTGGGGTGGTGGAGGAAGAAATTGGAATGGTAGAATGTCTAATTTTGTAGCACATAATCGTGTTCTCACAGCATCAGAAATCCAACAAAACTTCAATGCACTACGCTCAAGATTCTCAATCTAACCTAAATACAAAAACGAAGAGGTATTGAGATAGAATGGGAGTTCAGTACAATAGTCGTATAGTCACTGATGGATTAGTTCTTGCACTTGATGCTGGTAATAACAAGAGTCATTCCAGTAACCGTTTTATTTCTTATGGAAGTGGATTGGTCACAGAAGGTGTAGGATTTGCAGTCAATGGTGATGGAATATTTCAAAGAATTGCAGCAGGAACAGTAATTGGTGGATACACGGTAAAAACAACTGATGTGGTATATAGTTATGCTTTAGGTTCAAATGGTTGCCATTATCACGGAAATTCTACTCCAATACCTGCTGGAGTTTATGCAACTTTTACCTGCGATTATCTAGTAACTAATGCAACAAACTATCCGGTAAATGGAACTCTTCTTGTTTTTGAAAATTATGGTGGAGGAGCACTTCAACCTAGTGGTGTTGGAGTTCCGAACAATTTGCAAAATGTTTGGCAAAGAGTAACTTTAACGGCAGGTCCGACAAGTTCTGCGGGAACACAAGCAATGTTCTTATATCCTGGTTATTGTGGTGGAAGAATGGCAGATTCTGGAACATTGTACATGAGAAACCCAAGAGTTGAATGGACTAATGTTGATACTGGAACTGAAAATTTTAGTTCAAGACCAAATACTAATATTTGGTATGATATGAGTGGTAATGGTAATAATGGAACTTTAACTAATACACCCTATCATTTTATTGGTGTAGATGGTACTAATGGTTATATGAGTTTTGATGGAAGTAATGATTTTGTTTTACTTTCTTCAAATACAACTTTTGGAAACAATACTACTTGGGAAGCGTGGATTTACTCTACAGGAAATGTAAGTACATACAATATGTTTATGGGTAGGTATTTACCATATTTTGGTTTTTACGCCGGAAACGGACTAATTTTTTCTAATCGTATTGGCGGAAATCAAGTTACAATTTATGCATCTGGGTTATCACTCAATACATGGTATCATACTACATTTACTACATCTTATGATGGAACAAATACTACAATGAGAATATATGTTAATGGAGTTGAAACTTCATCTGCAGTTTATGGTGGCGCTCAAGGAAATTACAGTAATCCATTTATGATAGGTGATGGAAATAATAGTTCTAATAGTACTTGGTACCCTTTTGTAGGAAGAATTTCTAATGTTAAAATCTATAATAGAACTTTAACAGTAAATGAAATCCAACAAAACTTCCAAGCACTCCGTGGTCGTTTTGGTATCTAAATACTTCAAAAACTATGTACGAATCAAGAAACTTCGCAATCTTCTCAACAACTGAAATTGATAAAATTGATTTCTCATCAGTGTGTGAATCAAGTGCAGAGACTCTACGCAAGTCTGTAGATGGCACGAAGACTTTTGTGAAATGGGATCAGGCACCTTATGACCCCACACCATATCAAATCACAAACGCAGAGACAAACGAAATAGAAACCATTACACCACAACCACCAGGACCTCCAAGTTTCATTGAAGAACTTACAACACTTGAAGGGATTTATTCTTACGAAGAGATTTTAGAAATCCTGAATGGTCCAGAGTGGTCAGCACCTATGCCTATGGGAGAAGAGTAAAGTGGGCGTTTATGGTGGTCCAGACTTAAGTGAATCGGGACTCGTATTAGCACTTGACGGTGCCAATTCAAAAAGTTTCAAGGGTTCTGCTGCTATTAATTTATTGTACAGTATAACTAATACATATGGAACTGTTAATAACACATATTTTAAAACTTCTTACGGTGATGTAGTTGAATATATTCCAGAATTAGGATATAAAACAGTTAGATACTGCAATATTTGGAATGATTATAACGCAGGTTCTGGAGAATGTTGCCCATCTCCTTTAAGATATGGCGGAAGCGCTATTGGACAAACAATAGCAGTTTCTTCAAGCACTGCATACACCTATCAGATAATTTACAAAACCAAGAGCGGTTATACTCATCCAAACTTTATGTATCGTTATGAGTATGGTAGTAGTGGATATGTGATGGAAGCTGGTGTTCATAGTGATAGTAATAGAACATCTTTGGGAAATGATTGGTGGTTTGCTTGGGGACAATTCACAACTCAATCAACAACCACTTACTTATGGTTGACTGGAATGTGGTATTATCAATATAATGTTTATGATACCATTTACATTGCTGGAGTATCTTTACATCAAGGAACAAATATAATACCAGCAAAATTTATGTTGACCCCACAGGAAAATAGAGGAACCACAGTAGCAACAGGTGGTGGTTGGGCGGATTTAACTGGAGCAGGTAATAATGGAGAACTTGTAAATGGTGTGAGAGAAAGTAGTGATAATTTAGGTGCTTTAGTTTTTGATGGGTCTAATGATTCTGTTACAATTCCAACAATATCTTTAGGTAATGGTAATTTGCCTTGGACTTGCACTGCTTGGGTTAAAACTGCAACAACAGTAAATTCTCTAGGTGCTGGTTCGGTATTATCTAATTCTTCTAGTGGTCCAGTTTATAGTATGATGGGAGTAAATAATGGAAAAATAGTTTATTGGACATATCAGAATTCTGCTTGGTCACAGAAACTAGGTGTAGGAAAAACAATAAATGATAATGTTTGGCATTTTTTATCTTGGGTGAATTATAGCAATTATACTATGGATATGTATGTTGATGGTGCGTTAGATAGTAATGTTGCTAACTCCACTTCTGGGAATAATAATCCGATAAACATTATTGGTGCTTCTTGGTCAGCAGCACTTTCAGCAAACATAGCACAAGTTCAAATCTACAACAGAGCACTCACAGCATCAGAAATCCAACAAAACTTCAATGCAAATCGCTCAAGGTTTGGCATCTAACCACTTCTCAAACTGGCACAAGACCCCACCAGAACCCCCAAAAACCTGCTATAATACTCTTATGAATTCAACCATCTTATGAATCTTCTTGACCGATACAAACGATGGACTCGTAAGCAGTATAACAAATACTATTATGAGTATGACTTTCAACCTAACTTTAAGTGGAATCCTTTTGATACAAACAATGACTGGGTTTATGACCTTGAGAAGTGGAGACACTTTATCTGGGGATTTCAAGGTATAGCAAATGCTTGGGAGGCGTGGTCTTATTGGACGAGAGATATGAAGTATTCTTATAAACTTCCTTATGCAATGTGGTCAGAATTAAACGATGGTTATATGCAGATGTATGAGTATTCTTGGACGAAGAAATGAGAAATCTTTTATTGTCTTTATGGTATAAGTACAAGGACTGGCAATACGAAAGAAAATGCATCAAGCATCTTGGGATGAAACCACAAAAAGTGTATGTTTCTAAAGAGGCATATGATGCTTTAGTTGAAGTAATCAACAGACCTCCAGACCCAAAGGTAGTGGAAAGATTAAAAGAGATTATGTATAAAAAAGCACCTTGGGATGATGAATGAAAAATCTAAAATCTTCTATGACATCTGGAAGTGTGCTTATCAAAGAAGAACCCTATATAAAGGAACACCAAGAGAACACAGAGAGCACGAAACTATACGTATGTGCCTAGATATGAAGGATGTTGAGTTTTACAAGTTTGATACAGAAAAACCACATTACTTATGAGGAAAAGGTAAAATGGGACTTTATGATGAAATTCGTTCTTCCTATGACTTGGGAGAACACTTTACAAATGTTGATATGCAAACCAAAGACCTTGCTTGTGCAATGTGTCGTTATTGGATTTCTCCTGATGGATGTTTGTATGAAATAACACATAGAGAAACTCATACTTTTGAAACTATTGAAGAAGATGATGAACGTTATGACCCTAAAAGATTATTTCTGAATTTTGAGTGGATTCCAACAGGAAAACACGGTAAAGTAGAACCTTGTTATACTACAGATTATGTTGAGGTTTATCCTGTGTCTTGGAATGGGCAGTGGGAAGATTGGCCACGACTAAAATTGCACTTCAAACTAGGAAAACTAATGGATTATGAAAACATCACCGGACAACGCTGAATTATTTCCGTATGAAACTTTCCCAATCAAACTTCAAGTTAAAGAGGGGAAAAGCGTTACAGTTTGTTTTTTTCAATGCGATGAACACTTGCAAAAACACCTGGAACGGTATAAACTAGATAAGAAGGACATTAAGATTGATTATCGTGATGGAGAACCCGTTGTACGCAGTAAAAAACACAAGAGAGACGTGGAGCAAAAACCTAAACCAAAAAGTGACGGAAGTTCTGGTACAGTTTCAAAACGAACCAGAAAGTTGGATTCCACTTCACACCCTACTCGCAATTCAAAACAAAAGAAATGAATCCTGACGTTATGGAAAAGAAATGGTATGATGATAATGCCTTTTATGCTGAACAAAAACGTTGGGGTACTTGGCAATCTCATTATCCTGACGGTAAAGGTATTATCACCTCACTATCTGAAGAAGAGTGTATAAAGGCAACCCGTTGGTACTTGAAGGCAAAACAAGAGGGTGAGTTTGACAAGGCAGAGCAAAAGACTTATGATTCATTTGTTGGAGGAAAACTATGACACTACGCACTTTTATTGATAAGAATGGAAATTCCTGGGAATGGGAAGAAACAGAAGAACTGCGAAAAGCAGTAGAAGAATTGCATAAACAAAATAAATCTAAAGTTGAACTTAAATCAACAGAAGTATGAACTATCACGTTCTTGATGAATCTACTCCTTGGCACGATTGGATTTGTTATTGTGAGATTCATCATCAACTTAATCTTCCTGGAGAACCTTCTCTAGGAAGATTTTTAGCATATCGTAGGTACTTAAAATCTGTTGGATTGATATAATGATTCGTAAGTTTATCAAGTGGTTTATTACACCTTCTCAAAAACATATTGATGAAGATGACGGATTATATACTAAAGTTATAGAAATGGAAAAACGTATTTCTAAACTTGAAGAAGAAAACCTTGAAACATCAAACTGTCTTTATGAACTATCAAATCAAATTGAGGCAGTTGATACTAGAATAGACATTATTACCATTGAAAAATTTACAAAATGACAACTCCAAAAAGACAATCTAAAGAAGAGTTTTTGTGTCCAACTCCACCAATCAATCCAGATGCTGATGTAAGTTTTTTGGATATTGCATCAGTCAATAATCTCAATAACTTTTCTCACCACGTCTCTTACTTGACGAATATGGCAATCGGAGGTAAGATGACTGCTGAAGATGCTTATAAAGAAATTAAAAAACTTTATAAAGCAATGAAACAATCTCACAAATCACTTAAAGGTTCTTGGTTTTGATTATGGATTACAAAAAGTATTCTCTCTCAAATCTTGAGAAGTGGATTGAAGATGCAATCAACAGCAGTGAAGCATCACCACAAGAAATTTATGATGTGATTAGGAACGCAGTAGCAGATAATTACTACTGCTACAAAAATCACACAGAACGATGCTATGAACTTCTTGCTCTTTTGAATGGTAATGGAAAGGGGCATATTCCAGCATACGATGAGTATGTTGAGAAAAAGGAAAATCTTGTATGCGATAAAGATGATAAGTCTCCCAAGTGTCAAAAAGCGTGGAACGATTTCTGGGAAGAAAATTATTATCCTGAAGAATATTCCCAATACAGTGAAGAAGTGTTGAATGCGATGTGCGATAAAGCAGCATCAGAGAAAGACAAAGTAACTAAATGGATTCTTCCTGTTCAACAGATAATTGAAGAGGGTGTTGATGATTATTTCATTCAACTTCCTGACGATTTGTTGGAACAAGTAAATTGGAAAAACGGAGACCAGTTATACTGGATTGACCGTGGTGATGGTAGTTTTGAAATTAAAAAAGTAATTAAACCTGTTGGAATGGAGGAATGTTGAAATGGCATTGAGTGAATCAGTTGAATCTAGTTTGAAAGAAGCAGAAGCAAGTCTCAGAAATGCTCTTGCGTATTCTGCAAGACAAGAGAAACCTTTTGTAAGTCGTGAGATCTCCGAGATGATTTGTCGGATTGATAGTTTGATTAAGACTGACCAACTTTTGGATAAATTGGAAAGTAGGATGAAAGGTTTTGGTGATGACAAAGGATCCTTTGGAACTTTCTTTAGTTAAGTTTTGTAACTACACTATAAAGACAATATTAAGGAATCTCCCAACTACCTTAAATAATGTTAGGATTTGAACATAAACACGGGAGCAAAATGATGACCCTTCCATCTAAAAATCAAACTCTTACTGAAGATGAGTTTAATGAAATGACTGCGCTTAAAAATGCAATCAATCAACTTCCACAATCAGTATCCCCAGAAAAAATGGAAGCATTTACTGAATATCTTGTCCGCAGTCTGAGAGAAAGGGGCGGTTGATAAAGTGTCATAGTATGACTTGAAACTTTCTCTTTTTTCATATATACTCATTTTAGAGTCATAATTTTCAATGAGCACTAAGACGATTTTACTTATCAGTCTAATTTCAGTTCCCCTTCCAGTATTCTCTCAACAAACCAACATTTATTCGGTTTGTGCAAATTATCAAGAGAATTATATTCCTGGTTATTATGATCAGTATGGAAATTATATTCAAGGAAACGTAAATACTCAACGATATAATGTTCAGTGTGGAACTGGAACATATTATCGTCCTAATGTAAGAGTTTCTCAACCAGTTTCAAACTATCGAAGAGGTTATTGTTCTCCTGCAAGAACAACTTTAGGTGGTCTTTTGGGGGGAGGAGTTGCTGCTGCAGTATCTAAAAAGAATTCTTGGAGTTGGTCTATTCCTCTAGGTGCTGTTCTTGGAACTGGAGCAGCAAATGCTACTTGTTATTGATAATAAATAATCAGAGGGTTTTTATTAAGAAAATGCTTTCTGAAGGAAGAAAAAGAGATGCTGCTGCAAATGCTGTTTTAGCACTATCATTCGCAGCAAATGCAGCACAATCACCACAAGCATTTGTTAGTTCTGGGGAGAAAGCAGCACCAAGTCTTCCTCTAATGGGAGAACTGATGAGAAAGAGAAAGGAAGCAAATAGAAATTTAGATAGTGCAAGAGTATCAGAACCAGCACGTAATCGTAAGAAAAAAACCTTTAAAGAATTTGTAGAAGAATCAACAATAATTCGTGAAGGAAGACATTTCTCATCTAAAGATGAGTTAATGAAGCATCACGGAGGAAAACTCCCAGATGGAACCTTTATTAAAAATAGAGGAACTAAAGAAGCACCCAAGTATGGACTTGCTTCAGTTCAAGCGAGAGAAAATGAGAAGGAAAGAAGAGAAAAAAGAATTAAACAAGCAACAGGGCAACTAACACCAAGAGAAAAAGCAAAAGTTGAACGTAAACGTAGATTAGCAAGAGAACGTGGAGCAGAACTTCATCACGCAACTGAACTAGAAACTTCTGGAAAAGAAATGAAGGATATGTCTCCTGGTGATGTGTTGAGACATAAGAAAAAGCAATCACAAGAGAAGAAGTATCACGGTAATGACCCCAAAAACCTAGTTGTTGCAAACAAAGGCCCAGTCTCAAAGTTTAAACCACAACAACCAGGATTTCATCACGGCAAGTTTCACGCATTTGAAAGAGGTAATCGCAAAAAACTAGAAGATATTGGCAATGTCATTACTCCTATGAGGGCTTTTACTACTCTCGTGAATAAAGCAAGAAGAAAAACTAGAAGAGGTGAAGATTGAGAAAAGAAAAGGGAATAAATAAATAAAAGAAAACCCTGTAAGTAAATGAAAACCTTTAGAGAGTTCCTAGAAGAAGCATACCTCGTTGAGATGCGTAAAGAGGATAAAGTTAAAGGAGAAACGAAAACTCCTCTCCACGTAACCACAACTTCAGGTAGAGTTGTGAAAAAACCTGAAGGCGGACTAGAAGTTAAGAAATCAACAAGAAAATCATTAACACCCAGAGCAGCAACTGGTAGAATGAAGCAGGGGATGATTGATAAAGAAACACAACCATATGCTACTAGAATGCCTGGTGCTGTTAGACACGCACAAGGTGGTGGAGGTTCTGGAGCAGCAGCACCTGGTAGATTGAGAGGTGTTGGAAAACTAGAAAAGCAAAAAATGGAGAAAACTCCAGAAGGAGAAAGAGTAAGACCATTTAGTGCTGGTCCATCACCAGCACAGAAAGTTGCATTGAGGAGAGCACAACGATCACGTTCAACTGGTGGTGGACAAAGATGAAATCTTTTCAAAAATTTCTAGAAGAAGCATATTTCATACTAGAAAAGAAAAGACAGTATGATGACTCGCACGGATTTGATAGGTCAAAGCATCCTGACCTAGAAGTTAAGTATGACCGACCAAGAGGAAAAGACCAAAATACTAACAGAAGCGGTTCTACAACTATTCATCATAAACCTTCTGGAGTTACTTATACTATTAGTCATTCTAAAAGACATAGTTCTGATGATGAATATGAGCATATGTATGATGCTAAATTAGGTGGAAAAGCAAGAACTGCACACGGACACAAACCCGAACATAATGTTAGGTGGGAACATAGTAAGTCTAATGACCAAGATAAGATGAGTCCAGGTGAAAAGTTAAGAACTGCAAGGAACGCAAAGAGGGTTTGGGATAAGCACGTCCAACATAGAATTCCTAGTGGGCATCTGGTATCTAATCAACCAGAAGAGAATCCAGATGATAAGAGAAGAAACCCTGATAAAAATACAAGAGCATCAATTTATAAGAAGTCTGGGTTTGGAAAAGTAGATAGTTGGGGTAAGCAGTATTCGACAAAAATTGGAAAGAAATTTCATCCAGTACATAACGACGAAGACGACGAGGATTGATAAATGAAAACGTATCAAAAAGTTATAGCAGAAACAAAGAAGTATTGGTCCGAATATAAGAAGAAAAGCACACAAGAACTCTTTGAAAAGACTTATAATCGTTATGTGAAAGAGGGTAAAGTAGAATGGGACAATCCCAAGAAACCACTTCAATCTGGTTTAACCCCAAGAGAAAAGAATAGAGCAAAGAGAATTTCTCTTGGTGTAGAAAATCCAAATAAAGTCTCATTTGGTGGAAAGTCTTGGGATATAAGTGATAAAGATTATGAAAGATATGGTAAATTGAAGATGGCCCACGATGATGAAAAGGGCAAGAAAACACCTAGAGGAAAGAGACACGAATTTGGTCTTTTTAAAGTTGGTTCTTTAACAAGTGTTGCTCCAAAGGGTGAAATAAGAAGGCAACAAAAAGACCATAAAAATATAAAGACGAAACTTAACTCAAAACTTTATAAAAATGATGAAAGGCAAAAAGTCTATCATCAAAATGATTTGAAAGAACCAAAGGAAGAATTTGAATTTGATTTATATGATTATGAACTTGAAGAATCTTCTAGTGGTGAAAGAAGTGGAAGAAGAACTAGAGGACATCTCACCCTTGCAAGAGGAAGAGGTGCCGATATGGATAGAAGTGAAAGAAGCACTGCTGCTATTGCAAAAAAAGCAGGACTCAAGGGAACTGGTAAGTATTCCACTAAAGACTTAAGAGCAAAGTCTAAAGATTATACAACTAATGATAGTGAAGACGATGAGGATGATTATGGTAGCACCGAGCAGGACCATTACATTCGCACATACTCTTCTGCAAGAAAAGCAGCAAAGGGAGAACAACTGATTAAGAAGTTCAAACGAGCAGGAACAACTTTAAGTGGTTGGACTAAATTAAAATCTGCACCCTCAAGTGAAAGTGTAAGAAGAGTGAAAGACTTGAAAAAGCAAATGACTAAAGCAGGTGCTGATAAGAAAGGAAAAGTTCATAATGTAGATATTATGCCTCGTGATAGTGGTGTTGGTAAGGGGGACCCAGATGGACAAATGCAAAGAGGCAGAAACTTTATTGCTGCTGTGAAGGATACTCCAAATCAACTAAAGAAAGCAGGTGCAAAGAAAGGTGAAGCAGTGGTTGGAAAACCAACTGCAGTTATGCCTGGTGAAGATAAGAAGACTGGTGAAGCAAAGAGAGCAAAACTTTATAAGAAAGCATT
>JACCEC010502533.1_pt1 | contig 14845 bp, 13 predicted proteins | sample 7450121 | NCBI WGS metagenome assembly JACCEC01 (sample SAMN15323455, study PRJNA562643) | freshwater metagenome | isolation source: river surface water | place: USA:Blue River Watershed | collected 2017-08-18 | reverse complement strand
TCTTTAGAAAGTAGGAACATCCGATTATTTGATGACTTCTTTAGGATTGCCGACCATCAGCTCTGGGCGAACCCATTCGTTGAATTGCGCTTCAGTCAACAATTCCAAAGCCAATGCGGCTTCCTTCAATGTGGTGTTTTCTTTGTGGGCTTTCTTGGCGATTTTGGCCGCATTTTCGTAACCGATATGGGTATTCAATGCGGTTACCAACATCAAACTTTGGTCAACCAATTTTTGGATGTTATCATGATTGGGTTCGATGCCCACTGCACAGTTGTCGTTGAAGCTCAAGCAAGCCTGACCCAACAACCTTGCGCTTTGCAACATGTTGGATGCAATCACGGGTTTGAATACGTTTAACTCAAAATGACCTTGTGAAGCCGCAAAAGAAATGGCTACATCGTTGCCCAAGATTTGTGCACAAACCATGGTGAGTGCCTCTGGTTGGGTTGGGTTAACTTTACCTGGCATGATTGAACTTCCTGGCTCGTTTTCGGGAATCATGATTTCTCCGATACCGCTGCGAGGACCTGAACTCAACATGCGAATGTCGTTGGCGATTTTAAAGCAGCTCATCGCTGTACGCTTGATTGCGCCGTGCAATTCTACCATGGCGTCGTGGGCGGCCAACGCTTCAAATTTGTTTGGCGCTGTTACGAATGGCAATGCGGTTTCCTCTGCGATGTATTTGGCTACCAATTCTGAATAACCAGCGGGTGTGTTTAAGCCAGTACCTACCGCGGTTCCACCCAATGCCAATTCAGCGGCAACGGGCAAAGCACGATTGATGGCGTTCACACCATTTTCTAATTGTTGTACATAAGCACTGAATTCCTGTCCCAAAGTCAACGGCGTAGCATCCATGAAGTGGGTGCGACCAATCTTCACGATATTTTCAAACTCTCTCGCTTTGTGCTTGAGGGTAGTTTTCATCGCTTGGATACCAGGCAATGTATAATCGATCACCTGCTTGAACACCGCGATGCTCATGGCGGTAGGGAAGGTGTCGTTTGAACTCTGACTCTTGTTTACATCGTCATTGGGATGCAATACTTTCTTATCGTCATCCAATTTGCCGCCGCTCAATACGTGGGCTCTGTTGGCAATCACCTCGTTGACATTCATGTTGCTCTGAGTACCAGAACCTGTTTGCCAAATCACCAAGGGGAATTCTGCATCCAATTTGCCAGCGATGATTTCATCACAAACAGTGCAGATGAGTTCGCATTTTTCGGCCGACAAAACACCCAAGTCACGGTTGGCGCGGGCTGCACTTTTTTTCAAAACCCCAAAAGCACGGATGATTTCTACTGGCATACTGCCTTCCGGTCCGATCTTAAAGTTGTTGCGGCTGCGTTCGGTTTGGGCGCCCCACAATGCGTTTGCTGGGACTTTTACTTCGCCCATCGTGTCGTGTTCGATGCGATACTGTGTCATAATATACTGCAAAGATAATTCATCCCCGGAAATGATGGTTGACTATTGGCGGGGTGTTGAAAAATGGACAGCTTTTGTGTAGCGTTTAAAAAGAGAATGCGTCATTCACAAAACTCCTTGGCCTGTAATCGTATATTTGCCTCAGTATGTCTGAGAAAAAATTACTTGACGCGTTGAGTTACCATGCCGACGGTCGTCCTGGAAAAATTGAAGTTATATCAACCAAACCCACACAAACCCAATTTGATTTGGCCTTGGCCTATTCACCGGGTGTGGCAGATCCCTGTTTGGCCATCGCTGAGAATGTAGACGACGTTTACAAGTATACTGCAAAAGGCAATTTAGTGGCGGTGATTTCGAATGGTACTGCGGTTTTGGGTCTGGGCGATATCGGTCCGGAAGCATCAAAGCCAGTGATGGAAGGCAAGGGCGTATTGTTCAAGATTTTCGCTGACATCGATGTGTTTGATATTGAATTGAACTGCAAAGACGTAGATCATTTTGTGGAAACCGTGAAAGCGATGGAGCCCACATTTGGCGGGATCAACCTTGAAGATATCAAAGCCCCAGAGAGTTTTGAGATCGAAGAGCGATTGAAGGAAGCGCTTAATATTCCCATCATGCACGATGACCAACATGGTACGGCCATCATTTCTGCTGCGGGTTTGATTAATGCATTGCGTTTGGTGGACAAAAAATTGAGTGATGTGCGCATCGTAGTGAATGGCGCAGGAGCATCGGCCATCGCCTGTACCAAATTGTTCGTTTCCTTGGGTGCTAGCAAAGCGAATATTGTAATGCTGGATTCTAAAGGGGTATTGCGCGCTGATCGCACCGACTTAGACAAATACAAGCAACAGTTTGCGACTGATAGAGATTTGAATACGCTGGAAGAAGCCCTGGTGGGAGCAGAGGTTTTTGTGGGATTGAGTAAGGGGAATATTTTAACCCCAGACATGATTCTGTCAATGGCAGATAAGCCCATTGTGTTTGCCATGGCCAATCCTACACCGGAGATTGATTACAACTTGGCCGTTGCCACCCGTCCCGATTTGATCATGGCCACAGGTAGAAGTGATTACCCCAACCAAGTCAATAACGTATTGGGTTTCCCATTCATTTTCAGGGGGGCGTTGGACGTGCGATCTACTGCCATTAACGAGGCGATGAAAATTGCGGCAGTTCACGCCATTGCTGATTTGGCGATGGAGCCTGTGCCAGAAAGCGTAATGATGGCCTATAACGAACGCAGTTTGAGTTTTGGTCCAACCTATATCATCCCAAAACCCATGGATCCACGTTTGCTTACAACCGTAGCACCCGCCGTGGCAAAAGCAGCCATGGAAAGTGGCGTGGCAAGGATGCCAATCACTGATTGGGATGCATACAATGTGCAATTGCGCAAGCGATTGGGTATCGATAATGATTTCGTGAATCGATTGATGACCAAAGCCAAAACAGCCCCCAAACGGGTGGTGTTCGCAGAGGCCGATCACATTCGCATTTTGCGGGCTGCGGAAATCGCAAAGCGCGATGGAATCTGTGAGCCAATATTGCTGGGAAATCCTGATGCCATTCAGAAAATGATGGATGAAAATCACATCGAAATCCCAGGTGTTCAAATGATCGACCCCAGAAAACAAGAGGACAAACTGAAAATTTTCGGTGCAAAATTGTTTGACAAACGGGGAAGAAAAGGACTTACTTGCTTTGAAGCGGAATACCAAATGCGAAACCGCAATTATTATGGATCGATGATGGTAGAAACAGGAGAAGCGGATGCATTTATTAGCGGACTAACCCGTAATTATCCCATCGCATTGAAACCGGCCCTAGACGTAATTGGTATGGTTGATTCTACCCACCGCGTGGCTGGTATGCACATCATGATGACCAAAACGGGACCCGTGTTTTTCGCGGATACAACGGTGAACATCGATATGGATGAGGATACGGTCTATGACATGGTCAATTTGGTGAATGATCGCGTGAAGTCCTTCCAAATTGAGCCCCGTATCGCCCTGATTTCTTATTCTAATTTTGGTAGTTCAGGTGGAAAGTATCCTAACATGATGCAAAACGTGGTGAAGCGCTTGCATAAAAATCAACCAGAAATTATGGTGGATGGCGAAATGCAGCCCATTTATGCGATCGATGGAGAACTTCGTAACAAGCGTTTTCCCTTCAATAAACTGGGTGACAAATCTGCCAATGTGTTTATTTTCAGCGGTTTGAGTTCTGGAAATGCTGTGTATCAAATCATGAGAAGTATGGGGAATATGGATGCTATCGGACCGGTGCTGCTCGGATTTAAAAAGTCAGTACATATCCTCCATCACAGTTCTTCGGTGAGAGAGATTGTAAACATGATTGCGCTGGCCGCTTGTGAGGCACAAGAAAAGTGATCTGTTAGCCCATGCAAACACCATCGTTGACAGTGAGTGAGATACAGTGGGGGAGTCAAGTATATCTGCAAACCTTGGCGCTCCGACATGAAATTTTACGCAAGCCGTTAGGATTGGTTTTTGATCCAGGGATTTTTGGGGCAGAGGCAGAGGATCACCACATCGTAGCCAAGCAAGGCGATTGGGTTGTAGGCTGTATGATTCTATCCAAGACCACTGATGCCATGAAGATGCGTCAGGTGGCAGTAGCAAATGAATTGCAGCGACGTGGCGTTGGTGCTTCAATGGTGAGGTTGGCAGAAGAAATCGCCAAGAATAAGCGAGCGAAATGCATGGTTTTACATGCCAGAGACACCGCGATCCCTTTTTATCTATCGATGGGATACGAAATAGCAGGCGATGGGTTCATGGAAGTTGGAATTCCACATCACGCTATGCGGAAGTCATTGGTAGATTGATTTCTTCATTTCCGCGAATTTTGGTCATTGGCCCATGGCTTTTGAACTATCTTTGTATTTTTACCTATGGATACCCTAATAACCGCACTACAGTTTATTCTTGCTCTCTCCATTTTAATTACGCTTCACGAATTTGGACATTACTGGGCCGCTCGTGCATTTGGAATCCGAATTGAAAAGTTCTTCTTGTTTTTTGATGCTTGGAATTTCAAGTTGTTTAGTTTCAAAAAAGGCGATACAGAATACGGCATTGGCTGGTTGCCATTGGGCGGATATGTGAAAATTTCTGGAATGGTTGATGAGAGTTTGGATACAGACCAAATGAAATCTGAACCACAACCTTGGGAGTTCCGCAGCAAACCCGCATGGCAGCGATTGATTGTGATGATTGGTGGTGTAACTGTGAACTTGATTCTGGGGATTGTAATCATGATTGCCTTGACCTATTCGCAAGGTGAAAAATACGTGCCTCAAGCGGCAGTGAATGAGCAAGGAGGGATATATGCCGGTCCGGTGGCACGCTCAGTTGGTTTTAAAACGGGTGATCAAATATTGAAGTTGAACGGACAACCCGTTGAAAACTTGGATGCGCAGTTTGGTGATCCCACCTTTCTAACAACCGATAAAAAAATCATTGAAATCAGAAGAACTGAATACCCTGTTGTTGTAAGTAATGATAGCTTAGCTTCAACAGCAACGCCGGTAAAACCTCGGGTGTACGATACAACCTTGGTGATGCCAGATAATTTTGATGAGTTGTTGGGTGCCAAGTCTGATCTGCCCTTTTTTGCCCCAAGAATGATGTTCAAAATTGGCAAAGTCATGGGTGGCAGTCACGCAGAAAAAGCGGGTTTGGAAGCAGGGGATATGATCGTTTCAATCAATGGTGAATCTATCACCTCGTTCTTTGAATTCAAAGAGTTGTTGGTAAAGCACGCGGGAGAAACCGTAAAAATGAATGTGCTCGATAGCAATCAAAAAGCCAGTACACTAAAAGCGGAGATTGGCGAGGATGCTACCTTGGGATTCCAACCTGCATTCTTTGGCTTCGAATACAAAGAAAAAGTCATCAAATATGGTTTGGGCAAATCCATCAATCTTGGGGTGAGTCGATCCTTCGGGTTGATTGGCGCCAATGCAAAAGCCCTCGGCAATGTAGCTACTGGTAAAACAGATCCAACCAAGTCATTGGCAGGTCCTGTGGGAATCGCTCAAATGTTTGGTAGCACCTGGAACTGGTTGAATTTCTGGACACTGACAGCCATGTTGAGCTTGGTGTTGGCCTTGATGAATATTCTGCCCATTCCCGCTTTGGATGGAGGACATGTGATGTTCTTACTGTATGAAATCATCGCACGCAGGCCTGTATCCGACAAAGTATTGTACATCGGTCAGATCATCGGTATGGTGTTTTTACTTTCGCTTGTGGCCTTTACCTTTTGGGTAGATATTGCCCGTGCACTGGGAATTTAACATGAGTAATCCGTTTGCCTTTTTCGGACTTACGCCATCGCTCAATATTGATGAGAAGGCGTTGAGGAAGTCCTATCTAGACATTCAACGCGGTGCGCATCCTGATTTGGCCATGGCTGATCAGCATGAAATTGAAATTTCTGAATTGGCCAATGCGCATTATCAAGTATTGATGAATCCTCAGACGCGGGTGAGAACCTATTTGAATGTCGTGGGGACGGTGAATTGGAACGACAATCAACTTCCAGGCAATTTTTTAATGGAAATGATGGATTTGAGCGATGCCATAGAAGAAATGGATCGCAGCGATGTGGAATCAATGAACGAGGTTGAATCTCAGCTTGAAACATATTTTACAGCATTGAATCAGGAACTGATAGAATTTCAACATCAACCAGCGCCAGATATTTCAATGTTGGGATTGTGGTATCAAAAAAGCCAATACCTCAATCGTTTGCGGAAAAATTTCGATGGAATAACAGAGATTTGATTTTCGCTATTTATTTTTACCCTTGAAATCGCATGTCTACCAGAACTACCCTCAAAACCCACAATGAAATTCGATTGATCTTTCAACGAATGGCTTGCGAAATCGCAGAAGCATTTTCCGATGAAACCGATTTGTACTTTGTAGCCATCAATCAACGTGGAATGGCTATCGCGCTTGAGTTAAATCATGAATTGGACCGCATTTTACCTAATTGTAACGTTTCATTGGGAAACATACACGTTGCAGAAGATTATCGTTGGGAAGGAGTAGTTCCTAATATGGTGGCACTTACAACACCCGTGATTATGATTGACGATGTCATTCATTCGGGTGGCACGTCGATGCAAGTTTTGGTGGATTTGTATGAGCATGGGTTCGATACCATTCGAACAGCATTTTTGGCAGAAAGAGAACATCGCAATTTTCCAATAAAAGCGGATTTTGTTGGTTTGTCAATTGCAACTACCCTGCAAGAACACGTGTTTTTTAACAACGAAAACCTGGGTGATTTACAGTTGTATCTCATTTAACCTATTGATTTATACCACACTTTATCTAATTTCATTGTCAAATAAAACAACCATTGCTTGTTTGGTGTTATTTTTGAATCAATGAAGCGTTTTCTACTCACGGTTTGTTTTGCCTTTTTGCATGTGTTTGTGCTCAAGGCAACCCATATTGTGGGCGGAGAGGTTACCTATAAGTATTTGGGTAGTAATCAATACAAAATCCGTTTGGATTTATACATCGATTGTCAGAACGGAAACCCGCAAGCCATTCAATCTGATGCAACGGCTTATATCGGTGTATTTAACGGACAAACCCGTAACATGGTTGGTGGTTATCCCAAGCAAATCAGTCGCCAAGGACCCAAGCGCGTTGTAAAAACGAACTACAATTGTATCGTAAAGGCCCCCAATGCCTGTGTGGATCAGTATTGGTATGAAGCTACGTTCACGCTTCCCCCAATTACCGGCGGTTATTACGTGTCGTTCCAACGTTGCTGCAGAAATGGAACCATTGATAATTTGGTGGATCCGGGTGGGACAGGTGCTAACTACTGGACCTTCATCCCAGATGTGAGAACCCTATCAAACAGAAAAGAGAACAATTCGGCGGTGTTCAAAGAATTGCCACCTAACTTTTTGTGCACCAACACGCCGTTGAAGTTTGATCACAGCGCTACCGATGATGATGGCGATAGTTTGGTTTATGAGCTATTCCGACCATTCACGGGTGGGACAGCGCAAATGCCTCGTCCTGATCAGGGTGGAAATGGTAATTTACAACAACCCCCATTTTCTCAAATTTCTTGGAACTCTGGCTACCGAGATACCCTGCAGATTGATGGTAATCCCGGGCTGACCATAGATCCAAATACAGGCTTTATGACTTTGACGCCCACGAAAACGGGGCAATTTGTTATTGGGATTATCGTAAAGGAATACAGAAACGGACAATTGATATCCTCTACCAGAAGAGATTATCAATTCAATGTTCAGAGTTGTGTGATTGATGTGGTAGCGTCATACTTTGTACCAACCTTTATTTGTGGGTATCAATACAAATTTCAAAATAAGAGTTCTTCGGCCCAGCGTTATCATTGGGATTTTGGCGTGGACACATCTACCAAGGATACCTCAAACTTGGCGAGTCCAACCTTTACATTTCCGCATGCCGGGAAATTCAAAGTGAGGTTGTACGCTTATAAGAACAAATGCCTTGACAGTTTTATCGCTTATGTAACGGTTGTTGAACCATTGAAGCCCAAGTTGCCAGTGGATACCATTATTTGTCCAGGAGGCAGGGTATCGCTAAAATCCAATATCGTAGCCGATGCTTACAAATGGAGCACGGGGGCCACAACCGATACCATGAGTACGGGCAAAGAAGGTTGGGTATGGCTGGATGTTTACAGCAAAGTTTGTTCTTGGCGTGATTCCATGAAAATTACAATCGATCGCGCAGTGGTGTCTGCCTTTGGCGATACGGTTTATTGCAGTGATGAAAAAATTAACCGAATCATCGGTGCGCAGTCGGGCATGGCAAAATATACGTGGAGCACTGGCGAAACTACCCAAGGTATTTTAGTGACCAAACCGGGAAAATACTATGTAACCGGAGAAACAGTCAATTTCTGTAAATCCAAAGATTCCGTTGTGGTGAGCCAGTTCACACCGGTTCAAGCAGCAGTCAATGATACCATCGTTTGTCCCGGCGTTGCCGTCAATTTTGATGCGAAGGTGACACTTGGTGGTAGTACATCTGTGCTATGGAGCAACGGCGCAACGACGAAGGTGGCCACCATTTCAAATCCTGGTTTGCATTGGTTAAAGATTACTGTGGGATTATGTTCTGACCGAGATACGTTTGTCTTGAAGAACCATCCCTATGAGTTTGAATTGGGTAAGGACCTGCGTTTTTGTGACAAAATTGATACGGCGCTCACCATTTCACTGTTCGGAGCTACGCGCATCGTTTGGAACAAAGAGGTGATAGGCAAAAATTATCAATTGACCCAGCCAGGAAAAATTGTGGTGGAGCTGTTTAATTCAAACAATTGTCCAGAAAAGGATTCTATGATGGTGTTGCTGTTTCCAAATCCGCCATTGAATTTAGGGTCTGATACCACCTTGTGCTTATCGGAGAATCCCACTTTAGATGCCGGTCCGGGAATGATATCGTACAAGTGGAATACGGGAGCAACCAGCAGAACAATCGTTGCCTACGACAGCGGTAATTACTGGGTTAGCATCAAAGATCCAGAAGGTTGTGTATCAGCCGATTCCATCAATATGAAAAAACGCAAGGATTTGTTCCCATCAACCTTGTTTATGCCTACCGCATTTACGCCCAATGGTGATGGTAGAAATGATCTTTACCCATTGAATCAATACAAAGTGAAAGGCGCAACCTACAACATAAAATTGTACAACCGCTGGGGAGAGAAAATCATGGAAATGGAGAGTCCCGATATCAACTGGGATGGTATGGTTAATGGTAAGCCGGCTCCTGAAGGGGTATATGTATTCACCGCATTTTGGATTGGGTGCGACAATGAAAAGCGTTCGCTGAGAGGGAATTTTACCCTACTTCGATAATTCCCCTAAGTCTTCACTATTCCCCATGGAGGGAAAGTTGTAATTTTACTGTGATTTAGCACTATGTCGAAACAGTTAATTAAAAACGCCAAAATTGTATCAGATTTGACCATCTTCGAAGGTGATTTGCTTGTAGAAAACGGTAAAATCTCCCGGATCGATGCCAACATTACAGTGGACGGAAAAGTGGAGATACATGATGCCGACGGACGGTTTCTAATACCTGGTGTGATTGATGATCAAGTGCATTTTCGGGAACCTGGACTTACACACAAAGCCAATATCTATACAGAAAGTAGGGCAGCCCTTGCTGGAGGTACTACCTCTTTCATGGAAATGCCCAATGTGAATCCCCAAACAGTAACGAACGCGTTGCTGGAAGAGAAATATGCTATCGGTGCGCAATCGTCGGCCGTTAACTATTCTTTTTACCTCGGCGGCACCAATGATAATTTAGAAGAAATCAAACGCGTGAACCCAAGAAATGTATGCGGGGTGAAAGTGTTTATGGGCAGCAGTACGGGGAATATGTTGGTTGATCAAGAAGATGCATTGAACGGATTGTTTGCGCATTCTCCCATTCTGATAGCCACCCATTGTGAGTCTGAGGCACGCGTAAAACAGCGTTATGCAGAGGCTTTGGCAACTTTTGGTGAGAATATACCGCCCCGTGAACATCCGGTGATTCGCGATGCAGAGGCCTGTTATTTGTCTTCGTCTTTTGCCATGGAATTGGCGAAAAAACACAATACCCGATTGCATATTTTACATATCACATCGGAAAAAGAAACCCACCTATTTAGAAATGATATTCCATTGGCTGAGAAAAGAATTACGGCTGAAGTTTGTGTACACCACTTGCATTTCAACGATGCGGATTACGAAACTTTAGGACATCTGATCAAATGTAACCCCGCCATCAAAACTGCAGATGATCAAAGCGCCCTTTGGAAGGCCCTGTTAGACGATCGATTCGATGTGATTGCAACCGATCATGCACCACATACATGGGAGGAAAAACAGAACCTGTATCCGAATGCTCCTTCCGGCTTGCCATTGGTACAACACTCGCTGTCATTGATGATGGATTACGTGGCGAAGGGTGTACTAACCATCGAAAAAATGGTAGAGAAAATGTGCCATAATCCCGCCATTTTGTATCAAATTGAGGGCAGGGGATACCTCAGAGAAGGGTATGCGGCCGACATGGTATTGTTGAATGAAAATCACATGGCAGTAGAAAAGTCTAATCTGCTGTATAAATGTGGTTGGTCGCCATTGGAAGGACATACATTCAAATACGCCCCTTCCAAGGTATGGGTAAACGGTACGTTGGGATTTGATGGTTCGCTAACCGGACAGTTGAATCCAGCGCGATTATTGTTCAATCGTTGAGCTGTGTCTTAGTGAAGGCGTGACCGTTTGACAAAAAACGCGGTCAAGGTCTGCTCTAGTGGCTCAGAAACGTCTGAGAGGAAGTGGTCAATGCCCAACTGCAAGCATTGTTGTGCGATTTTATCTTGTCGCTCCCGCTCAAATGCCAGATAATGTTCTTGTATTTCATCGGGTTGCAATTTGATTTGGGATTGTGTTTCTAGGTCGATAAATCGTACCGGTCTATTTCCAAGATCGAGTTGAAACTCATGTTGAGCATGTTGAACCTGTAGCAGCAATATTTCACATTTTTGAAAGCGTAGCATCGCCATATTTTTCCAAAATGCAGCTTCTGCGGCGGTTTCTGTTGGGTCCCAGAGTAAATCGCTGAGTATCACCACCAAGTGCCGCCTTCCTACCTGTAACACTGCGCTATCGAATGTCTGATGGTTGATGGTGCTGGCTGCTGTATCGGCTGTGGTTTTGGGGGTTTGGTTCCAATGATTGCTCAATACCCCGATTTGCTGTTGCAAATGACCCCTGGTGCTTTTAGTACTGCTTCGGTATAGGAAACCTTGCTCATCAAACAATCCCAATGAAAAACCATCCTTTTGCTGTTGCAGTAAATGAGCGATTACGCCCGCGCCCAAAATACCCATTTTCAATTTTAAGATGGAATCCTGTGGGTAACGCATACTTCCTGATATATCCACCCACAGATGCGCCTTTAGGTTGGTCTCCTCGTCAAACTGCTTGATGTATTTTTTATCGGTCCGCGCAAGCAGTTTCCAGTCTATGTTCTTTACACTTTCCCCGGGGTTATAGGGACGGTGTTCGGCAAATTCAACCGAGAAGCCACGGAATGGACTCTTGTGCAATCCCGCAATAAATCCTTCCTTGGCTTTTTGAGCCAGCAGATCAAAATGGGTGAACGATTGAATTTCTTCCAGTAACATGGTCGGTTGTTTTGCACAAAAAAGGCCGGCGAGCCGGCCTTTTTCTTAAAAAAGTTAAAGATTACAATTGTGCATCGATTTTTGAAGCGATGTTCTGCTTGGGAACCGCGCCAACAATCTTGTCTACCAATTGACCGTTTTTGAAAATCAACAAAGTAGGAATGCTGCGAACACCGTAATTCATGGAGATATCTGGATTTTCATCCACGTTCAATTTCCCGATTACGGCTTTGCCTGCATATTCGTTGGATAATTCATCCACCATTGGACCAATCATGCGGCAAGGACCACACCATTCTGCCCAGAAATCTACCAATACGGGTTTGTCTGATTGCAACACCACTTCGTTGAAGTTGCTGCTTGTAAATTTTTCTGCCATTGTACTGTTTATTATTATTTCAAATTTAAGTTTTTCTGTTCGCTTAAGTGATAATTTCTTTGTTTTTTGCAACCCCTATGCCAAACAAGGCATAGTCGTAATAAACAGGGTCGTTAGGCCGAAATGCGCGCAATTTGTCGGTCAGTTCGCAGCAACTCTGCCAATCTGACTTGCTTCGTTGTAATAATCCCAATGCTTCGGCAACGCGTTGAACGTGAACATCTAGCGGACACATGAGCACGGCAGGGGATACGTTTTTCCACAGGCCAAAATCAACGGGAGACTTGGGTCTGACCATCCATCGGAAATACATGTTGAGTCGTTTACATGCGCTTCCCTTGGCAGGAGAGGCAAGGTGCTTATCCGTGCGTTTCTCATGTGGAAATTGCTGCCATGCATGCTGAAACGCCATCAATGCCCTGTAAACCTGCTCCGGTATCGGCGCCTCAAGAACATCCTTGTTAAAAAACAAATCTTCCAAACTCGGCGCCTGTGAATACCACTGTCGAAAAAATCGTATCAATGCAATGACATCCTCGCCATTTAATGTTCGGTGAACAAAAGAGGCTAAACGATTTAAATCACTGTCTTCGTGTTGCATAATGAAATCGTAAGGCGCATCGTCCATCAACATCATCAGCTTGCTGCTACTATTGATGATGGTTTTACGCTGTCCCCAAGCCATAATCGCAGCAAAAAAGCCAGATACTTCAATGTCTTGAAGTCGCACATATCGATGCGGGATTTGCACAGGATCGTGACCAATAAAGGCATTTTCTTCCACCTCTTTGGCCCAAAAATCGAGCAGTTCCTTGATTTCCGAGTCAGTCATCGCCCCGAAAAAATCACACTTTGGCCAACGCTCCTTCTAAATCGGCAATCAAATCATCTACGTGTTCAATGCCCACGCTCAAACGTATCAAGCTGTCTTTTAGGCCATTTGCTTCACGCTCTGCTTTTGGAATACTCGCATGTGTCATCGTCGCGGGATGTCCAACCAAACTCTCAACACCACCCAAGCTTTCAGCCAAAGCGAACAATGCTGTTGATTTCAAGAAAGTCAATGCTTTCTCTATGGCATCGTCCTTCAAGGTAAAAGAAATCATGCCGCCAAAATCCTTCATTTGCTTTTTCGCCACCGCGTGATTGGGGTGACTCTCGAATCCAGGCCAATAAACTTCACCCACCTTTGGATGGGCCTTTAACCAATGGGCCACTTTGGCGCCGTTTTCGCAATGACGCTGCATACGAATGTGCAAGGTCTTGATGCCGCGAAGGGTCAGGAAACAATCCATCGGACCGGGGGTAGCGCCGCAAGAGTTCTGAATGAATGCCAAACGGTCACGCAATTCATCGCTAGAAGTACACAAAACGCCCATAACCACATCGCTATGACCGTTGATGTATTTGGTGGCTGAATGCATCACAATATCGGCACCCATTTTCGCGGGATTCTGTAAATAGGGCGATGCAAATGTGTTGTCTACCACTACGATGCTGCCAAACTCATGACCAATTTGAATCATTAATTCAATGTCAATGATGCGCAACAAAGGGTTGGTTGGTGTTTCTACCCAGACCATTTTCACTCTGTCCGACATTACCGCACGCACCGCTTGTTCATCGCTCATGTCCACAAAGTGGAATTTGATTCCATATTGGGCGAATATTTTGGTAAACAAACGGTAGGTTCCACCGTATAAGTCATTCGTGCTCACGACTTCATCACCAGGAGAAAGCAACTTCGCACATGCATCCACCGCACCCATGCCCGTACTGAAGCACAAGCCGTGTTTGGTACCTTCCAAAGCCGCTAGATTCTTCTGTAAAACATCGCGGGTTGGGTTTTGAGTACGTGCATATTCGTATCCTTTATGATCACCAGGCGCTGCTTGAACGTAGGTACTTGTTTGGAAAATGGGCGTCATGATGGCCCCTGTGGTAGGATCAGGCTCAATGCCTGCATGCAAAACCAAGGTTTCTATGTGATTTGAGTTCATTGTGCGATCGCGTTTGTCTCCTACAAAGTAACGCAGGTAGCACCGACATTTTACGCTTTCTGTGCGATGTCTTTCAACACTTCTTCCACCACTCGAGGGAAATGCATCATTTCAAGTTCGTGGATTTTGTTGGCAACGGCATGCGCATCGTCTTGGGCAGTTACTGCACAACGCGCTTGAAAAATAGGCGCGCCATCGTCATATTTGGCCGTAACCCAATGAACTGTGATGCCCGTCTCCGTTTCATGAGCAGCCACTACGGCTTCGTGTACATGCATCCCAAACATGCCTTTGCCACCAAACTTGGGCAGTAGCGCCGGATGAATATTGATTACATGCGGGAATTTCGCCAACAATCGCTCGGGGAATAACCACAGGAATCCAGCCAATACAATCAAATCTGGGTTGTACGATTCAATGATTGAATCAATTCGATTACCCGATTTCCATTCCTCACGATTGAATAATTTATAAGGCACGCCCAATCTTTCCGCGCGATCCAAAACCCCTGCGCTCTCTACATTGCAAAAAATGGCGGAAACCTCGGTGTCTGAGCCATTAAAATACTGAATCAAGTTTTCAGCATTGCTACCACTGCCGGAGGCGAAAATGATCATTTTCATTGCTTGATGGTGGCTGATTGTACCATGATTTACAATTCACGCATCAACCGGAGTCGCGGTTGATTCGGTGCAAACAAAAAACCATCGATGGCCACGTAGCGTTGGTTTTGATTATCCTTGATGATTTTCCGTATAAACGGACCTCTTCG
>JACCEC012502922.1_pt1 | contig 14846 bp, 16 predicted proteins | sample 7450121 | NCBI WGS metagenome assembly JACCEC01 (sample SAMN15323455, study PRJNA562643) | freshwater metagenome | isolation source: river surface water | place: USA:Blue River Watershed | collected 2017-08-18 | reverse complement strand
CCTTGCTCATACCAGCCCTTGCTGGCATTGACGATCTTCACGACAACCAGCATCACGGGGACTTCAATCAGGACCCCCACCACGGTAGCCAGAGCCGCGCCCGATTCGAATCCGAACAATGCGATGGCGGCCGCGACAGCGAGCTCAAAGAAATTCGACGCGCCAATCAACGCAGAAGGGCAGGCGACATTGTGCTTTTCGCCTGCGCGTCGGTTGAGCCAGTAGGCCAGCCCGGCGTTGAAGAAAACCTGGATCAGGATCGGCACCGCCAACAGCACGATCACCAGCGGCTGGCGGATGATCGCTTCACCCTGAAAGGCAAACAGCAACACCAGCGTCGCCAGCAGCGCCACGATCGATCCGTGTCCGACCGTTTCCATCACGCGGTCGAAATGCGGCTGGCCGCGGGCAAGAAGCTGGCGCCGCAACAGTTGGGATAGCAAGACCGGAATCACGATGTACAGCACTACCGAAATGATCAGCGTCTCCCACGGCACGGAAATGCTGGCCACGCCCAGCAGGAAACCGACCAGGGGCGCAAAAGCGAAGACCATGATCGCGTCGTTCAGCGCCACTTGCGACAGCGTGAACAGCGGGTCGCCATGGGTCAGGCGGCTCCAGACGAACACCATCGCCGTGCAGGGCGCGGCGGCGAGCAGGATCAGGCCGGCGATGTAACTGTCGATCTGATCGGCCGGCAGCAGGGGGGCGAACAGCTGGCGAACAAAGATCCAGCCCAGCAGCGCCATCGAGAACGGCTTGACCAGCCAGTTCACGAACAGCGTCACGCCGATCCCGCGCAGATGCTGCCGCACTTCGCCGAGTGCGCCGAAATCCACCTTGATCAGCATCGGGATGATCATCACCCAGATCAGCAAGCCGACGGGCAGGTTCACGTGCGCGACTTCCATCGCGCCGATCGCATGAAACACCGGCGGGAACAACTGGCCGAGTGCAATGCCGACGACGATGCACAGGAATACCCAGAGGGTCAGGTAGCGTTCGAAGAGGTTCATGCGTCGGCCAGTTTCTTCAGTTCGGCTTGCATGCTTATCCGATCCAGCTTTTCTATCGGCAGGTCTGCCAGCAACTCGATGCGCTTGCGCAGCCCGATCATCACCTCCTTGAACGCGTGGCGCTTGACTTCGTCGCTGCCCTGAACCTGAGACGGATCCGGAAAGCCCCAGTGCGCAGTCGCCGGATGGCCGGGCCAGATCGGGCAAACTTCACCCGCTGCGTTGTCGCAGACCGTGATGATGAAATCCATTTGCGGCGCGTCCGGTGCAGCAAACTCGTCCCAGCTTTTCGAACGTAATTTCGAAGCAGGGTAACCAAGCGTCTCGGCAATTTCGACGGCAAAAGGATTGACGCGCGAGCCGGGGGTGGAGCCGGCAGAATAGCCGACGAACTTCTTGCTGGGATCGGTCGATGCCAGCGCTTCGCCAATGACCGAGCGGGCGGAGTTGTGGGTGCAGAGGAAAAGGATGTTGTAGGTTTTCATAAGGACGGTTCTTTGGTTGTTTTCGCCAGCGGCAGGCAGGGCTTGCCACCACAGCAGTTTTCAAGCAGGAAGCTGCCGAGCGCTTGTGCCAGCGCCGTATTTGGCCGGTAGATCAGGTGGCGGCTTTGGCGCTCAACCAGCAGCAGGCCAGCGCGTGTCAGCTCCTTCAGGTGGAAGCTCAGCGTGGCGTTCGGTATGCCTAGCTTCTCGACCAGTTCGGAAGGCGTCAGTCCGCTGTCGCCGCGCTGTACGACTAGGCGGAATATGTTCAGACGCGTCTCTTGCCCGAGGGCGAGGAAGGCGGCAATGGCATCAGAATTGTTCATGTTTCCAATTATATGGAAACACATGACATCCTTATGACAGCGCTGATCTCATCGGGTGCTGCGTCATTGGATTGGATTGCCGTCCGGCAGTTTACGAGCCCCGCGGCAAAGGCATTGCAGGACAGTTGCGGACGTCATCGCAATTGCCGGATTCCGGTCGATCGATCAAATGTACCTTGCGCTCATTGTTCGCAAGGTACATCGAGCCGTGTTCAAGAAAACGTGTCGTTCATCAAAGTGCTGAACCACTTCTTCATGTCACTGTAATTGTCTTCGGAGGCCACCGTCGCGGCAATCGGCTTACCGCCGTTGTGCGAGGCCTGAACGTAATACGCGCCATCATACTGATACACCGCCGACAGCCACGTCGCCAGCGTGGCCGTGACTGGAGTGAAGCATGCCGAGTTCAGCACCGGCGCCAAGTTGGATGTTTCCCCGTATCCCGACAGCTCCAGCAGGATCGCGTTGGCACACGTCTTCGCCTCCTGGTTGGCGATGTGGCCGGCCTTCGGAATGCTGCCGGCAAAGCAGGCATCGCCAACGACATACACGTCCGGCTCGAGGGTGGATTCGAAGGTAACCGGATCGACCGGTGCAAATTTTCCATCCAATAAGCCAGCGTCAGCCAGCAGCTTTGGCGCGCGTTGCGGCGGAATCGGATTCAGGACAGCCGCATTCACGGTCACTGTTTCGGTCGTGTCGTTGACCCGACGGGTATACGTAACTTGTTTGGAAGGCGACGCACTCACATTGGTGATGCTCACGCCCGGACGGTAATCCACCGTGTAGCCGTAAAGACCTCCGAACGCATTCGTGAAATTTGTTTTTTCTGCCTGAATCTCGGCATTTTCATCCAGCACGATCACCTTGCTGCCGGGCTTGTACAGCCGCAGCCAGTCTGCGATCACGCAAGCTCGTTCGTAGGGGCCGGGCGGGCAGCGGTAGGGTGACTTGGGGATCGTCATGACCACATTCCTGCCGACCCCGGCTGTCATGCTTTTTATCTGGTTACGCAATAGCGTCGTTTGCGCGCCGGCCTTCCATGCATGCGGAATCAACGTGTCATACTGGCCTGCAGTCACACCCGGCCACAGGTCGAATTCCAGCCCCGGCGCCAGCACGAGGCTGCGGTAACCGACAGTGCTGCCGCTGCAACTCACGGTATGGGATTCGGCATCGATGCTGTCGACCGTTGCCTGAATCCTGACGATCCCGTATTTGTTGACCAGATTGGTGTAGCCGTAACTGAGGCTGGCCACGGTTCGTTTCCCGGTCAGCACCTCATTGCTCATGATGTTTGAGGTGTAGTTCAGATCCTTCTCGACCAGCGCGACCGTCAGGGTGTAATTGCTCCACATGCGCAGGTACTTTGCGATCGTCGCGCCTGCCATGCCGCCACCGACGACAACCACGTCGAAGTTCATCGCCTGTGCCATCACCTTCAAAGGAAGGCTGGAGGCGCATAGCGCTATTCCGGCATGGGCTGCGTTCAAAAGAAATTTTCTACGGGTCTGCATGTCGCCACCTATCGCAATTGGGAGAGATAATTCGCCAGTGCGCGCATCTGCGCATCGGTGTAACCCAATGCATGGGCTCGCATCACTTCGCCGTCCTCTTCCCCGTCTTCATCGGTGATGAACTCGCTCAGTTCGCCGTAGATTTCGGCATAACTTTCGCCCAGCAGGCGCTCGAATCCACCCGTTCCGTTGGTGCCGTGGCATTGGTAGCAATTGCTGGCCAGCTGCCTTCCGTCCAGCGTGCCCTGGGTCAAAGTCACCTTCAGATAGGCGGTCACCTTGCCTTTCAGATCCTTGAAGGTCACATTCGCCAGCCCTGTCGAGAGGCCCTTCAGCCGATATACCGCCGACGTGGTCGTACTGCTTATTTTCGTGACGGTGACCGAGGCCGTGTTGGTGTTCGAGATGCTGACAGTCCCGCTGACCGCGCTTAATCTGACATCCATCGTCGCCCCCGTGGCGACGGCGGCGCGGTTGTCAGCGGTCGATGTGATGTTCATTGAAATGGCGTGGCTTGAAACGCTGGCGCAGGCACACAGGAGCCCGAGCCCCAGCCTGATCGCAGTTAAAAAAGGCCGCACTGCTTTTTCTCCTTTTCGCAAAATGGTATTTGTTTTTATAACGCGAAAAGGCGTCGTCAAGAAAAGTGTTTTCCTTCGAGAATTGATATGAGTCAAAAATATATAAATGTTGGCAGGCGCCGGTCGCCTGCAATGTGGTGAACTGTGGCTTCGCCGGTTTCATCCGGCGGCGGTCAAACGATATTTAATTGGAAATTATGGCGTGCCAGCGAGCGGGCCGTACGAGTAGTGGACGTTTGCGCGCCGGATCGCAACCTGGCGGCAGGACTTCCCGGTGCTGCGACAATTCTGCGGCCTGCGCCAAAGCAAAAATCATATAATTTCAGCTGTCGCCCGCGTTGCCATGCCATTCAAACAAAAAGTCGCATGTCCGTTCGTGCGGTCGATGGTCGTTATCAGTGCAGCCAGAAATCTCGCCAGGGTGCGACACCCGGCCACCAAAAACCAAAATGAAAAGTCAAAACAGAGGTTTCACACTGCTTGAATTGCTGGTCGTGATGGTCATCATCGGCCTGCTTGCCAGCTACGTCGGCCCCCGGTATTTTTCGCAGATCGGCCGATCGGAAATCAAAACCACGCGCGCGCAGATTGATGCGATTCAGAAGGCGCTGGAGCAGTATCGGATTGACAACGGGCACTACCCGTCGAGCGAGCAGGGCCTGCCGGCCCTCGACAAGGCACCGGCAAACGAGCCGAACTGGAGCGGTCCTTACATGGCGAAGCGCCTGCCGCCGGACCCCTGGGGCAAGCCTTATCAGTACCGCAATCCCGGTCGCAACGGCGATTTCGACCTCTACTCATTCGGCAAGGACGGCAGGGAAGGCGGCGAGGGTGAAGCCGCTGATATCGGCAACTGGAACTAAGCGCCGCGCATCATGAATTACCGCATCGATGCGTTGGACGCCATGGGCCGGCTGGTAAAAGTCGACCTGGAAGCGTCTACGCCCGAGGATGCCGCACGCGTCGGAGCCGAGCGCGGCCTCCAGGTGCTCAAGGTCCGCGCCGCGCGTGCTGGATGGCAGTCGCTATTGCGCGTCAATCTCGCCGCGAAATTCCCGCTGCATCTGTTCAATCAGGAATTGCTCACCTTGTTCGACGCCGGCTTGCTGGTGGTCGAGGCGCTGGATGTGCTGATCGAGAAAGAGCCGCGCGACGACGTGCGCGAGGTCATGCGATCGGTGCTCGGCAGCTTGCGCGAAGGTGCCTCTCTGTCGGACGCGCTGCAGCCTCACCGGCACGCATTCCCTCTTCTGTACGTCGAGACCGTACGTTCGGGTGAACGCAGCGGTAACCTGCAGCAGGCGCTGCGTCGCTATATCGCCTACCAGACGCAGATCGACCAGTTCCGCAAAAAGATACTGACCGCATCGGTCTATCCGCTCTTGCTGATCGCTGTGGGCGGGTTGGTGGTGCTCTTCCTGCTTGCCTACGTCATACCGAAATTCAGCCAGATCCTGAATGAGACCGGACGTGAACTGTCGTTTGCATCCCGCCTGTTGCTCAGCACCGGCGAGAGCATCGACCGCCATGGCGCAGCTTTCGGCTTCGGTTCGGCGATGCTCCTCGCCGGACTGGCGTTCGGGCTGTCACGGCCGAAGTTCCGTGCCTGGTTGCGTGAGGGAAGCTGGAATGTTCCGATACTGGGCGAGCGCATGCGCGTCTACCAGCTGTCGCGTTTTTACCGGGCGCTCGCGATGCTGCTGAATGCCGGCATCCCGCTGATGAATGCGCTCAGCCAGGTGGGCGGCATGCTCGACGTGCGCATGCAGGAGAAACTGGCCACTGCTCGCCATGCGATCGGCTCCGGCCAGCTGCTGTCGCACGCGCTCGAAGAGAGCGGACTGTCCACCGTGATCGCCTCGCGGCTATTGCGCGTCGGCGAACGCTCGGGGCAGATGGGCAGCATGCTCGAACGTGTCGCCGAATTCCATGAAGAGGAATTGAATCGCTGGATCGACTGGGCCAGCCGGCTGTTCGAGCCGCTGCTGATGGTATTCATCGGATTGATCATCGGCGCTGTCATTGTGCTGATGTACATGCCGATTTTCGAATTGGCCGGAAGTGTTCAATAGGCATGCGATGACCCAGACCTTGACACCTGATTTGCTGCAGCGGGCCAGCGCCGAGGCACTGCGCTCCCGGCGCCGCACCACTGGCGTGCTGGAAGAGTGGCTGGCACTTGAGCCTGCCGCATTCACGGCCTGGCTGGCCGACGTGTCCGGCTATCCGGCCTGCAGCATGCAGGCGCTGCACGGCATGCAGCCGGATTTTTCATTGGTGCCCTTCGTCGATTGCCAGCAACGCGAACTGCTGCCTTGCCGGTCCACCGACGGCCGCCTGCGGGTGCTGATCACGGATCCGTTCGATCCGTCCACGCGCGACTGGGCGTGGGCCCGCATCCATGAGCGCTTCGGCTTCGAGGTCGTTCACGCGTCCGACCTGCACGCCTACTTCGCGATGCACGAAGAGTCGCAGCGCACGATGGACAAGTGGTCGTCCGCAGAAGAGGGCGGCGAGCATCCGTCCGAAGGACTGGAAGTCATCTCGCTGCAGGAGATCGCCGGCGCGACCAGCGACGTGGTTCGCTTCGTCCATTCGACGCTGTATGACGCGCTGAAGGCCGAGGCCAGCGACATCCACCTCGAAACCACGTTGGCCGGGCTGGTGATCAAGTACCGAATCGACGGCGTGCTGACCCCGATCGGCAATGCCGCCGGCGCGCGCATGGCCGAGCAAGTCATCTCGCGCCTGAAGGTGATGTCGGAACTGGACATATCCGAACGCCGGGTGCCGCAGGACGGTCGCTTCAAGGTGCTGATCGGCGAGCGTCCGGTCGACTTTCGTGTGTCCATCATGCCCAGCCTCTTCGGCGAAGACGCGGTACTGCGCATTCTCGACAAGAAGCGCCTGATGGAGCAAATGGCCGGGCTCAGCCTCGAATCACTGGGTTTCGATGCGCAGGCACTCGCGACCATTCGCCAGATGAGCAGGGAACCTTACGGCATGTTTCTCGTTACCGGCCCGACCGGATCGGGCAAGACGACGACGCTGTACGCGGCCATCTCCGAGATCAATGACGGTCGCGACAAGATCATCACGATCGAGGACCCGGTCGAATACCAGTTGCCTGGCATCCTGCAAATTCCGGTCAACGAGAAAAAGGGCCTGACTTTCGCACGCGGCCTGCGATCCATCCTGCGCCATGACCCGGACAAGATCATGGTGGGCGAGATCCGCGATACCGAGACTGCGCAGATCGCCGTGCAGTCCGCGCTGACCGGCCATCTTGTGTTCACTACCGTCCATGCCAACAATGTCTTCGATGTGCTCGGCCGCTTCCTGCACATGGGTGTCGACCCGTACAGCTTCGTTGCGGCGCTCAACGGCATCCTGGCGCAGCGCCTGGTGCGCGTGAACTGCACCGCCTGCGCGGTCGAGGTGACGCCGACGGAGGAATTGCTGAAGGAGTCCGGCCTCACCGAGGCAGATTGCCGCGACTTCGATTTCCGTGCCGGTCGCGGCTGTGGCAAATGCCGGGGCTCCGGATTCAAGGGAAGGAAGGCGTTGGCCGAAGTGCTGACGCTGAACGACGAACTGCGCGAACTGATCGTTGCCCGGCGCTCGATCCGTGACATCAAGGAAGCCGCGCGTCGTTGCCGGACGCGCTTCCTGCGCGAGTCCGCGCTGGACCTGGTGCGCCGGGGCGAAACCACTCTCCAGGAAATCAATCGTGTCACTTTTATTTCCTGAGAAGCTGCGCATTCACCTCGCACCCGGAATCGTCGTGCTCGCACGCACGAAGCAGGCGGCGGTCCTGCAGTCCGATGCAAAGGCGGTCGCGGCAAGTGACGAGGCCGGTGCGCAACCGTTGCTGGATGCGCTCACCGCCATGCTGGAATCCTTTGAGGACACACCGGCGGCAGCTTCGGTCACGCTGTCGTCACGACTGGCACCGGTGACGATGATGCCGTGGCGCGACGACGCCTGTGATCCGCAGGCGCAGGCCTTGCTCGCGGCATCGCGCTTTGCGAAGTCGTACGGCGGCGCCGCCGCTGACTGGGACTGCATCGCAGCCGATAGCGGCTTCGGCCGGCCATGGATCACTGCCGGGATACGGCAAGATCTCGTCAGCGGGCTGAAGTCCGTGTTGTCCGGTGCGCGCGTGCAATCCATCGCGCCGCTGGCCGTCGCCCTGTTCAATGCGCAGTGCGCCAGCCTGCCGGTGCGGGAAGCGGCATGGCTGCTGGTTCCCGAAGCTGACCGGCTGGTGGGCTGGTATTGCGAAGGTCGCGTGCCGAAAGAATGCATCAGCCTGCCGGCGCCCGCCGATGACGACGAACCTGTCGAAGGCTTGCTGCGGCGGGAGGCCATGTTGCGCGGCCTGCCGGCAACGGCGGCGTCTTTGTATGTGGCGGCATCGCAGGTCTCCGGCCCGCTGGCGGCGCGCAACGTGCAGCGCCTGCTGCCGCGCTGGCGCTGCGAACCGGGGGTCGCAGCGGCTTACCCGCTGCATTGGCTCGGAGGCGCATGATGATACGGCTGGATTTCGCGCGAACCGTCTCGCGGCCGGTGCAGCTGCTGCGCTGGGGAGTCTTCGCGGCCGGCGTTGCCGCGGCGGCCTCGATCCTCGTTCGCGCTGACGGACTGCAGGACCGTCTCGTTGCGCTCGAATGGAAGCAGGACACTGCGCTCGTTGTCACGCGCAGTCCTGGCGCGCTGCGCGCCGATGGCACCGCAGCCGGACTGTCCCCGCAGCTTCGCGATGTCCTGAAAGAGCTCGACGTCGACTGGCGCGGCGTCTTCGAGGCAATCGAACAATCGGTGGCGCCGGGAATCCGGATCATGGCCATTCGTCCGGATCCGCAAAAACAGACATTATTGATCCAGGCGAAGGCCGCCAACGGCGTGCAGGCGCAGCGCTTTGTCGAACGCCTGCAGGGCGGGGGCACGATCTCCGATGCGCACCTCGTGCATGAAGCGCGTGATGACGATAATGAGCTGGTCGATTTCAGCGTGCGCGCGCGCTGGGAGTCAAAGCCATGAAACGCCTGCAATGGATCGTTGCGTCGGTGTTGCGTGCGCTCGGCTGGCCCGGGCTCGCCGGGCTTGCGCTGCTGGCGCTGTCGGCCACCTTCGGACTTGTGCGCGTGTTGCCGCTGCAGGAGCAGATCGCGGCACGCGTGTCGGCGCAGCGGCTCGCCACCGCTCCCGTCGATGCCGCGCCGCTCGCCGCCCCCGCGCCTGCACCCGATGCGTTCATCCCTGAGCGCACCGAGCTGAACCGGCAGCTGCTCGAGCTCCGCAGCTTTGCTGACCGGTCCGGGCTCGATGTCCGTACGACCGACTACAGCCTGTCCCGGGTCGAAGGCACGTCGCTGTGGCGCTACCAGGTGGTCTTCGTGCTTGAGGATGATTACGTGAGCGTGCAACGCTTCATCGGCGGACTGCTGCAGGCCCTGCCCAACCTCGCGCTGAACGGCATCGACATCGCCCGTTCCGAAGAAGCCGAGGGACAGGTCACGGCGAACCTGCGGTTCGCCTTTTATTTTCGGCAGGAGTGATGGTGAAGCCCAAACGTCCCCGGTTGAATCCGCTGCTGTTGCTGGCCTTGCTGCTGACCGCCGTCGCGGTGATCTTTGCGCCGGATGACTCGCAGGAGCCGGACACCGTCGTTCCGGCAAACAGGTCGTCGCGCAATCGCGCCCCGGTCCGGCCCGAGCCGCCTGCGGTGCAGGACACGCCCGGGCAGCAGGCAGCGTCCGGCCGGCCGGAGCGGTCCGGCAGGGAAGGCCCGATCATCGATATTTTTGCGGTGCCGAGGCCGCCCGCTGCAAGACAGGCCGTGCCGGTCGCGCCGCCAGCGCCGGCGATGCCGCCGTTTGATTACCAATACATGGGACGCGTCGTCGATCAGGGCGAGCAGTCCTTGTTTTTTACGCGCGGAGGCCGGCCTTATGTCGTCAAGCCGGGTGACACGCTCGACGGGAATTTCCTGTTCGAGTCGGTCAGCGGGAATGCAGCCGTGTTCGTGTATGTTCCGTTGTCGATGAAAACGACCGTCGTTCTGGGGGAAGGAAAATGAGACTCCGTCCGTGGGCCAGCGTGCCACTGACTTGCCTGCTGTTGTTGTCCGCTTGCGCGTCGCCGGACCGTTCGGACAGGACGCTGCGCAAGATCGACAAGGCCGAGCGCGTCGACCAGTCCAACGACCTGTACCGGAAGGTGAACGCCTTGTTTGCCGAGGCGGCTGATCGCATCGATGCCGGCGACATGGACGGCGCGCGCAGCCGCTATGACGAGGTGCTGCGCATGGACCCGCGCAATCCGCGCGCGCTGGCCAGCTTGCGCGCGCTTGACACTGCCGCGAGCCAGTCCGCGGCGATCGCCGAGGCCAGGCGGCTGATCACGAGTGGCGACATCGATGGTGCGCGCACGCGGTTGCGGCGCGTGCTGGTCGAGAACCCGAACCAGTCCGAAGCGCGCGGTTTGTGGAACGAGATCGCCGTGAAGCTCGATCAGTCGTCGATCATTCCGCGCCGCCTGAAATCGAACGGCAAGCGCGTGAACCTCGAATTCCGCGACGGCTCGCTGCGCAACGTATTTGAGGTCATTTCACGGATCAGCGGCGTGAGCATTGTGCTCGATCCGAACCTGAATCCGGACATGATGGTGTCGGTGTTCCTGAAGGATGCGTCGGTCGAGGATGCGATCAATTTCATCCTGACCACGCACCAGCTTGGCAAGAAGGTCGTGTCCGACAATTCGCTGATCATCTATCCGCTGACTCGCGTCGCGCAATACGAAGAGCAGGCCATCCGGGTGTTTTACCTGAACCATGCGGATGCCAAGCAGGCCGCCGCGCTGGTCAAGGCGATGCTGCCGGTGCGTGATGTCTTCGTTGACGAAAAGCTCAACCTCCTGAGCGTGAAGGCGCCGTTCGACCAGTTGCTGAACGTCGAGCGCCTGATCGCCGATACCGACGTGCCCGAGCCGGAAGTGATCCTCGAGGTTGAAGTGCTCGAGGTGTCGAGCAGCCGCCTGACCGACCTCGGCCTCAGGTACCCGAACACGATTTCATTCATGGGCGGTACCGATCCGGCGGCGACGACGGTTCCGCTGAGCAATCTGCGCAACCTGAACAGCGAGGGAATTTTCCTGTCGCCGGTGCCATCGCTGCGGCTGCTGCGCACCGACAATGACACCTCCCTGCTGGCCAATCCGCGCATCCGCATCCAGAACCGCGAAAAGGCCAAGCTTCACATCGGCGACAAGATTCCGATCAAGACGTCGACGATTTCATCGACCGGCAACATCGTCGGCAACTCGGCGAACTACCTCGACGTGGGCCTGAAGCTCGACGTCGAGCCGCGCGTGAAGCTGAACAATGAAGTGATCATCAAGCTCAGCCTCGAAGTCAGCAGCGCGACACAGGCCGCCGGCGCGGACTTTCCGACGCTCAGCACGCGCAACACCTCCACCATCATGATGAGCGCCGATAACGAGACGCAGGTGCTTGCCGGCCTGATCAACGATGAAGACCGGAGGTCCGCCAATAAAGTGCCCGGGCTCGTCGAACTGCCTCTGATCGGCAGGCTGTTTTCGGGCCAGAACACCAACCGGCAGAAGACCGAAATCATCCTGCTGATCACGCCGCACGTGATCCGTAACGTGCTCCGGCCCGACGCCGGCGATGCGGAGTTTTCCGGCGGGGCAGCCGGGCGGATGTCACCGGCCAACCTGAACCCGGGCGTTACGGTACAGGCGCCGCGCTCGCGGCGCGCGGCGGCTGCCGGCGCTGCGCCCGATGCGGCGCCAGCAGCCGAGCCGCCGCCGCAGCAGAGCCTGCCGCCACGAGCGGACTGAGCGGTCAATGCAACGACAACGCGGCTTCTCGCTGGTCGAGCTGCTGGTAACGCTGGCGATCCTCGGCTTGCTCGCAGGGCTGGCGGTGCCTGCCGTCGACCTGTTCTCGCGCCGCCAGCGCGAGGCTGACCTGCGCCGCGCATTGCGCGAGATACGCACGGCCATCGACATCTACAAGAAGGCAGCCGATGAAGGGCGGATCACCGTCAAGGCCGATCAGACCGGTTACCCGCCCAACCTCGACGTGCTGTACCAGGGTACGGTCGATGCAAAAGATCCGGCGAAGCGGTCAAAGATCTACTTCCTGCGGCGGCTGCCGCGCGATCCGTTTTTCCCGGACAGTTCGGTGCCGGCCAGCCAGACGTGGGGACTGCGCAGTTACCAGAGCGAGTACGAACGGCCAATGCGCGGCGCCGATGTGTATGACGTGTATTCGCTGTCGCCCGGCACCGGACTGAACGGTGTTCGCTACAGGGAGTGGTGATGAATCGGCATTCGCAGGCAAGCAAGGGCAGGTGGTCGAGGGGATTCACGCTCGTCGAACTGCTGGTCGTCATGGCCATCATCGGGCTGCTGCTGTCGATCGTCGCCCCGCGCTACGTCGGCACGCTCGAGCGCTCGAAGGAGACCGCGCTGAAGCAGGACCTTGTGGTGATGCGCGAGGCGATTGCAAATTTCCACCACGACCAGAACCGTTATCCGGAAAACCTGGAGGAGCTGGTCGGGAAAAAATACCTGCGCGCGATCCCGGTCGATCCGGTCACGAACCGTAGCGACACCTGGGTCAGCGTGTATTCGACCGACCCCGCCGAGCAGGGGCTGGCCGATGTCAGCAGCGGCGCGCACGGCGCCACCGGCGACGGCGTACCTTTCCAGGAGCTGTGATGCCCCGCCGTCAGCAGGGGTACACCTATCTCGGCGTGTTGCTGATCGTGCTGGTGCTGGGGATGACCCTGACCGGCGCGACGCTGGTGGCCGACACCGTGCGGCGACGCGAGAAAGAGCAGGAGCTGATCTACGCCGGCCAGCAATATGTCGACGCGATTCGGAGCTACTACGAATCCGGCGAAGGCGGCGTCAGCGCCTATCCGCGCTCGGTCGCCGACCTGCTGCGCGACCCCCGCTTTCCCGGCGTTCGCCGCCATTTGCGCAAGCCTTGGCGCGATCCGATGACGCCGTCCGGCGAGTGGGAGGTGATTTTCGGGGAGGACGGCGGCATCGTCGGCGTACGCAGCCGCTCGCGGAAGGCGCCGCTGGGCAGGTCGCCGACTCCGCAGGCCACCGAGAATGCGACCACCGGCAAGCCAACATATCGCGACTGGCAGTTCAGATTCGAACCGGCCGCCGACGATGACAATGAGGACGCGAAGCGCCCGTTTCCGACGAAAGGCGCTCCAATCGCTCCCCGGCCTTCGGGACTGACGGACGAGTACTGAAGCGTTTCGTGCCTTGGGCCCTCGCCAACGCCGCGGACTGGCAAGATCGACTGCTACAGCTACAGCTTGCTGAAGCCTGCTTCAGTTTTCCGCAAATCCGGCCGGATATTGGTTGGCTAATCCTGGAAAAAATTTCCGTGTGGAAATATAAATATCAGGTATTCTCGTTGATACGTGAATTTGCCTTGATGGAAAATTCATTTCAAAAAAGCTAACAATATGCCGAATGGAGAGCAGCGTGGTTGCTAAAAATTTCAACAAACTTTTCATCGCAGCGGCCGTTGCAGCGTGCACGGCCTGGATGCCGGCGGCCAATGCCGAAACGGTGATGTGGGAAGGGCAAAGCCCCATCGACATTCCCGCGGCTTCGCTGACATTGTCGAAGAATTTCAACAAGATCTCGGTTCACTACAGCAAGGAAACGATCAAGCTGGTCAATACCTATGTTGAAGGCGGCACCATCGACAGGGAGTGGGGCGCACTGAAAGCGCAGCCGCTTTCCGGTCCGGCGTTCAATTCCTACATCATGGTCGATGGCGAGAAGTATGTGCTGGCCCAGTTCCATTTCCATACGCCCTCCGAACATACGCTGAATGCGCAGGCAGCTCCGGCGGAAATTCATTTCGTCCATCTTCGCGTCCACGACAATGGCGATCCGTATTGCGTCGGCGAGCCGCAGTCGCTGTTGGTGATCGGCGCGTTCATCAATGCGAACAATCGGACGACCCGTGGCGAAATGGCCAAGATCTTTGCCAATGGCACTCTGCCGGCGCGCAGCGTCGACGCGTCAGTGCAGATTGCGGACTTCAATCTCTCGAAGTTGATGCCGAGCGTGACTTATTCTTATCGCTATAACGGTTCGCTGACGGCTCCGAGCGCGGTCGACTGCACCAAAGACGTCTTCTCGAACGAGACGGCCATCTATAACACGCACAACACGGTTTACAACTCTGACAAGACGCACCAGCTCGACGCTGAAGTGTTCCCAGAGGCTGTGTCGTGGGTCGTGCTGAAGGCGCCGATGACCATTTCGGAGGAAGACCTGCAAAAGCTCGAAACTGCGATGGGCGAAAATTCGCGCCCTGTGCAGCCGCGCAACAACCGCGCGATCAAATTCGTTCCTTGATCTGAGCACGCACGAATGGCCGGACTCCTGCGGGAGAACGGTCATTCGCATGCTTTCACCTCTTGTGCGTCCGCTCCCTCGTTCCGTGGGCACCGCGAACCGCATTACCCGTCGCAAGGCAGTCTCGGCGCACATCCTGTAGCCGCATGCGCCAGTTCTGTTCAATGTCGCGTCTGCAAGCGGCTGCGCTTTCCACCCTCGCGCATGCAGCACCGGCCTCGGCGAGAAATTCCCCTACCTCGATGTTCATCAGGATCTCGATGCAGTTCAGCGGGCAGAGCGGATGCGCGCTGCCGTCTTCGCCGTACCCTGCTCCGGGATGACGTTTTAAGCGCTATGGACTCCCAACTTGTTATCCTTGCCCGAGCTGGGACCCGTCGTCACATCGGAATCGATGCGGATATGCGCTGAACTGACTGGCCAAATTAATCGGTATTGCACTAAGGGGCGCAGCTGTTTGCGTGAGTGGCCGCAAGGTACCCGAGAGGTCGCTGTG
>JACCEC012560802.1_pt1 | contig 14852 bp, 10 predicted proteins | sample 7450121 | NCBI WGS metagenome assembly JACCEC01 (sample SAMN15323455, study PRJNA562643) | freshwater metagenome | isolation source: river surface water | place: USA:Blue River Watershed | collected 2017-08-18 | reverse complement strand
TCGTTGCGTCAGCCACTTGAAACCGGCGAGACAACTATTTCGCGAGTTAATTCTCATGTAACTTATCCAGCGAACTTTCAGTTAATTGCGGCGATGAATCCTTGTCGTTGCGGGTTTCTGGGCGATGTTGCGCGCGAGTGTAAAAAAGCCCCGATTTGTGGCGATGAATATAAAAACCGTATTTCCGGACCTTTTATGGATCGAATTGACATCGTGGTTAACGTCGGAATGGTCGATATTTTTGGTCAGCAAAAAATTCCAGTTGGCGAAAGCTCTGCCAAGATTAGAGAAAGAGTAATCACTGCTCGTGAGTTTCAGATGAGTCGTCAGCAAAAAACTAATTCAGAAATTTCTGGAGATGAACTTGATCGATTTTGCCAATTAGCGGATTTTGATCAAAAAATTTTACAAAATTTTGCTCAGAAAACCACCAGCTCAATGCGAGGAATTACGCGAATTTTGCGAGTTGCGCGGACGATAGCTGATTTAGAGTTGTCGGATCAAATCAACAATCGCCACCTTCTTGAGGCAATTTCTTACCGCAGAAAAATCTGAATAAATTTTAATAAAAAACTTGATGAGATGAATGCGCCAAATGATTATGCGCCTAAGCAAAATCATCAAAATTATGAACAATCAGAATCAGACGAAATCTAAAAAATCAGCGTTGATTGCTTTTATTGCAATTTTGGTTGCGGCATCGGCTTATTTTTTGATTCCTAAAAAAAATCCTCAGGCGCAACCGCCTCAAGGTTTAGCGCAGATGGAAGTAAAGCCGATTGATCTTCCAGTTATTAAAGTTGAGAAAAAGTTAATAACTCCTTTTGTTGAAATTCCGGGTCGAGTAAACGCACAAAAAATTGCCCAAATTCGCCCGCAAGTCGATGGTATTGTTAAAGAGGTAAAGTTTGTCGAAGGCAGTTTTGTCAACAAAGGGATACAGCTTTATCAAATTGATCCGGTAATTTATCAGGCTGCTGTTAATGCGGCAGAAAGTTCAGCTAAAACTCTTAAAGACAAAAAAGAGCGCTACGAAGTTTTGGTAATTAATGATGCGGTCAGCAAACAAGAGCTTAGCGATGCTGGAGCCGAATATGCCAAAGCGGTTTCTGAGTTATCAAAGGCGAAAAAAAATCTCGAATTTACCAAAGTTTTGGCGCCGATTTCGGGCTATATTGGTAAAACAAACGTTACTGAAGGCGCACTCGTTACCGCCAACCAAACTCAAGTTATGACCACAATTACTCAGCTTGATCCGATTTACGTTGATTTGGAGCAATCAACCAAAGATGTGGCGGCGATGATTGATGAAGATGGAATTGAGGTTAAGGTTTCGACCGAAGATAAAAATTATGAGAAGGTTGGAACTCTTAAATTTCGCGAAATGTTCGCTGATGAATCAACTGATTCGGTCAGATTGAGAGCGGTTTTTTCCAACGAAGATCGTAAACTTTTGCCAGGAATGTTTGTGACCGCAAGAGTTAGTCTGCCTTCATTTGAGGCAATTACCGTGCCGCAGCGAGTTACCAATCGTGCGCCAAATGGAAATTTAGTTGTTTTTGTGGTTGGAGAAGATGGCGCGGTTGCTTCGCGACCAATTAAAGCCGATAGAGTTTTTGGTGATTCATGGATAGTTGAGGGCGGAATTTCCGAAGGCGAAAAAATTGTTTACGAAGGTTTTCAAAAAATTCGTGAAGGCATAAAAATCAATCCGATTGATCCGCAGGCGCCAAACGCCGCTCCTAAAGCCGAGGTTAAAAATGAATCAAGGGCCGAAAAGAAAGATCCGCAAGAGTCAAAAAATTTGGGAGCTGAGAAATAATCATGCCTAATTTTTTTATTGATCGTCCAGTTTTTGCCTGGGTTTTGGCAATCATCACCATGATGGCTGGAGCTTTGGCGTTGTTTAAAATGCCGGTCGAGCAATATCCAAATATTGCCGCCCCTTCAGTTTCAATTTCTACATCACTTCCTGGTGCCTCAGCTCAGGTTTTAGAAAATAGTGTTACGCAAGTTATCGAACAAAGTCTTACCGGAATTGACAACATGCGCTATTTCAGTGCTTCAAGCGATTCGGACGGTAATGTTTCGGTTAGCATTTCTTTTGAACCAGGAACCAATCCAAATATTGCGCAAGTTCAGGTTCAAAATAAGTTGCAAGCCGCAATACCGCTTCTTCCGCAAGAAGTTCAGCAGCAAGGCGTTTTTATCAAAAAATCTAATAACAACTTTCTTCTCGTTGTAAGTTTGTATTCAGAGGATGACTCGGTGACCGAGGGTGATTTGGGCGATTTACTCGCAACCGACATTAAGGACTCGATTGCAAGAATTAACGGCGTTGGCGATGTCACAACATTTGGCACGCCGCATGCGATGAGAATTTGGTTAAATCCTCTTAAGCTCTACAAATACGGAGTTTCAACCGATGAAGTTGTTGCTGCAATCAGGGCGCAAAATAATGACGTTGCCGCAGGGCAGCTTGGCGGATTACCAGCGGTTGAAGGTCAACAGCTAAATGCCACAATTTCAGCGCAATCGCGTCTGCGTTCGGTCGAGGATTTTGAAAATATTGTGCTGCGCGGAAATTCTAGCGGCGCTCAAGTTTATCTTCGCGATATTGCTAAAGTTGAAATTGGACAGGCTAGTTACAGCTCAAAAGCTAGATACAAAGGTCATCCGGCGTCAGGAATGGCGGTGATTCTGGCGAGCGGAGCTAACGCCCTAGAAACTGCTGATCTGGTTAAGAAAAAAATGGCTGAACTTTCAAAGGGATTGCCGACTGGAGTAAAAGTTATTTATCCCTTTGACTCAACTCCGTTTATTAAGCTTTCAATTGATGGCGTGGTCAAAACTTTGATTGAGGCGGTGATTTTGGTATTTTTGGTGATGTTTTTGTTCTTACAAAATTTCCGCGCGACCTTGATTCCAACGATTGCAGTTCCGGTAGTTTTGCTCGGAACTTTCGCGATTCTTTATGCTTTTGGTTATACGATTAACACTTTGACCATGTTTGCCATGGTTCTGGCGATTGGATTGCTGGTTGATGATGCGATTGTAGTCGTCGAAAACGTTGAACGAATCATGCATGAAGAAGGTTTGTCGCCAAAAGATGCGACAAAAAAATCGATGCAGCAAATCACTGGAGCGTTGATTGGAATTGCGATGGTTTTGTCGGCGGTATTTGTTCCGATGGCTTTTTTTGGCGGATCGGCTGGCGGAATTTATCGTCAATTTTCGATCACGATTGTTTCGGCGATGATATTATCGGTTTTGGTGGCGATGATTCTTTCGCCATCGCTTTGCGCATCAATTCTGAAGCCAGTCGATAAAAATCACGCCGTTTCAAAATTTGGCTTCATTGCCATTTTTAATCGTTTGGTTGATCGCGTTCGTGATTTTTACCAAATCTCCGCCAGCGGAATTATCGCACGCAGCTTCCGCTTTGTGATGATCTACTTCGTTATGATTGGCGGCATGGTTTATCTTTTTACAAAAATCCCGACCTCGTTTTTGCCCACCGAAGATCAAGGAATTATGTATTTATCGGTCAACGCGCCAAGTGGTGCTTCGCTGGAAAGAACATCTGAAAGTTTGGAAAAAATTGAGTCTTATTTACTCAATCAAGAAAAAGAAAATGTTGAGCATTTATTTACCGTTGCTGGTTTTAGCGTTGCTGGAAGGGCGCAAAGCTCGGGTTTTGGCTTCATCGGTTTGAAAGATTGGGATAATCGAAAAAGGCCGGATCAGTCAGTGATGGCAATCGCGGCGCGATCAATGGGCGCTTTTAACCAGTTTCAAGATGTGATGGCTTTTACTTATTTTCCGCCGCCAATTCGTGAGCTTGGAAACGCTTCTGGTTTCGATCTACGGCTTCTTGATCGAGGCGGATTAGGTCACGCAACTTTGATGCAGGCGAGAAATCAGCTTTTAATCGAGGCCTCAAAAAATCCTCTTTTGTCGGGAGTTCGGCCGAATGGTCTGAATGACACTGCTCAGTATAATCTTGAAATTGACTACAAAAAAGCGGCTTCGCTCGGCATTTCGATCGCCGAGATTAATAGCACGCTTAAAGCTGGCTGGGGTTCAACTTATGTTAATGACTTCCTCGATAAAGGCCGAATCAAAAGGGTTTATCTTCAAGGCGAGAATCTTTATCGAATGAATCCGGACGACATCAAAAAATGGTATGTCCGCAATTCATCAGGAAAAATGGTTTCCTTTTCGAGTTTTACTAAAGCGAGCTGGACCTTTGGTTCGCCAAAACTTGAGCGCTTCAACGGCTCGTCTTCAGTTAATATTCAGGGCGGACCAGCTCCTGGAATAAGCACTGGAACAGCGATGGATGAAATTGAGAAAATTATCGCAAAACTACCCAAAGGAATTGACCACACTTGGTCTGGAATTTCGTATGAAGAAAGACAGGCTGGATCGCAAACTTTGGCTCTCTACATAATTTCCATCATCGTCGTTTTCTTATCTTTGGCGGCGCTTTATGAAAGTTGGACGATCCCATTTTCAGTAATTTTGTCGGTTCCGTTTGGAATTTTTGGCGCGCTGTTGATTGCGAAATTTACTTCGATGAGCAACGACATTTATTTTCAAGTTGGTTTGTTAACGACGATTGGCCTTTCGGCAAAAAATGCGATTTTGATTATCGAGTTCGCCAAAAGTCTTTACGACCAAGGTCATGATTTAATTGAGGCAACTCTGACTTCGTTAAAACTACGTTTCCGCCCAATTATCATGACATCTTTAGCGTTTATGTTGGGCATTTTGCCACTCGCAACCGCTACTGGCGCTGGCTCGGCAAGTCAGAGGGCAATCGGAATCGGAGTTATGGGCGGCATGATTGCGGCAACTTTTATCGCTACGGTTTTTGTGCCGCTGTTCTTTGTCTTAGTTCAGAAAATTACTCATAAATTCATCAAGAAACATCAGAGCGCATGAGGATAATTTTAATTCTGGTTTTGCTCGCTGCTTGCACGCTTGAGCCTAAATATTCCAAGCCCGATGCGCCAGTTGAGTTCAACGCCTCGCAAAGCTCGTCTAAGAAAAAAATTTCACTGGTGGCGTGGAACGAATTTTTTCAATCAGATGATCTGCAAAGAGTCATTTCTTTAGCGCTCGAAAATAGCAAAGATTTACGTGTTGCGGCAATGAATGTCGAGATTGCCGAACAAACTCACGGAGTTGTTAGATCAAATCTTTTTCCAACAATCTCGGCTTCGGCATCTGAAACTAGGCAAGGAGTTGTTTCGGCATTCGCAGTTTTTACACCAAAGCGTCAATATCGCGCCAATCTTGGTTTTACTTCCTACGAAGTGGATTTTTTCGGCAGGTTGCGCAGTCAGAAAAAATCAGCTTTTGAAGATTATTTGTCGTCAGTTGAGGCAATGAATATCGTCAGAATCGCCGTGATTACTCAGACCGCAAATGCTTACGCACAATATCTTCTTGATCGTCAAATTCTTAAAATTGCCGAGGAAAATCTTGCCGCGCTTGAAGAAAAGTTGAAGTTGGTTGAGCTGAGAAAGAAAAATAATATCGATTCAGCAACCACTTATTTGGCAGCGCAGAATGCGGCTGAAACGGCTCGAATTTCGGTCGAAACTTACAATAAAATTGTTGAGCAAGATAAGAATGCTTTGATGGCGCTAACTGGCGTTTTTGACATTAGATCAATTCCGCAGGATTTGGCGATTGATGACATTAAAATTAACCAATCAGCTTTGGATTTTGTTGCTTCGGAAAATTTGCTAGCGCGACCAGACATCAAACAAGCGGAACACAATCTTATTGCTGCAAATGCCAATATTGGCGCGGCTAGGGCTGCTTTTTTCCCATCAATTTCACTGACTGCAAACTATGGCTATACTTCAAGACAGCTAAACGGATTATTTGATTCGAAAATGTGGTCACTAACTCCGCAGATAAATTTACCGATTTTTTCCGGCGGCAGAAATATCGCGAACTTAAATATTGCCGAAGCGCGCAAAAATTTGCAGGTCGCCCAATATGAAAAAACTATTCAGAATGCCTTTCGTGAAACATTAGATTCATTGGCCGAGAAAAAAGCGCTCGATAATCAAAAACAGTCTTACACCAATATTTTCAAGGCTTCGCAAGCTTTTTATCGGATTTCAGAGAAAAAAAATAAAGTTGGCGCGATGAGTAAAATGGACGTGATTAATGCAAAAATTTCGCTGCTCGAAGCCGAGAAAAACCATCTTTCGAACAAAAAAGAACTTCTCGCCAACCTCATAACTCTCTACAAAGTCATGGGCGGCGGCGCTGATTATAACGAAACCGATTCGAGCAAATAGTGTCATCAATCGCTTCAGATCCAAAAAATTCTTGCTGGGTTTTTGCCTCGGCTGGATCGGGAAAAACCAAAATTTTGGTTGATCGAATCGTTCGTCTTTTGCTCGAAGACGTTGCGCCAAATAAGATTCTTTGCCTAACTTTTACCAAAGTTGCCGCCGCTGAAATGGAGCAAAGAATTAACTCAAAACTTGCTGAATTTGTCTTGGCCGATGAGCAAATTTTGGCCGAAAAACTTTACGACTTAACCGGAAGATCTCCCTCAAAAGATTTATTGCGCAAAGCAAGAACTGCTTTTGCCAGAGTTTTGGATGCCGAAGGAAGGCTGAAAATCCAAACCATTCACGCTTTTTGCCAAACTTTGATAAAAATTTTTCCGTTTGAAGCTGGAATAAAACCGAGTTTTGAAGTGATCGAAGATCTTACCGAAAAACTATTGCTGCAAAGGGCGCAAAAAGAAGCGATTCGCGATCAATCTCTCGCTGAAATTGTTAAAAAAATTCACTCAAGAATGCATGATCAAACCATTGCTGATTTGCTTTCGGAGTTGTTGAGCAAAAGAGAAAAAATCGATTTTAATTTGGTCGAACCAAGTGGAAGTGCTGATGCAATTTTTGCAAAATTTATCCAAAAACTTGATCGAGAAGAAAATTTATCTTTAGCGCGAAGGCTTGATGAGACTGGCTTGAAGGATAATCAAAAAACTTCTCAAAAGATCAGATTATTTTTTGATCAGCCGCAAATTGATAATTTTGAAATTCTGCAATCGGCTTTTTTTACCGATAAAGGTGAACTCAGGAAAGTTCGTGGCAAAGCCGTTGATGACTTGGTTGCAATCACTCAAAAGCAGTTTGATTTGATTAATAATTTTAGCGAAGAGTTGAACTCGTTTTATATCGCTGAGGATACTTATTTGCTGATTAAATTTACCAAAGAAGTGCTGCAAAAATACTCGCAAATAAAGAGTAAAATGGCGGTTTTGGACTATAATGATTTGATCAACCAAACCAATAAATTGCTTAATAATCCCGATTTTGCCGAGTGGATTAAGATGAAGATGGACAGCAGTTTTGATCATATTTTGGTCGATGAATCGCAGGATACTAATCGTCAGCAATGGTCGATTATTAAAGCGCTGATTGATGATTTTTTTTCGGGCTTGAGTCAGTCAAATCGTCAGCGAAGTATTTTTATTGTTGGTGACGAGAAGCAGTCGATCTATTCGTTTCAAGGTGCCGAGCCTGATATTAGCCAAGAAATTTTTAGTTATTTTAAACAAAAATTCGGCGACGGTTTTAAGAAAATTGAGCTTCATCAATCTTATCGTTCGTTGCCAAAAATCTTATCAGCGGTTGATAAAATTTTTCTAAATCCGCAGCGAAAATTAGCGATTTCGAAAGTGAGTGACTTTGATGGTCACAAGCCAACAAGAAAAGGCGAGGGAGTTGTTGAAATATGGTCAAAAGCAGAAAATCCAAAAGAGCTTTCGGCTCGAATTTTGCAGTGGATTAAGGATAAAAATTTTGGCGATGTGATGATTTTGCTTCGTCAAAAAAAAGGAGAATTTTTTGAAGATTTGGTCAGAAATTTTCGTCAACATCAAATCCCTTTTTCGAGTATCTCAAAAATCAAGTTTAGCGACAGTGTAATTGTGCGAGACATGTTGTCGGCTGCTAGATTTGCCTTGTTGCCTTGCGACGATCTTAATCTGGCCTGTCTGCTTAAATCGCCGTTTTTTAACTTTAGCGAAAGCGACTTGTTCGCAATCTGCGATAAAAAAAATCGCGACCAAACCTCTATTTTCAAAGCTTTAGAAGGAACGGAAGTTAGAAAGAAGCTCGACGATATTATGCAGAAATCGCTTAATTTTAACGTCTTCGAATTTTTCTACTTCCTTGATTATCAAGGTTTTGACAGCTCTGAAACTTTGAGAAAGTTCCAGGAAATCGTTTTTAATTTTTGTCAAAATTCGTCGCCAAATTTACAAAAATTTATCGAGTTTGTTGATAAGGTTGATCCAGAGATTTCTTTGTCGGCAACCGAAAATGATCGCGTTAAAATCAGCACCATTCATGGCGCCAAAGGCTTACAATCAAAGATCGTTTTAATCGCTGATTGCGTTTTTGATCTCAACAAAAGCAGAAGTAACAAAAATAAAATTTTCTGGATTGACGGTCAGCCAATTTGGTGCGCCAAAAAAGAGTTTGAAAATCAGCTGGTTAAAACTTATCGCGCCGAGCGTTTTAGAGAGATTCGCGAAGAAAATTTGCGACTGCTTTATGTTGCAATGACGCGGGCTGAAGACCAGCTCCATATTGCCGGATTTGGCAATGCTAAAGATCCAGAATGTTGGTATGAAATTGCCAGCAATGAACTTGGACAAAATTCATAAATTCATGTCAAAAAAACTTAAAGTCGCAGTTTTGATTTCGGGCAGAGGTAGCAATATGCGCGCTTTAGTCGAGGCCTGCGAAAAAGAAGATTTCCCAGCACAAATTGTGTTGGTTGCTTCAAATAAAAAAGATGCTGCTGGCCTTGATTTTGCTAGATCGAAGTCAATTTCTACCGCGTTTGTTGATCACAAAAATTTTTCATCGCGCGAAGATTTTGATAAAAAAATGAGCGAAGAGATCGAGAAATCTGGGGCTGAATTTGTTTGTTTGGCTGGGTTTATGCGTCTTCTTTCGCCTTGGTTTGTAAAACGTTGGTTTGATCGTTTAATCAATATTCATCCGTCACTTCTTCCTGAATTTAAAGGTGCCGACGCTGTTGGTGATGCAATCAAAGCTGGAGCAAAAATTTCGGGCTGCACGGTTCATTTTGTGCGCGAAGAAATGGATTCTGGCCCAATTATCTTGCAAGCGTCAGTTCCAGTCCTAGCTAGCGATTCCAAAGAAACTCTTGCAGCACGAATTTTGACTCAAGAGCATCAAATTTATCCACAATCTCTAAAAATAATTTCCGCAAAAATTCTTAATCAGAAATGAAAATACTTCCGCTTGTTCTTGCGCCAGATCCCTTGCTTAAACAAGTTTCAAAGCCAGTTGAAAAAATTGACGATGAACTTCGATCTTTCATGAAAAATATGGTTCAAACAATGTATGCCGAACATGGAGTTGGTTTGGCCGCTGTTCAGGTTGGGGTTTTGAAGAGAATTTTGGTAATCGACGTTGATTATAAAGTTGAAGATCACCACCACCATCATCATGGCGAGAGCTGCGATCATGTTCATGTAACCAACACCAATCCGCGTTATTTTATCAATCCGGAAATTATCGAATCTTCAAAAGATTTTTCATCTTACAACGAAGGCTGTCTTTCTTTTCCGGGAGCTCGTTCGCAGGTGTCGAGACCAAATCAGGTTAAGGTGAAATACTTAGATTTTAGTGGTCAGGAAAAAGTTGAATTAATGGATGGGTTGCTTGCGACCTGCATTCAACACGAGATGGATCATCTTAATGGCATAACTTTTGTTGATCATATTTCTAAGATTAAACGCGATATGATCATGAAAAAAATCAAAAAATATCAGCGCTAATGAAACATTTTCGATATAAGGCGATAAACGATCAGGGAAAATACGTAAGCGGAAAGCTGGCTGCACAAAATCCATCAGAACTTTCTGCTTTGCTAAAGGCCGCGCAGCTTGAGCTGATATCATTCAAGGAAGAGAAGACTGGCGGCTTGAGCCTTTTTGGAAATACGATTAAGCCTAAAGAAATTATCACAATTTTTGTTCACCTTGAGCAGCTTGAAAGAAGTGGCGTTCCAATTGCAGATTCAATTCAAGATTTGATCGAAAGTGCCGATAGCGCAAACGTCAAATCACTAATGACTGAGGTTGCTGAATCGATCAAAAATGGTAGTCTTTTTTCAGAAAGTTTGGCTAAGCGCCCTGATATTTTTAGCACCACATACATTGGTTTGATTGCGATGGGTGAAAAAACCGGTAATCTTTCAACCGCTTTCAATAGTATTATCGAAGACATCAAATGGACAATGGACATCAAGCGCAAAACCAGAAAGGCGACGACTGGTCCAATGTTTGGTATCGTTCTGATGTTCGTTATTCTTGGTATTATGACTTCGGTTGTAGTTCCTAAAGTTACCGGATTTTTGACCATGCAAAGCATTGATTTGCCGATAATCACGGTCGCTTTGGTAAAATTCTCAGATTTCGTTAAAGGCAATTGGTATATAATTTTGATGACGCCAGTTGTGATATTTATTTTGGTGAAAATTTTGCGAAAATCATCGGAAGAAATGGCGGTAATAATTGACGATTTTAAGCTCAAACTGCCGATTTTCGGACCAATCATGAATAAAATTGATTCGGCAAAATTTTGTCAGTTTTTCTCGATGACTTTCAAAAGCGGTCTCGGAGTTTTGGAATGTTTGGATGCATCAAGTGGCGTTGTTAAAAATATGGCGGTGAAAAAAAGTATCCAAACGGTGAAGCAACAAGTTTCCGAAGGTCATCCTCTTTCAAAGTCGATCGCGGCCACCGGCTATTTCCCCAATCTTGTGGTCAGAATGTTCAAAGTCGGCGAAGAAAGCGGTAACATGGAAAGCGCGCTAAACAACATTAAATTCTTCTACGATCGCGAGATTAATGACTCGATTGATCGATTGGTGGCAATGATCCAACCGACAATCACGCTGGTTATGGGTGGAATGATTGCGTGGATTACCATTGCGGTTTTCGGACCGATTTACGCCACATTTTCAAAGTTAAATTAATCCAAAATGGATCAGAAAAAACTGCGCGAAACTTTAGGGAATTTTTCAACCGGAGTAATCATCGCCTGCGCCAGAAGAAGAAATTTTTTAGCTGAACACTTTTTCTCAGAGAGATTTTTTAGCGAAAATGATTGGGTCGAAAAATTTGAAGAATTTTGGCAAAATTTTCTTCAGGGAAATCCTTTGGCGCAAAAGCTTGAGAGTAAAATTCCAACAAAAAATTTTTTGGAAAAAGTTAAAAAAGTTTTTGCCGCTGAATTTTTTGGAATGACGATTAACTCGTTCACTTCCGTTTCGCTAAATCCGCCGCTGGTTTCCTTTTGCATCGACAACAAATCGGCCAATTTAAATTATTTTAAGAAGAATCGTTTCTTTTCTTTGAATATTTTGAGCGAACAGCAGAAGGACTTGGCGATAGCATTTGCAACTCCAAAGAATTCAACGAAATGGAGTGTCGAGCCCTATTTTTTTGGGAAAAAAGGCAATCCGATTTTTCATAATTCTTTAGCTTTTATTGAGTGCAAAAAGCACCGCGTAATTAAGTGCGGCGATCATAATATTGTGATTGGCGAGGTTATCGATCATCGAGTTCTGAGCGATAAAAAGCCTTTAACTTATTATCGCGGAAAATTTGGTGCTGCTTAGATCCTGAGTGAATTCAAGTCTCCAAACCCAAATTTTTGCTAAACCGTCAAAACGAGAGATCCGATAGTTTTTCTACTTTCTAAATCTTGATGCGCGCGAACAACATCTTTGAAGGCATAAGTTGTAATTTTCGGCCTTAAGACTCCTTCTTTCAAACCAGCGAAAACTTCATTTGCGCTTAGCACCAACTCAATTCGATTAGATTTATAAAGCGCCAATGTTGGTCGCGTGAGATAGAGTGAGTTTGGAATCAATCGATTCAAATCAAGCTTCTCGATGTTTCCTGAACTTTCTCCGTAGCTAATGCACATTCCCATCGGCCATAGGCAATCCAAAGATTTTTCCAAAGTATCTTTGCCGACAGATTCATAAACCAGACCAACGCCGTCGTGATTAGTAATATTCGCAACTTCTTCGACAAAGTTTTTTTCTTTGTAATTAATTACGTGATCGCAGCCAAATGATTTTGCCGCGAAAGTTTTTTCTTCGGATCCAACCGTGCCAATGATTTCGAGGCCAAGATTTTTTCCCCACTGGCAAAGTAAGTGACCAACTCCGCCAGCTGCAGAGTGAACCAAAACTCTTTTGGCTCTGACCGAAATAAAGACGCGGTGAAGCAAGGAATGAGCCATTAATCCCTTCATCAAAGTGCCGGCAATTTGCACGTCGGTAAGTTCTTTTGGAGGAACGACCAAAAAGTTTTGATTGATTACTCTTTTTTCGGCGTAGGCGCCGATCCCGCCAGTGGCGTAAGCAACGCGTTCGCCAACTTTGTAATCAACTACTTCCGGACCAACTGCCTCAATCACGCCGCAAGCTTCCATGCCAAGAGTTGCGGGCAATTTTGATAGTTTGTATTGACCTCGGCGAAAACAGACATCGAAAAAATTAACGCCAATAGCGGTTTGCTTGATTAAAACTTCACCTTTTTTTGGCTTTGGATCTTCAACTTTTTCAATTTTAAGAGCTGAGGCATCACCTGTTTTTTGAAGAACAATTGCTTGCATTGTTGCTTTGTTTTTTAAGTTTGGGGGAGATCCCTCAATTCCATTCATGCCCCTCACAAATGCAACACCAAAATCTTTTTGTTTTTGACATTGAAACCATTCCCGATCTCAACGCAGCAAGAAATTTACTCGATTTGGCCGACGGAACAATTGACGAATTACGAAATGGCTTAGTCGAATATCACTTGGGAATTACCGACCAAAAAAACGCTTTTTTGCGTCAGCCTTTTCATCAAATTGTTTCGATTAGTTTTCTTGAGGCTGAAATCGTTAGGGATTTTAGCGGCAACGAATTTTATCGAATTATTGATATTCGTTCGGGCGGTGATTTGAAAAGTAACGAGGCAGATTTGGTGCGCGGATTTTTTTCTCATTTGAAAAAGAATTTTTCGCGCCTGGTTAGTTTTAATGGCAGAAATTTTGATTTGCCGGTTTTGAAATATGCGGCAATGAAGCACGAAGTTGAGGCTTCTTGGCTCTATAAAAAAGGTGACAAATGGAACAATTACGGGCAGCGCTATTCGCTTGATTGGCATTGCGATTTAGCGGATGCATTTTCTGATTTTGGAGCGTCGGCGCGAGTAAAAATGAACGAACTTTGTGCCGCTTTTGGATTGCCTGGAAAAATCGGCGTTGATGGTTCGCAAGTGATGGAAATGTATGATCAAGGCAAGATTCAAGAGATTCGCGATTATTGCGAAACTGACGTGATTAATACCTATTTGCTTTATCTAGTTTATCAGCATCACATCGGCTCTCTAAGCAAGGATTCTCTGGTAAAATGCAAAGAAGAATTACGCGAATTTCTGCAAAAAAAATCTAATCAAAAAAGCAATTTTATAGAGTTTTTAAGCGCCTGGAATAGCTAAATTCTTGTAGTTCAACGGAAAATTTTCCCAATTTTTTAAAATTTTATGACCAAATTCGTAAACTTCGCAAATCAGAAACTTCAAGAAAGAAATGCTTCTTTAGATCTTTCTCGGGCAACCAAAATTCTACAGAACGATTTGGATCGCCAGATCCTTTCGCGAGATAACGACCTAAAAGAAAATCATGATGTTTACAAAGCGCCTGGTGATGAAAATTCTTATCAGCAGCTTAATCCAATTCAGCAGCTTAATCCACTATTGATGAATCCCAATGCTGAAAATGTGCATTTAGGTTCAGCTCATCAATCGGCGGTTTCGTTATCAAATCTTAATAGAGGACGCGGCGTTAATCGACAAGCGATGATGAGCGCTTTATTTGGGGTTAATCCAGAAGATAAAAATTATCTTTTGCCGGCAAAAGAATTTACCGACCAGGAATTGTGGCAAGGCTATTTGGATTATCATGTTGAGTTGCAAAAGCAGTTTTTATTACAGCAAGAGCAGGTGATAAGAGATGTGACGGATTTAGCGACTCTGTTTGACGAAGGTGCAGAAAATTCAGATTTTTCTAAAAACCTCACAGAAAAATTTTCTTTAAAAGATGCTGATTTTTATGAGTATGACGAAGATTTTATGCCAATCATCGATGATGAAAAAGTTGAGGCAGAGCTAGAAAAAAGAGCCGGTAATTATTATCCTGAAGGCATAGATCTGCCAAATATTCTTCGAGAAGGTGATGTTCAAATTAAAGATTTTAACGCTTTTAAAACCGCCGAAATCATAAAAGGCATTTTGCATAATCCCGAATCTTCCCAATCAGAAAAGAATGTAGCGCTTAGTTATCTTTGGATAAGGGCTGTTAAAGAAGTTAATGATTCAAAGACCGCTTTTGCTTTATCTAGAGATAAGGAAGGGGATCTTGTGCAAATGCTTAATGGCAATAAAACTGATGAAGAAATTAAATCATTCTTTGAAGAGAAAAAGCAGGAATCGCTAGAAGCTCTAAAGCAAATTGCGTCACCTGATGACGTATTATCTCAAGGCAAATTAGCTTTAATAAAAGACAAGTTGGAATTCGATAAGTTTTCTAGCAAACCAGATTTGTTGCTTCTGGCCGCAAGAAATAAATATCTCGAAGCGCTCGATATTCTTTTGGGTGGCAATATTGATGTTAATCACACTAACCAAGATGGCACCACCGCCTTAATGTTTGCCGCATATTGTGGTCACTCGGGAGTAGCTAAAGAACTTCTAAAACATCCAAAAATCG
>JACCEC010633787.1_pt1 | contig 14857 bp, 11 predicted proteins | sample 7450121 | NCBI WGS metagenome assembly JACCEC01 (sample SAMN15323455, study PRJNA562643) | freshwater metagenome | isolation source: river surface water | place: USA:Blue River Watershed | collected 2017-08-18 | reverse complement strand
GTGAGGTAGCCGAGGTCCTCGGTCTTCCAGAGCACGACGGTGTCGGTGACGCCTTCCTTCACATAGCGGCGGTTCTCGCTCGGCAGCCCGAGGCCGATGACCTTTACCTGGCCGGTCTTGCCGGCCTGCTTGACCGCCTCGGCGGCGCCGGGGACGGCGGGCGAGCAGATGGCCATGATGAGCTTCAGGTTGGGGTGCGCGCTCATGAGGGCGGTCGCTTCCGACTGGGCCTTGTCCTTGAGGTCGTCGCAGGGGCGGACGGCGACGAGCTTCATGCCGGGATACTTTTCCTTCCAGCGCTTCTCGATGAGCTGCTGCCATTCGCGCTGATTCGCCGCCGTGAGGGTGGCGAGGATGATGGCGAATTCACCCTGGCCGTTGAGGAGGCGGGCGGCGTCGTCCATCAGCGTGTGCGCGATGCCCTGCGGGGTGGCCTGGTTGACGAAGAACGAGCGGGCGTCGGGCTGCGCGTCGGCGTCGTAGGTCACGACCTGGATGCCCTGCTTGCGGGCCTTGCGGAGGGCGGTGGAGATGCCCTCGCGGTTCTCGGCGGCGACGGCGATCACGTCGACCCCGAGGGTGATCCAGTTCTCTACGATCTCGTTCTGCTTGGCGGCGTTGCTGTCGGTCGGGCCGTCGAACAGCAGCTTCACGCCTAGGTCGCGGGCGGCGCGGTCGGCGCCGGCCTTGCAGGAGACGAAGTAGGCGTTGCCCTTGGACTTGGGCAGCATGGCGACGACGAGTTGCGGTTCGGCCGCGCCGGCGGTGAGCCCGAGCAGCAGCGCGGCGCAGGCGAGGAGGCGGCAAAGGACGGAGTTTTTCATGGGGAAGGGGAGAGTGGCGGGCCGCCGGATCCGCGGCGGCGAAGCCGGGGGACCATGCGAAGCGCGACGGCGCCGGTCAAGGCGAGCAGCAGGAGCGCGCCCGTGAGCATGCCGGCGATCTCCTCGGCGGCGTTGAGCTCCATCACCACCGGCAGGCAGGCGAGGCCGTTCTTGAGTACGGCGATGGCGGCGACGCCGAGCAGCGTGCCGTACACCGAGCCCGTTCCCCCGAAGATGCTGGTGCCGCCAAGGACCACGGCGGTGATGGCGAACAACTCGTAGCCGGTGCCGGCGTCGGCCTTCGCCTGACCGAGACGCGCGGTGTAGATGATGCCCGCGAGCGCCGCGATGGCTCCGGCCAGCAGGTAAACGCCCGCGAGCCGCGATGCGACCGGCAGGCCTGCGTGGCGCGCACCCTCCGGCGAAAAGCCGATCGCGCGATAGGAACGCCCGAAGGTCGTGCGGTGCACCAGCAGCCAGACGGCGAGGGCAACGAGCGCGAAGAGCCACGCCTGTGTTGGCAGCCCGAGCCAACGTTCCTGACCGAGGAACAGGAAGCCCGCCGGGAAATCCGTGTACGTCACCGACCCACGGGTGATCGCCTCGGCGAGGCCGCGGAAGAGCGAGTAGGTTCCCAGCGTGACGATGAGCGGCGGGAGGCGCAGCGCGGTCACGAGGACGGCGTTTACTCCGCCCGCCGCGGTGCCGATCACCAGCGTAAGGCCGGCCGCCACCGGGATCGGCAGTCCGCCGTCGTGCCAGAGCTTGCCGAACAGGATGGCGCAAAGCCCGAGCAGCGATCCCACCGAGAGATCGATACCGCCCGTGATGATCACCGGCGTCAGCGCGAGTGCCAGCAACCCGATCTCGCAGGAGTGGCGAAGCACGTCAAACTGGCGGTCGAAGGTGCCGAATCCGATCACCATGCCGCGCCGGTTCACGCTCGTGCCGGCAAAGTAGAAGAACAGCCACTCCGCCACGAGCACGTACAGCAGGATCATCTCGTGCCGCAGGAGCAGGGCCTTCCAGTCGCGGGAGTTTGCGGCGGCTTGCATGGTTCAGTTGCCCTCGCGGCGGGAACGGATCCCGTCGGCCACCACGGCGAGCAGGATGATGGCGCCCTGGATCGCTTTTTCCCAGTAGGCCTCGACGTGCAGGTGGGTGAGGGCCGGTCCGACGCACGCGAGCAACAGCAGCCCCGCGAATGCTCCCCAGAGGTTGCCGCGGCCGCCCGAAATCGCCACGCCGCCGACCACCACCGCGGCGATCACCTTCAGTTCAAGTCCGCTGCCCGAGAGCGGCTGGACCTGCGGTGACTGCACGACGTTCATCATCGCCGCCAGGCCCGTCAGCGCACCCATGAGGGTGAATACGAGGAAGGTGCCCAGCCGCGGCCGGATTCCCGCGAGGCGCGCGGCCTCGGCGTCGCTACCGATCGCGTAGACGAAACGTCCCGCGGTCAGGTGCCGCAACGCGAGCGCCAGAGCGACCAGCAGCAGTAGCGCCCCGCCGACCAGCAGCCATTGGCCGGCCGTTTGGCTCAGTCCGAGCCATTGCACTCCGTCGGGGAGGTTCACGAATTGCCCCTGCCGCGCGAGGTTCAGGCCTTGGCGGAGCGTGACCATCATCGCGAGCGTGACCACGATGGATGGCAGTCCGAGCCCGGCGACGAGCGCGCCGTTCATCGCCCCGAGCAATGCCCCGATGCCGATCGCCGCCGGCAGCGTCGCGGCCATGGGCCAGCCGGCCGCGGCGAGGAGGCCCGCGCATACGCCGCACACCGAGAACTGCGAGCCCACCGAGATGTCGATCTGGCGCGAGATGATCACCAGCGCCATGCCGCACGCCACCACGAGCGTCGGCGCCTCGCGGGTCGCGAGCGAGAGCAGCGGTTGCGGCTGGAAGAACGCCGGCGCGACAAGCGCGAGCACCCCCAGCATCGCCACCAACGCCCCCGCCACCGAGAGTTCGCGGAAGTGGCGGTTCATGCCGCGCCTTTCGCCGGCTGGCCGAGCGCCGCCGCCATCACCACGGGCGCGGCGCTGCCGCCGGGCAGCATCGCGACGAGCCGGCCACCACGCATGACGCCGATCCGGTCGCTCATCCCCAGCACCTCGGGCAGGTCGCTCGAGATGAGCAGCACCGCCAGGCCTTCGCCCGCGAGCCGGCGGATGATGCGGTGGATCTCCGCCTTGGCGCCGACGTCCACGCCCTGCGTCGGCTCATCGAGGATCAGCACGCGCGGCCGCGTCGCCAGCCAGCGCGCGAGTGAGACCTTCTGCTGGTTGCCGCCCGATAGGCTGCCGGCCGGCGCCGCCGGGCCGGAGCATTTCACCGCGAGGTCGCGCACGAAGCCCTCCGCCAGTTCCTGTTCCGCGCCGGAGCGCAGCCACGAGCCCGGAAACAAGCGGTCGTGCACCGCCATCGTCACGTTCTCCGCCACTGCCATCTCGAGCACTACGCCGTGCCGCCGGCGGTCCTCGGGCACGTACGCGATCCCGTGGCCCACCGCGTCGCGAGGCGAACGCAGCGCGACCGGCCTGCCGTCCAATTCGATCGTCCCGGCGTCGGCGGGTGTGAGGCCGAACAACACCCGGGCTAGCTCGGTCCGCCCGGCGCCGACGAGTCCGGCAAGGCCGAGCACCTCGCCCGCTTTCAGTTCGAACGAGACGTCGCTCACGCTGCCCGCCGCGCAGCCGAGCCCGCGGACCGCCAACACGGTGCGACCGGGCGCGGATTCCGAAGGCGGGTAGATCTGCGCCACTTCGCGGCCCACCATGCGACGGATCAGTTCGGCCTCCGCAATCCCGTCCACGGCGCTGGTCCCGGTGCTCTGCCCGTCGCGCAACACCGTCACGCGGTCCGCCAACGCGAAGATCTCCTCCAATCGGTGGGAGATGTAGATTAAGCCCACGCCTTCGCGCCGGAGGTCGCGGACGACGGCGTGGAGCAGGAGCTGCTCCTTCTGGGTGAGCGACGCTGTCGGCTCGTCCATGATCACGATCCGCGCGCCGGTGCCGACTGCGCAGGCGATTTCCACGAGCTGCTGCTCGGGCATGGAGAGACGGCGCACCTCGGCGTCGGGGGAGAGCTCAGCCCCGATCCGCCGCAGGAGCGCGGCGGCGCGTTCCCGTCGGTCGGTCCATCCGACCCGCCGCAAGGGATGCCCTGACTCGAGCCGGAGACCGATGTTCTCGGCCACGGTGAGGTCGGGAAACAGCGCCGGTTGCTGGTAAATGCACGCGATGCCGAGCCGGCGGGCGGCGGCGGGGTCGAGGTCGGTGACGTGGCGGCCCGAGACGCGGATCGTGCCGGCGTCGGGCCGGTGGGCGCCGGTGACGATCTTGATCAACGTGCTCTTGCCGGCTCCGTTCTCGCCGAGGAGGGCGTGGACCTCGCCGGCCCGCAGGTCGAAGTCGACGCCCCGGAGCGCGCGCGCGCCGCCGAAGGACTTGGCCAGCGAGCGGATCTCAAGGAGCGGGGCGTCGGGCATGCGCGGCACGAAGTGTCGATGGCGCCCCGCCCGATGCGTCGAGTCAAATCACGCCCCGGGCTGACAGTCCGTGCCTTCGGCCGCGCGCAGCGGCGCGAGATCGAGGTCCGCGGCGGCAGCGTCGCGGAAACTCGGTTCTATCGCGATGGCGCGGTCGACGCGGGTGCGGGCGGCGGTGAGGTCACCGCGCTGGCAGGCGTAGCAGCCGAGGTTGAACTGGATCGTCGGCTCCTCGGGGAAGATTCGCTCGGCCTCGACGAGCACCGCCTCGGCGGCGGCGAGCGACTCGGTGCGGCGGGTGGCGTAGGCGCAGGAGATCCACGCGCCGGCGTCGGCGTCGCCGCGCGCGATGAGCATCCGCGCGAGCTCGCGCACCGCGGGCCAATCCTCCCGTCCGTGCAGCAGGAGCATCCGCACCGCCGCCACCGCGTCGGTGCTGGCACCCGACCGTTCCGCGAGCACGAGTTCGTTCTCCGCGTCGTTCAGCCGCCCCAGCCCTAGGTAGCCGCGGGCGTGCATGAGTCGTCGCTGGGGCAGCATGGTCGTTGGCTTCGTTCATGGCCATGATGCCGGCGCGGTTCAACTGCCGATCGGAATCGCTCTCCGATCCCTCCTCCGAGGGCCAACTCGCCGAACCGAATTCAGAGGCGACGAATGGAATAGCCTCACCGCCTGCAACGGGCTCCCGCCGGAGCTCGCTCCGCCATCCTTTGTGCCCTTCGCGCCTCGGTGTTTTAGCTGTGTTCGGAGCTGAGCCAGGATCAGGTCTGCTCAGTGTTTATGTTCGGATTCACCGCTGACCGTCCGATGTCTCGAGCGATGGACGGGGATGAGGAGTTCCTGGTGGCGTCCGGCCGCGATCAGCACCGGCGCGATGGCGACGAGGAATCCCGTCAGTCCCGGCCAGGGCTCCTGATCGATAGCCGTCCCAAGCCCGAGTACCACCAGCCCGAGCACAAGAAAGAAGGCCGGAAGGGACTTGAGCGCGAGCGTCATCGCTCCGGCAAGAAGCACCGCGGGCCAGGCCACTGCGAGAGGAAGCGCGGTAAGGACCACGGCGCCGATGAAAAACACGGGTGCCGGCTGCTTACCGGGTGAACGAAAGAGGAGCCCGCTGAGCACGACCGAGAGGTGCGCCGCCACGAGAGGAATCACTGGACGCGCCCAGTGGGCGATTTCGGCGTATCTCGGCCAATCGGTGGCTGCCTGGTCCAGGATCGTGACCGCGAACCAAGTCGCTCCGAGGCCGCGGACGAGTTCGGCCCAGTGCCACGGGAAGCGGGCCACGCGGCGCCAGACGAGCCACCAGCTCTCGTTGCGACGCTCGATGTCCAGTTCCACGAGGGCCCGGTAGCTGTGCCGCCGACTGTAGAAACCTGGAAATGGAAATGCCAACACCCCCAGCGAGAGCGCGAGTAATGTCCATTGCGTCAGAGTCATCATCCAGGACAGTTCGATGTAAGCGGCGGAAAGGTGTCGCCCGTCTGTTTCGTAACAAGCAGCAACGCGTGGATTAGGGTAACTTTCCTCGGACGTCTGGGGAGAAGCGCTGGGGCTTGCGGCCACAGGCGGGCTCCGTCGAGTCTCCGTAACATAATGAACTCCGCTTCAGGCGAATGGGTGCTCGGTTTCGATGCCGATGATACCCTCTGGCACAACGAGAACATCTTCGAGCAGACGCACGAGCGTTACCGGGAACTGCTCGCCCGCTTCCACGATGCCCCGACGGTCGAGCGCACGCTTTTCGCGACCGAGATGCGTAACCTCGAGCTCTACGGCTACGGTGTGAAAGGCTTCACGCTCTCCGCCATCGAGACCGCGATCGAGTTGACCGAGGGCCGGATCAGCGCCGATGAGATCCAGCGGTTGATCGCCCTCGGCAAGGACATGCTCTCGCATCCGGTGGAACTGCTCGAGGGCGTGGAGGAGACGCTCGTTGAACTCGGCGCCCGCCACCGTCTGCTGCTCATCACCAAGGGCGATCTCCGCGATCAGGAGCGGAAGCTCGCGAAGTCCCGGCTCGCACCGCGGTTCCGCCAGGTCGAGATCGTGTCGGAAAAGGACGAGCCCACCTACGGCGGCATCTTCCGTCGCCACGGCGTCGAGCCGGCGCGCTTTGTCATGGTGGGTAATTCCCTCAAATCTGACATTCTGCCCGTGCTCGCGCTCGGTGGTGTCGGCGTCCACGTGCCCTACCACCTGACCTGGGCGGCGGAGCGCGTCGCCGAAGTCCCGCGTGCCGAGGGTCGTTTGTTCCGGATCTCCTCGATGCGCGAACTCGCCGGTGTGGTCGAAGCGGTGACGGGACGCGGGCGTTGACGCCCAGTGGGGCGGGGGTTTGCCTCGGTTCGCCCCACCATGATGATGCGACTGGCCCCGCTCGCGTTTGTCCTCGTCGTCGTCCCGTTCGCATTCGCCGAGCTGCCGGAGCTCAAGGTGCGTCCGCAGGTCATCGACGCCCAGATCAGGATTGGGTACGGCTTGGCGATCGCGGATGTCGATGGCGATGGACGCGTCGACATCCTGCTCGCCGATGCGCGTCAGGCCGTCTGGTACCGCGCGCCGAAGTGGGAGAAGTTCGTGATGGCGGAGAACCTCACCGAGAAGGACAACGTGTGCATCGCGGCCCGAGACCTCGACGGCGACGGCAAGGCGGAGGTGGCGGTCGGCGCCGAGTGGAATCCCAACGACACGCTGAAGAGCGGGGCTGTGTTCCTGCTTGAGGCGCCCGCCGATCGCACCGGGCGCTGGACCCCTCGCCGCCTGCCGCACGACCCGACGACGCATCGCATGCACTGGATGCGCAGCGCGTCGGGCTGGACGCTGGCGGTTCTTCCGCTGCACGGCCGCGGTAACCGCAACGGCGAGGGCGAAGGCGTACGGGTGCTGGGTTACGGTTGGCCATGGCGTGAGGGGAGTGTCGCCGTGCCCTTGGCCGCCGAGCCGCCGGCCCTTCACCTCACGCACAACTTCGATCTGCTGCCCGCGGCCGCCGGCCAGTCAGCCGAGTCGCTCTTGATCGCGGCCAAGGAAGGGGTGCTCGAGACCCGCTCTGCGGCAGCCGGATTCGCGCCGTTCCGCTTCATCTCGGTCCCGGTCGGGGAGGTCCGCCGCGGCACGTTGCCGGACGGAGGACGCTTCATCGCGACGATCGAGCCGATGCACGGCAATCAGGTGGCCGTTTACCGTGCGCCTGCTTCCGGCGGTTCCGGCAGCGCTGACTGGACCCCTTCGCGCCAGCTCCTCGATGAATCGCTCAACCAGGGTCATGGGCTCGCAACGGCAGACCTGCTGGGGGTCGGCCACGACCAGATCATCGCTGGTTGGCGCGGGACGCGCCCGGGCGATCGCGTGGGAATCCGGCTCTATGCTTCGGTCGACCGGACCGGCCGCGAGTGGCGGCAGCATGCCGTCGTGGACGATAACAAGATGGCGTGCGAGGACCTGAAGGTGGCCGATCTTGACGGAGACGGCCGGCTCGAGGTCATTGCCGCGGGTCGTGCCTCGCGTAATGTCGTCATTTACTGGAACGAAACGCCCAAGCGGTGACGCTCGTCTCCAAGCTCTTGCCAAGTCCAACTCCAACCAGATTCGAGAATTCCCCATGAAATCCCCCCTGCATCCCGCCCTGTCGCGTCGCGACTTCGTCAAACTGTCGGCCGCCGGCACCGGCGCCGCGGCTGTCACTGGCCTCACCGCTCCCCGCGCCCTCGGTGCCACCGGCGGGTCCGACCGCATCCGCGTCGGCGTCATCGGCTGCGGTGGCCGCGGCACGGGCGCGGCGAAGAACTGCCTCGAGTCGGCTCCCGGCGTGGAGATCGTCGCCCTCGGCGACCTCTTCGAGAACCAGGTCAACGCCGCGCAGAAGAAGCTCGGGCTGACCAAGGTCGAGAAGTTCTGGGGCTTCGACAATTACCAGAAGGTCCTATCGGCCGACATCGACATGGTGATCCTCGCGGCCCCGCCTGGATTCCGGCCGGTCCACTTCGAGGCCGCGGTGAACGCCAACACCGCCTCGCGGCGCATCCACATCTTCACGGAGAAGCCCGTCGCCGTCGACCCGGTGGGCTGCCGCCGCTTCATCGAAGCCGCGCGGAAATCGAAGGCGATGGGAGTCGCGGTGGTGGCGGGAACGCAGCGCCGGCACCAGCAGAGCTACGTGGACACGATCAAGCGCATCCACGACGGCGAGATGGGTGAACTGGTCGGCGGTCAGTGCTATTGGAATGGCGGCGGGATTTGGTTCCGCGAGAAGAACGATCCGAAGAATCCGTGGCTCGCCAACGTCTCGGATTTTGAGTGGCAGTGCTGGAATTGGTACCACTGGGACTGGATGTGCGGCGACCACATCGTCGAACAGCACATCCACAACATCGACGTGATGAACTGGGCCTTCAACGGCCCTCCGGTGAAGTTCACCGGCATGGGCGGCCGCCAGTCGCGCGGCAACATCCCGGGCAACATCTGGGATCACTTCGCCGTGGAGATGGAGTACGCCAATGGCGTCCGCGTGATGAGCATGTGCCGGCATACGCCGAAATCCACGCCGCGTATCGCCGAGCGGATCGTCGGTTCCAAGGGCTACGCCGACCTCACCCAGTCCGGAGTCGCCACGATCAAGGGCGCGAAGCCGTTCAATTATTCCGGCCCCACGCCTGATCCGTACGTGGTCGAGCACACCCACCTCATCGAGAGCATCCGTCGCAATCAGCCGCTGAACGAGGGCGAGCAGGTCGCGATCAGCACCCTCACCGCCATCGGCGGCCGCATCTCGGCCTACACCGGGCGCGAGGTCTCGTGGAAATGGCTGATGGAGGGCTCGAAACTCGATATCTTCCCGAAGGAGTGCAAACCCGGTCCGGGCATCTTCCCGAAAGTTCCCAATCCGGGCGAGGTCGACCTCGTCTGAGGTCGCATCTTCGCGGTTCGTCTCAAAGCCCGGCCCTGCGGCCGGGCTTTTTGTTTGGTCGCCAAGGTAAGGGAATGACGCCCCCCTACCTTGCCTGTGGGCGTATCCGATCGAGACCGCCCACGCGGTCGATCCGAGGGGGCTTAGCCCAACGATCGATACAGGTGCTTATCGCGCACGGTAGGCGCGCCGTTCAAGGTAGAGGACGCCGTGCCCGGCGGCCCGCCATGATGTAGAAGTGTCGTACTCGGGTTTCTTACCGCCGATCGGCGCAGGCGGGGCGTCAGAGCCGACGATACTTTTTCGGCGGAATCTTGATGCGATGCCCCGAGTCGAGATCGGTGAAGATGTGCCAGACGGCATCGTGGGTGTCGTGCACCGCAACCTCCATCCTGTGCCCCGCTTCGTACGTGTATTCTTCCATCGCAAAGCCGTGGTCCTCGTTGAGGACGGCGTCGCCGAGTTCGCCGCTGTGCGGCTCAGTGACCTCGATCTTCCATGTTTCCATCGGCGTGTTGGGTTTGACCGGCAAGGGGTTCACTTTTCTGCCGCAGCGCCGTTTCGACGGCTGCGTTCGGCGAGGATCCGCTGCGCCGCCTCGGGCGGCACTTCGGCGTAATGGTCGAACTGCTCGGCGTGCCGCCCGCGCCCGCCCGTGAGCGAGCGCACAGCCGTCCCGTAGCGGTGGAGTTCCTTCTGGGGGACGCGCGCCCGGATGATCTGAAAGTGGCCGGCGGTCTCCACTCCGAGCACCTGTCCGCGGCGCGAGGAGAGGTCGCCGAGCACCGCGCCCACGCAGTCGTCAGGCACGGTCACGCTGACCGATTGAATCGGCTCAAGCAGGCACGGTGACGCGGCGAGGAAGCATTCCTTGAACGCGTGGTAGCCGGCTACCTGAAAGGCTATGTCCTTCGAATCCACCGGGTGCATCTTGCCGTCAAAGAAGTCGACTTTCACGTCCGTGACCCGGAAGCCGGCGAGCACACCTTCGCGGCAGGCGGTCGCCACGCCTTTCTGCACGGAGGGAACGAAGCCGCGGTCCACGTTGTTTCCCACCAGCGACTCGGTGAATTCCACGCCATGGTCGCGGGCGGCGGGTTCGATCCGCATCCAGACTTCGGCGAACTGGCCCGCGCCGCCGGTCTGTTTCTTGTGGCGGTACCTCGATTCCGCCCGACCTCGGACGGTCTCGCGGTAGGGGATGGCGGGTTCCTCGAGGGCGACCTGCACCCCGAAGCGGCGGGCGAGGCGCTCGATGATCACCTGGAGGTGGATCTCGCCCTGGCCCGACGCGATCGTCTGGTGCACCTCGTCGTCGACTCGGTAGAGGAATGTCGGGTCCTCGAGGTGCAGCATCGCGAGCCCCGTCGCGAGTTTGTCTTCCTCACCCTTGGAGCGCAGCCGCAGCGCGGCGTGGATGTTTGGGCGCGGATACTCCACCGTCGGCAGGCTCACCGGAAAGCGCGGGCTGCAGAGGGTGTCCCCGGTGTGAGTGTGGCGCAGCTTGACCACCGCGCCGAGGTCGCCGGCCCGCAGGGACGCTACGGGAGTGCGTTCATGGCCGTTGAGGACGTAGAGCTGCCCCATCCGCTCCGTCCCGCCGCGGCTCGTGTTGAGCAGCTCATCGCCGGTGCGCACCGCGCCGGCGAATACCCGGAACAGCGAGAGCTCGCCCACGCCGGGCTCGTTCATCGTCTTGAACACGAAAGCCACTGGTTCCGGATGGTCCAATGGCACCGTGCCCGGAAGTCCGCCCGCGTCGCGGGCCGGCACTTCGGCGCGGTCCAGCGGGGAGGACCCGTACTTGGCGATGAAGTCGAGCAGGCGTGCGACGCCGACGTTGGTTTCCGCCGAGACGGCGAAGAGCGGTACCACGACCTGCCTCTGGATCGCACGGTGCAGGCCCGCGCGGAACTCGTCCTCCGTGAGCAGTCCCTTCTCAAAGAAGCGCTCCATCAGGCCGTCATCCGCCTCCGCGACGTACTCGATCAGCTCGCGGTGCAAGGCCTGCACGCGGTCCGTCAGCGCGCCCGCGGGTTCCTCCGTGTAGGCGCCCTTGCCGCCGGACTGGTAAACCGCGACGTCGTTGCGCATCACGTCGAGCACGCGGCTGAAGCCCGGTCCCGCGTCGAGGGGCAGCGTCAGCGGGAAGACGTTCCGGCCGAAGTGCGCGCGGGCGTCGGCGAGGACTGCGTCAAAGTCCACGTGGGCCTTGTCGAGGGCGTTCACCACGATGATTTTAGGCAGGCCGAAGTGCGTGCAATAGTCCCATGCCGCGTCGGTGCCGATGCCGAGTCCGTGCGCGGCATTGATCGTGATCAGCGCGGAGTCGCAGACCCGCATGGCGCCGAGGCCCTCGGCAAGGAAGTCGCCACAGCCGGGGCAGTCGAGCAGGTTGAGCTTCCGGCCCAGCCAATCGGTGTGGAGCAGGGAGCAGTGGACGGAGATGCCGTGCTGACGTTCGCTGGCGTGATAGTCTGAGATCGTGCTGCCCGCGGCGATACTGCCCATGCGGCCGATGCGGCCGGAGCAGGCGAGCATGGCTTCCGCAAGCATGGTCTTGCCGGAGGAAGCGTGGCCGACGATGGCGAGGCTTCGGAGGTCCTGCGACGTGGGTGCGTTCATCGACGGTTCGTAGGGAGAGGAGCGGTCCCGCGTCTAGCCGGCGGGTGGGCGTAAGCTTATGCGAAGCGCCCGTTCCGCGGCTCCGCGGACCTTGCGAGACAGTGCGCGGTCCTTGCCCGGCGTGCGGTGACGTCGGAAGACAACGCGGTTGATTGTTCCTGCGCCGGCGCCAACTTGGCCGCGTGATTCCTTTCCGGAAAGGGCGCCGCGCCGCGGCGCTGGCCGCGGTTTTGGCCGCGGTGGCTGCCGCGCAGGAGGCGCTGAATCCTCCCGTGCCGCTGTTGCGCGCCGCGTCGGGTGCCGTGTCGGCCGGAGAAGAGGCGGCGGCGCTTGTCACCGCGCGCCGGGCTCACGACCTGGGCCTGCCAGGTGTGGCGGCGGACCTTTACCGGAAAGTCCTGACGGCAGGCGCGAGTGAGCGTGGACCGGTCGCCCTCGCCCTGGTTTCAGCGCAACTGGACGCCGGGCGCTTGGAGGAGGCGGAACGCACGCTCGCGGAGTTCGCGGACCCACTCTCCTCGAGGTGGCGTCTGCGTTCCGGCCTGCTGGCGGCGCAGCAACGGCGCTTTGATCAAGCGCGGGCTGATTCCGCGGCCGTGCGCGAGGCGGATCTTCCGGCGGAGGAGGTGCCGTGGCTCCATTTTCTGCAGGCGGAGGTGCTGGCGGGGCAGGGGAGCGAACTCCCCCGGGCGCGTGATCTTTACGCTAAGGCTGAGGCGGCGGCCCGTTCCGAGATGGCCCGCGCGCGTTTCGCGCTCGCCGGTGAGGTCCTTCGTCTCCGGCTGGGTGCGCCGCGTGAGGCCGACCTCAAGGCTGCCAAGGATAATTACGAACGTTATCAGGGCACGCCCGTCGGCTATGGATTCGCGCAGAATTACGCGGTCGCCCTGGACGCCGTCGGCCAGAAGGGGCAGGCGGTTTCGTTCCTGCAGGGCGTGCTTGTCGGCCTGCCGCGGCAGGAGCGCGTCTGGTGGGACAAGCTGCGCCTCGTGCTCGGCGTCATCGGCGATCGCTCGCGGAACGGCGCGGGGCGCAACGCGCTCGGGCAATTGCTCGAGACCGGGGCCGACGCCGCGATGCAGCGGCAGGCCCTGCAGATCCTGATCGGGGAGTCTTCGGCCGAACCGGAGCGGGAACACTTCCGCGCTTTGCTCGGCCGACTGATCGCGCGTCAGCCGGATCATCCGGTCAAGGAGGCGCTGCTGTTCATGCGGGCGCAGCTCGCGTTGGCGGAGAAGGATTTCGCGCAGGCGGAGGAGGATGCCAACGGACTTTTGCGGCAGTTTGCCTTGTCCCCATTGCGCGCCCACGCGCTGGCGGTGCTTGCCCAGTCCGCATGGGAGCAGCGGCGATTCCGGCTCGCGGCTGATTTTTCCCAGCGCACGCGCGCCGAATTGCGGGGCCTTGCGGCGAACGGACCCGAATCCACCGCGAATCGCCGGCTGCAGTCGCAACTGGGCATCATGGAGGCGGAGGCGTGGTACCGCGCCGGCTTGGCCGCGGGCGACCGGGGGGATTTTCGCAGCGCCGCCGACGCCTACGCGGGCGTGCTGCGGGGTGGCGTGTCCGACCTGCCGACCCCGCGCGTGGGCGGTCTCATGCTGCAGCGCGTGTTGGCGGAGATTCGCGCGGGTTCGGCCGAGGCGGGCAAGGTGCTGGATGAGTACGCCGCCGACCAAGCCTTCGACGCCGCGAGCCGTTGGCAGGCGGAGTGGGCCTTGGCCCGTGCTCTACAACTGCGGGGAACGGAGGGCGTTCGCGAGGCCTACGACCGGGTGAACCGCCTTCTTGTCGCCGACGCGGCATCGCCCGCCGGATCGGCGGTAAAGCCCGAGCTGCGGGTTCGCATGTCGTGGCTGCAGGCGCGGCTGTCGTTCGACACGGGAGACCTTGAGCGCACGCTAGCCCTCGTCGAGCGCCTGGTGTCCGCTCCCTCGGCCGCGGATGCGTCTTTGCGGGCGGAAGTGGCCGGCACCTCCACCCTGCTGCGGGCGCGGGCGGAATTTGCGCTTGGGCGGGAGCCTTCGGCCCTCGAGACGCTGCGCCGCCTGCGCACGGATTTTCCCCGGAGTGACGCCGCGGCCTCCTCCTATTTGATCGAGGCCGAGCAGTATGCGGGGCGCGAGCAGATCGACAAAGCCCGCAACGCGCTGATCGCCCTGACCGACCAGCCCGACTACCGCAGCAGCGAGTACGTTCCCTTCGCGCTCTTTCGGCTGGCGTCCTTGGCCGAGCGACTGGGGCGTCCGGAAAACCTGCAGGAAGCCAACAAGCGTTTGGAGGAACTCGTGGCTCACCCGGCGGCGAACGGCCAAGCCGACCTCATCTTTGCCGCTCGGCTCCGCCAAGGTGACATTTTTCGCAAGCTCAACGACTTCGACGCTGCCGGCCGCGCTTACGAGGACCTCATTAACCGGTATCCGCGGCGACCTGACGTGGTTCTCGCCCAGCTTGCGTTGGCCGCAACCTTCTCCGCCCGCGTTTCCTCTGCCGACGGGGGAGCGGCCGGGCGTTCTCATGCGGACAGCGCGCAGCTGATATATGAGCAGCTCCGCGATCGTGTGGACGCGCCGCGGGACGTTCGGGTGGAGGCGGGTTACAATCTGGGGCTGCTGCTCGCGCGTCGTGGCCGACCGGAAGAGGCGGTCTTGGTCTGGTCGCGGGACGTCGTCGTGCCCTTTTTGCGGGAGGATGCCCGTCCCTTCGAGCCCGATGCCAAGCGGCCTTACTTCCTGGCGCGCACGCTCCGCGACCTGGGCGACCTTTTGGAAAAGCTCGGTCGCCTCGACGAGGCCCGCGAAGCCTATCGCCTGTTGCTCGATAAGCGGCTGCCGACCGGAGAGTCCGTAGCCCGTTCCCGGCTGCAGCAGCTCGGCGCGAATGCTCCGGGGAAATGACTTTGCCTGCGTCCGACTCCTGCCAAACCTGCCTGAAAAATGCCCGCAAACGACCTTAACCTGATCGCCCGCGGCGGCCCGATGATGTGGGTCCTCGGCGCCCTCGCTT
>JACCEC011662647.1_pt1 | contig 14860 bp, 8 predicted proteins | sample 7450121 | NCBI WGS metagenome assembly JACCEC01 (sample SAMN15323455, study PRJNA562643) | freshwater metagenome | isolation source: river surface water | place: USA:Blue River Watershed | collected 2017-08-18 | reverse complement strand
ATTGCAAACGGCGGCGGATACTGAGGGGGGTGTTCGGGTCTTAGATTTTGGGGGGTCGTTGGGAAGTTCGTTTTTTCAGCATCGAAAATGGATTACAGATTTTACAGATGTTTGGTGCGTGGTAGAGCAAAAGCATTTTGTAGAAGCAGGAAAAAAAGAGTTTGAAAATAATACATTAAAGTTTGAATATACAATACAAGAAGCAGCGCGAAAATATAAACCTAATATAATTTTGTTTAACAACGTGCTGCAATATTTAGAAAATCCTTTGACTTTTTACCGCGAAGGGAAGCGTTTACTTTCCATGAAATACGTTTATTTGGGTCAAACGCCTTGGATTGAAGGCAATTTTGATAAAATTACGCAACAAATGGTTGCCCCAAAAATATATGAAGCCTCTTATCCTTGCCATATTTTTGCTAATGACGGGCTTTGGCACTCGTTACTGAGGGGGGGGCGGCAGGTGTTATTTGAAGAAAAAACACGATATGGACGTTATTTAGTGGGTAATTTACCGCTTTTTTTTAAAGATGTTTTATTAGAAAGCTGCGATTGTTAATATTTTTTTATGGAAACCTTCACTTTAAGCGAAGGTTTCCATAAAAGCATTATATTTTTTAATATTTGATATTAAAAAATTACATATTGATTTTAAATTTTAATAAAAAATTACAAAAAAATTGTATTTTTATCCAACAAAGCATTTTTTGACAAACTACCCTTTTTTCATGCTTCAAAATGTCTTATCTTTGCATTTACAAAACATACTATTTAACTATATTGCAAACTACATTTCAAAAAAATTTTAAAGATTAAAGTCCCACATGTATTCTTTTCATTCTAATCCAAAAAGGATTATTATCCCCTTTTTGCTGTTTTTTTGCATAGCCATTAACAATATTTTTGCTCAAGAACCCTCTTTTGGTGGAGGTATCGGTATCAATTCTTTGCGCCTCGTGGCAGACAACAAAGAAGGTGCAACTACGCGTTTTAGCCCTACACAAGTGAGTTTGAATATTGATTACAACTTTCCAAACCAAACGAATATCAAATGGCTGCAAAAAATTTATAACCCAATTTTTGGCAATAATAAATTGCAACTCAGAGGACAGGCGATGATAAATCAATTCCGAATTAAGGTAGGTTTAGACAATTCGATTACTACTTTGGGCGCAAGCCTACTTTATTTTCCTTGGGTGCAAGACCCTCAAAAAAGAACAAATACCTTTGTTGAGTTGGGATATAAAGGTGGATTTAGTAATATATCAAATGACCCTTTTCATGGCTTTGTTATTGGAGTTGGCTCGCGTTATAATGTTGGAAATGATTGGTTTATACAATTAAATATTAGCTATACAACAGCCTTTAACGATTATTTAGACCGCATGGGCATACGTGGGTTAAGTTGGAGCAATCGAGATAATTATTTTTTAGCTAATGTATCTTTACTCAAATCTTTTCACACGCAAACGGTGAAAAAGCAGGTTGATTTAGCACGTGATTCGTTAGCGATGGCTAAAACTTTAGCCTCCAATGTTTCACAAAAAAGTAACTCTCTTTTAGAAAGAATTAAATTATTTAACATACAACTTCAAGAAAAAGAGGCAAAAGCAAAAAATGCTTTTGAAACTGCCAATAATTTGGAAGAGGCATTGAAAGACATTGCTTCAAAATTGCAGACCATTCAAAATAACAAAACAAATACGCAGCTAAGTGAAGCCATAGCACAAGAAACAGAAGCCTTAAAAACACAATTTTCTATTTTAGACCTTCATTCTTTTTTTGAACAAGAAGCACTTAACAATGAATTTTCAGTTAATCTGAAAAATAATATTGATGTATTTTATAATGATATTCAACAAGATATAACCATTACTAAACAATTACTTTGGCAAACTAAAGCGTTTGTGCCAACAAATAAACTCCTTAAAGAAGAAATCAGCAATTTATTTGTTATAAATGAAGCCAATATGTTGTTAGAGAAATGCGATAATGAAGTAATATTGATGCAAAAACGCATAGAAGAGCGACAAAATTTATTGAAAAAAATAGTTGCTATTTTTGAAAAAGTGAATATCAATAGAAAAAGCGTTGGTCAAAACTTAGAACAATTTTTCCAAGAAGTGCAAAATGCCAAAAGTGGTTATTAAAATAAGATGGAAACCTTCACTTTAAGCGAAGGTTTCCATAAAAAATTTAGGAACTATTGATTAAAATTGGTTGAATTATTAAATGATAAAAATATAAAAAATTTTAATTATTTATTTTTTCTACTCAAAAATGTGTAAATAGCAGGGACGACAAAAAGCGTCAGCACCAACGAAAACATGATGCCCCCCACGATTACCACCCCCAACGGAATACGACTCGTTGATGCCGCCCCCAACGATAACGCAATCGGCAACGCACCGAAAGCAGTCGCCAAACTCGTCATCAATATCGGGCGAAGGCGCAAAACTGCCGCTTCTACTACCGCCTCACGCCGATTCATGCCTTCTTCGCGCTTGTGATTGGCAAATTCGACAATCAAAATACCATTTTTTGTTACCAAACCGATGAGCATAATCATACCAATTTGAGAAAAAATATTGAGTGTGTTGCTTGTCAACGAAAGCGACCACATCGCCCCTGCCAATGCCAAAGGTACGGTCATCATAATCGTTAAAGGGTCTATAAAACTCTCAAATTGAGCCGCTAACAAAAGATAAATTAAAATCAAGGCTAAAAATAACGCAAAATTTGTATTAGACGAACTCTCTTTAAAATCGCGTGAAGCCCCCGATAAATCCGTTTGGAAACTTTCATCTAAGAGTTTTTTGGCGATTTCTTCCATCGCTTTTATGCCGTCTCCAATCGTTTTTCCATTCGTCAAACCTGCGTTAATCGTGGCAGACATATAACGATTGTGGTGATATAAAGCAGGTGGTTCGGCGGTTTCTTCCATTTTTATGACACTACTGAGGGGTATGGATTCATTACGATTATTGCGCACATAAAGCCGCGATAAGTCCGTAGGTTCGTCCCGATTGACCCTATCCACTTGCGCAATAATTTGATATTGTCGCCCATTCATCGTAAAATAGCCCGCTCGCCGACCACTCAACGCCGCTTGCAACGTCTCAGAAACGTCTGCCACCGTCAGCCCTAAATCGCGTGCTTTGAGGCGGTCAATCGTAACATTTATTTCAGGTTTATTAAATTTTAAATTTGCATCAACATTCATAAAAATGGGATTTTGTTTTGCTTCTTGCAAAAATTTTGGCAAAACCTCCCTAATTTTTTCAAAATCTTGATTCTGAATAACAAACTGCACAGGCAACGCCCCACGCGAAGAAAAACCTACCGAAATGGTTTGCTCTTGAACGGCAAAAATACGTCCTTGATTGAGTTGAGGTAACTTTTTGTTGAGATAATTAACAATTTCTTGTTGGGTTCGTTTGCGTTCTTCGGGGTCTTTGAGCGCGACACGCCCAAAGCCCGTATTCGAGCCACCCCCACCAAAGGGGCTATTCGCCGCACCAAAAACAAAACGCCTTTCAGGAATACTGTCGCGTAACATTAGTGTTACATTATCTACAAATCTGTCCATGTAATCAAATGCCGTTCCTTCGGGAGCAGTAAAACTAAGCCGAATACTACTGCGGTCTTCTAACGGAGCTAATTCATTTTGAAGGTTTTTTGTATAATGATAAATCATAAAGCTACAACCAATAACCACCAACCACTCCAACCAACGCACTTTCATCACCCCCCTCAGTAAGTACCGATAACCATTTTCCATGCCTTTAAAAAAGGGTTCGCTGAAATGATAAAAACGACTTGGTTTAGCATCTTTTCGCGTCAAAACGACATTCAAAACGGGGGTAATCGTCAAGGAGACAAACGCCGAAATCAACACCGCACCCGCTACCACAATGCCAAACTCCCGAAACAAACGCCCCACAAAACCCTGCAAAAAAATGACAGGCAAAAACACCACCGCCAATGTCAAAGAAGTGGCGATGACCGCAAAGAAAATTTCTTTTGAGCCTTCTCGCGCAGCGTCTTTGATGTTCATACCTTGTTCGAGTTTTCTAAAAATATTTTCGGTGACAACAATACCATCGTCCACCACCAAACCCGTAGCTAATACAATCGCTAATAAAGTCAATACATTGATAGAAAAACCAAATATATACATAATAAAAAACGCCCCCACCAAAGATATAGGAATATCAATCAACGGACGAAAAGCAATCAACCAACTTCTAAAAAACAAATAAACGACAATGACCACCAACCCAAAAGCTATCAAAAGCGTTTCTTCCACTTCGGAAAGGGCTTTGCGGACGTTCTTAGTGGTGTCGAAAACGATGTTTAATTCAAGGTCTTCTGACTGTGTTTTTTTTAATTCGTTGAGCCGTTTATAAAATTCATCTGCAATTTTGATGTAATTTGAACCAGGTTGTGGTATCAAAGCAAGGGCGCAATTCACCGCACCGTTGAGGCGAAAAGAATTTTCTTCGGTTTCGGGACCCAAAAGTACGTCCGCCACATCGTTGAGGCGCACAATGCCGCTTGCATCTTGTCGGATAATGAGTTGCCTAAAATCTTCTTCGCTACTCAGTCGCCCCATAGCGCGAATGGTCAATTCGGTATTGTTGCCATACACTTTTCCTGCGGGCAATTCCACATTTTCGCGTGTCAAAGCCGTTGAAATATCTCGAATCGTAATGCCAAAAGCGTTCATTTTTTCGGGTTTGACCCACAAACGCATGGCATAACGGCGCAAACCAAAAATATTTACCCCTGCTACTTCTGGAATAGTTTGGAATTTTTCGGCAAGTGTATTTTCTGCATAATCAGAGAGTTCTAATAAATTTTTGGTTTTGCTTTGCACTGCTAACACGATAATTGGGTCGCTATTGGCATCTGCTTTGGAGACGACAGGCGGCGCGTCAATATCTTGTGGCAAACTGCGCAAGGCTTGGCTTACTTTGTCGCGCACGTCATTGGCAGCAACATTGAGGTCGGCATCGAGATTAAACTCAACAGTAATATTACTTGACCCTGCATTACTTGACGAAGAAATGGTTTTGATGCCTTGAATACCGTTGATGGCTTTTTCCAAAGGCTCGGTAATTTGGTTTTCAATTACGTCTGCATTCGCGCCTGTGTAGCCTGTGCGCACCGTCACCACAGGCGGGTCAATCGCGGGGTATTCGCGCAGGCTCAAAAAAGTGTAACCCACGTAACCGAAAAGCAAAATAATGATGCTCATAACGGTTGCTAAAACGGGTCTTTTCAAGCTAAGTTCAGATATATTCATGCTTTTTGCATTTATAAATGTTTGATTGTTCGGGCTAAATTTATTAATAAAATAATCCGCATAGTTTCAAGATGCAATACTACGAAACTATACGGATTATTTTATCAATAGGGTAGTCAAAAATTTATTGCCATAAAATATGATACGCATTTTTGTAAGGTTTGTATTAAACCATCACTTAAAATTTTATAGCGAGAAAATTGATATATTATTTTTAAGTCAATATCAGATTTACCAATTTCTTTGGTTTTATCGAAACCTTCGCTTGAAGCGAAGATTTCAGACTGATAAAGTTTTTTAACGATTCAATTCTTTCAAAATCATTTGCCTAAAATCGCGCTCGGTGCGGTGCAATTTGGCGATTTTTTTAGCAGAAATTATTTTTAATAATTTTTCAACATATTTCTTCCTTATTTTCAATTCTTTACCTTGTTTGTCTAATTCGCTTTTTAACATTGCTTCGGCTTCGGCATCTGAAACGGTATCCATATTTTTTTTGGGAATATTGGCAGGTCGGACGGCTTGCAATTCGATTTGAAACGCTCTAAAAGTTTTCCAAAAAGCTATAGCATCTTGGTTTGGAATGGCTAACACTTCAATAAAATAATCAAAGTGTCTTTTAGCTAATGTCGCTTTCCCAACACTATCCGAAAAGTTGGGCAACGTGTAAGGGTCTTGTGGTAGGGGTTCGGGTTGCGCCGAAAGTACCGAAACACAACACAAGAAAATAAATATAATGAAATTTCTCATAATAATTTTTTTTAAAAAATTAATAGTTCATAATTCAAATTTGTTACCCCTCAGTAAGCTGCCCCTATTTAAGTCCTCCCCCTTTTTTTGAGGGAGGACTTATAAAATATTGATAATCAATTTATTTTTTGATTTCAATTTTTTTGATTTATTCAATAGTTTCTAAAAGCCTATGATAAAACTGCGAGGGGTGCAATACGGCAATTTTTACTAAGGCTTCATACAACATTTTAGCTTTGGCAAAATACTTGCTTCGCGCTTGTGGATTGCCTGTTTGATTGCCTTTAAGGTGGAAAAACGTAGCAAAATTAAACATCAATTCTTCGTCACCTTCCTCAATGAGTGGTTTCGGGGTGTCGTTTGAGTCAAGAATACGCGCAAAAGGCAAACTTTCTTCTAATTCATAAAATTCAATTTTATCTGCGGAAAGTTGCGCCAAATGCTGTTTCATCGTCATTTCTTCTAATAATTCGGGTACATTGAAGTTCCAGAATAAAATACTGTTTTGATGTGCTGCTACCACCATTTGTTTGGTAGGGTGCAATATCATGGCATCAGCTAAACGCGACTCATTACGCAATGAAATCATAAGGCGAGCAGTTTGAGTATGCCAAATTTTCAACTCTTTAGTATCTGAAATCGTAACAAGATGTTCGCCATTTTGCTCAAAAAACGCATCGTTTACCCGCTCTTGATGCACAAAAGTAGTGATTTCCTGCCAAGTTTTTGTGTCCCAAAGTTTTGCTGTTTTGTCAAAAGAACCAGATACAATTTTTGAGCCATCGGGCGAAAAATAGGCGATGCGCACCACATCTTTATGCCCCCTCAGTACCTGCACTTGTTCGGTAGTGGCTGCGTCCCAAACCCTGACAGTCGTATCGTCAGAAGCCGTTACTAAATATTTTCCGTCAGGGGAAAACTCCACCGAATACACCGCAAAATCGTGTCCTTTACAAGTACCTAACAATTTTTTTTCCGCTAAATCCCAAATTTTAACGGTTTTATCTTCGGAAGCCGTAGCCATTTTACGCCCGTCAGCAGAAAAAACTGCATCTAACACTTTACCTTCGTGCGCTGCAATCGTGAAATCTTCTTTATCTTGCTCCAAATTCCAGAGTTTAATGGTTTTATCTACTGAAGCCGTCAAAAGTTTGCGACCCGCCGGTGAAAAACGCGCCACCGTCACTTCCGCTTGATGCCCTCTCAAAACATTTACCTCATCAAAATTGAACGTACTATACACATATACCGCACTATCGCCACTTATAACCGCTACTTTCGCGCCGTCCTTCGACATAGACATATCTCGAATAAAATTATGGTTATATTTTAGCAATTTCTTTTGATGTGAATTAAAATCCCAAAGTTTAATACTTTCATCATTGCTACTCGTCAATATTTTAGAACCGTCAGGAAGGAAACGAACACAAGAAACCGGTTTTTGATGTCCGTAAAGTGTATATAAAGGTTTTGTTCCATTCAACTGCCAATATTCGGCGGTATTATCTGACGAAGCAAGCGCGAAATATTGACCATCAGGCGAAAAAGCAGAAGAAACAAAACGCTTACTCAATTCTTCGATGTTTTTTAAACTATCACCCGTATAACTATCCCAAATACGGGCGGTGTGGTCGGTAGAAGTAGTCAGTATTTTTGAGCCATCGGGCGAAAAACTCGCCGAAAGGACTGCGGATTGATGCCCTCGAATCGTCAACAGCAAACGCCGAGTGCCTACGTGCCAAACTTTGACGAGCCTATCCGCCGAAGCCGTTAGCAATTTTGAGCCATCAGGCGAAAATGATATAGCGTTGATAGGGGCTTTGTGCGCTTCTTTTATTTTAAAAAGCCATGTCAGATTACTCGGCGGCGGCGTTTGCTCATTTTGGGGTTGCTCGGTAGGTTGATTTTGTTTTTTCTTTGGCACTTCATAGACATATAGCGAAAAATCAGTGCCACTACTGCCAAAAGCAATCAAATCGCCTTTGGGCGAAAACGAAACACAACGCACCCCAAATTGCGGATTTATTGGAAAAACATGCGCTTGTCGGCTACTCATATCACAAATTTTCACTTTGCCATCTTTGCTAATGGCAATGAGGTGAGAGCCATCGGGAGCAAAGGCTAAAAATATAATTTCGTCTGTAAAGTCATCGAATACAAAAAGTTCTTTTTGTGTGCCAATTTCCCAAATTTTTACAATGTTATCAGCTCCTGCGCTCGCAAATGTTTTTCCGTCAGGCGATACCGTAAGCGCATTGATATTGCCCCGATGCCCCACAAAATTGAGGTAAATAGGCGTATCGTCTTGGTGCGCTACCTTCAAAATTTGTCGCCAAACTTTCGGGTTTTTCGGGTTGATGCGATACGCATACTCCGCCAAGCGAAAAGCCACAGTACGGTCTTTTTCGAGGCGCGACCTAAAAATCATGTCATTTGCCATCATTTCAAGCGTTTTTTCTTGCACTTTTTGACGCTCTTGCTCGGCTTTCTCTTTGGCTTGGTGCGCTTCGTCTCGCGCAAGTTCGGCAGCAATTTGGGCAACTTTAGCACTATCGCGCGCGCTTTTGGCTTTATATTCGGCTTCTACGGCAGCTATTTTTGCCTCGTCTGCCTTGTCGCGTTGTATTTCGACCTCTTTTTTTTGCTTTTCAATGCGTTTAAAAAGTGTTTGAATTTGTCCGTCAATGTAACGCGATTTTTCGGGCAAACAAGCGCGCGCCGATTGGTATTTTAACAAGGCATTTTTGTCGTCTTGCTTCTTAAAAAGTTGGTCTGCCTGTCGCAAAATGCACTCGCAATCGGCACAAGGAACACTTTTGGATTTTGGCTGCGCCAATAAAGGAGCAATCCAAATAAAAAACAATACAATTACAAGATGCCTATTGAGGGGGGTCGCCTCGTAAGTGGTAACATTTGGTCGATTCATTTTGGAGTCTGTTTATAGTTTTTTTAATCCATTAAACAATTATCAATATGAAATAATGGAAAACTCAACCTACATCAACTTTATATTTTCTCCTTATTTTCTATTTTTTGTATGAACTTACAAAATTTATCCTTAAATCGAAATATCAGGTTGAAAATAGGTGGTAACGTTTGATAAAATAAATTTTAAATAGTTTTATGTATTAAATTCGATTGAATCAGTTTTTAATACTTTATTAGTTTGTTTAATTTTTTATTTTATGAAATGAACAATTACTTACAAAAAGATTGTATATATTCAATTTTGGTTCTCAATTCCACGTTACTTGTGTCTAATACAAAAGCCTCTTTTAATGTGTTCAAAGCAATCAAACAATCTCCTGAGCGCAAAAAAGTCTCTGCATTTTGGCGCAACTCTTTGATTTTCTGCGCATGAAATTTTCGTAAATTATTTAATGCTTTTTCTTCTTGCTGCAAGGCAATTTTGCGCTCTTGTTGTGCTTTTTGTTGTTCTTCTAAGGCAAAAGTTTCTTTTTGTTTTGCTTGCACATAAAAATAACCTGCCAACACCGAAGTTGTAATAGCTACGGTAGCGATGATAGAAGCCGTACCGAGTAGTCTTCGCGCCCTTGCTGCGCTCGCTTCTGCTGCCTCGCGCAAGCGTTTTTCTTTTTCAGCGCGCTCGTTGATAGCTTGCAACTCGGCTTCGCGTATTTTGCGTTCTTGCTCGGCTTTCAAGATGCGTTCAACTCGTAAACGTCTTGTTTTTGCCTTCAATACAGGCGCGACTAATGTATCATGGCTCAATTCGTAAGTATAACCCTTTTGCATACTCGGTTCGGCACGTATCAAGTGACTATCTACTAAGGTGCGCAAAAGTTCGGGGCTAATGCCATACTGCCGCAAAATCACCCCTTCGTAAAGGCTCAAACGCCGTTCTTCTTCCTCAAAAACAAGCCCTTCCTCGATGAAACGGCGTGCTGCTAACTGGTCATCTAAATCTTCTATTCTCCCAATATGGTTTTCATAATAATTTTCGTACACCTTTTGAGGGTCGCTAATATCTTCTTTTTTAATGGTTTTCAATTGTTTATCTATAATTTTTTCTTCTATAGATTGACAAAGAATTTGGAGTTGGAACGATTCGATAGATTGCGTATCTTGATGCGTCAAAAAATCTAAAATATGGTCGAGGGCATCGTCTGTGTAGTCGAATTGAGAAGAAACAAAATGCGTACCGCGTTGATAAGCAGGGGCAAGTATCGCTTCTTCGGCAGCATTTCGATTGAGTGCCAAAAGTTCGTAACAGTGTTTTAACATATTGGGTAAATACGTACTCAACCGATTGAGCAAACTCATGCGGTCGGACCGAATTGCCATCAATACGCGCAAGGGAAAAGGGCGATACAACAATTTGATGTCTTCGTCTGAAATAGCGTCAGGCGTTTCGTCTAACAAATCTTCGAGCGCATCGCGGTAGCGCGAGGGAATAGTAGTAAAAAATAATTCGCCTAATTGCTGCCCAAAACGCTCGACTTCGGCAGTAGGATACGTAAAAAGTTCTTCAAATTGGTCGAATATTAACAAAAAACCCTGCTCCCCTTTCAGTTGCCGCGACTTTAACGACCTCCACAATGATTGGTCGTTAGGCAATAATTTTTCCAAAATAGGGCTAATACCCTGATCAACCCGCGCCCGCACAATAGTCGTAGGCATCTCTTGTTTGTTCTCGGTATATGCCCCGAATCGAATACTGAGGGGGGTAAAATCTCCGTCCTTTTCAATTTCGGGAATAATGCCCGCATTGATAATCGAACTTTTACCCAAACCAGATTTTCCATACAAAACCACAAGTTGTTCTAAGCGTAAAAGCCGATAAAGTTGCTTAATATCTTGCGTTCTACCAAAAAAAATATCTTTTTCAGTAGTTAAAAAAGGTTTCGCACCGGGGTAGCGGCGTATATTTTTGAGTTGTAAAGTTGTTTCCATTATTCGATTTTTGGGAATTGTTAGGCAATGGCTAAAAGTTTTGCATCTTCGATGAGGTCAATCGTAGAATTGGTAATTTCGGCATAAGCGGTTTTTTCATCGCGGCTATCCATAACGCCCGCCGCTATTTTCATGCGCAAACGATTGAAGCGGGAGAGTAACGACAAAGATAAACGAAATAGCTCATCATCTTTTTCTTCCACATAATCCATAATAATTTGTATGGCATCATTAGGTTTACCCTCTTTTAAGGCTTTTTCTGCTTTCGCAAATAAAGTTTGCCCCTGATTGTTTTCAGCACTTGCAATGTCTCTTAATGGCAAATCAAAATCTTCACATTTTTTCAATAGCGTATCTATAAATTCATGCACATTTTTGTGAATGAAATTCATATTAAATTGGTCTCGACAAAATGTTAATACTTCTTCTTTATTCGTTTGCGATGCCGCAAAACTTTGTACCTTATTGAAATCGCGGCGAATGTTCAAGAGCCTTAACAAAACTTGAAAATACCACCTATCAAAAGGCACGCCTACAAACAAAAATTGTTTGGCATTGTAAAGCGTATTTTTCAAGGCAGCAGGAATACCTCGCTGCGCGAAAAGCGATTCAAAATATTCAAATAATTCATTATGCGTCATTACCAAAGATTCTTCATCTTTGATGCTACCAAAAACGTTATATATCAATGGATTTTCATTGGAGATATGCTCAACGCTTGACGGTTTTTGTTCTTTTGAAAAATAATCGAACTGAAAAGTAAAGCCATTTTGCTCAAAAACACTTGGTACTAAAAGGTCAGGAGTACCTACAAGCCATAAATGAAACGGAATACGTGCCAATTTATTAAATAAACTTGGCGGTTTTTGAGCATCATAAAATTTCCTCAAACGGTTGCAAATGCGGCGTTTGTAACCTTCTTCAAACAGAAAAAGATTATCTTCCTCGTAGTAACGCAAAATACCCGCGCTATTTTCGATGTCTAAATGCTCAAATGCTACTTGGTGAATAGATTGATTATTTTCATTTAGATAGGCTTCCGCGCCCAAAATCAAGACGCATTTTTCGTCTCGAATGTCGTCTATGAGCAGTTCCCAATCTAATTTTTTGGTGGTTATCATGGAGTTTGGATTGTTTATGGTTTTTAAAACGCTAAGATACGTTTTTTTGGATATGTATGCTAAAAATTGTCTATTAAATTTATGTATATATTTTTAATATATGTTTAAAAATTTAACAGTCAAATAATTGATATTAGATAAGGTCAGCCTTACCCCCCCCTCAGTAGCTGCATTTCATAAACGAAAAAAGACCTTACAAGTTTGCACTTATAAGGTCTTTTTTCTAAAAATTGAGAAAATAGATTAATAAGACCAAAGGTCATGTTCCCAATTAAAAATTTCTTGCTTGATTTTTTCTCCTTCTAACAAGATGTCCACACCTGAATAAATATCTTGCAAACGGCGATTTGTCACATTAGACTCTTTATAGATATAGCTTGAAAAGCGGCGTTGCTCAAAGAGGTCTTCCCATGAAAGTGGGCTTGCGTCATTGCCATCGGTGAAAACTCTATGACGTGCCAAATATTCGCGGCAATCGGGGTAGTATATCCAAAAAAGTACTTTTTCAAACAAAAACGCGCCCGTAGTAGGGTCTTTTTCTTCTTTGAGTGGTGCTATACCCAAAATACGCACAAACATACGCGAAGACTCTTTATCAAAAAACCACAATTCCTTGATACGAAAACGTTTTACATCTTCGGGATTGAGTTTATTATAAACAGGTTTTGGTTTTTGTTCATACGTAACAGGGTCGAAAATCATGATAGTATCCACACTCGAACCAATAGAGCGAACCTCATCGCTTTTAAGTTTATAGTGGAATTTATCGTTTTCTACGCTATACGCCTTGATACCGACCACACTATCCTTGATGCCATTTAGTAATATTTCAATAAATGGTTCTTCGGGATACAAGAATGGAAGGTTAATTTTTTCGCGCACATCAATCACACGCCATACATATTTTTGCCATAAGATGTCGGCTTGGCGTGTATGTTCGTAGGGCAAAACGATTTTTTCCATCGTCATTTTGTCCTCTACGATGCCGTCAAGCGGACGGTCAGCGTCTGGTGGAGGTAAATCGGTTTTTGGTTTCTCCTCTTTGGGTGCTTGTTGAGCGCGAGGAGCAGTAGCGGGTGGTGCTGAGGGCGCATTAGTTGGGCTACTCGGAAAATTATCATTGCTTGGCGTGGTAGCGGGTACAGGGTCGGGCGTGGAGCCGGGAAAAACATCTTCCGCACGAACATCACCCGGTCTTTGTGCCATTGCTATACCTGCGGTCAGCGTGAATAAAGCAGCCGCAAGCCATCTTTTTGTTTTTTGCATCTTTTTTTCAGAAAATTTCATGCTGAATTTTAATGGATTGGCAATTTGTAAGTGAATGAAACAACATAATTTATAAAAAATAATAAAAATTATGCTATTCCTAAGTTTTCTCTATTATAATTTTCTTTTCTTAAATTATATTAAAAAATTTATTTTGTGTTTTACTGTTTTTTCCTTATAGAAAGAAAAGTGTGCAAAATACGGATAATAAAACGTGCCAATGCTTATTTTTAGTGTTGTTGTTAACATTTTTTTTTGAAATTAACATTCACACAAAATAGCATTGGCACGTTTGAGTTTATGAACTCTAAATATTCACTAAAAGAGTATTTTATACCCCCTCAGTAAGCAAGGTTCTATTTATCGAACAAAGAATGACATGGAGCCTAAGTCACGAGCAGCAGCGTCACCAGGGCAACGACCACGAATATTTAAGAAGAAATATTGGTCACCTGGTTTTGCAGCTTGTGCTAAACGCGCACATTTATCATTAAATTTGTCCCCTGTATTTTCAGCAGGTATTGGGTCTGCACGTTTTGGCGAATGTATCATTTGGAAACTTTGAATAGAACATTTAAGGTCAAAGTCAAAATTTTCTAACTTAGCATAAAGGAATGACATTGCACCCATTTCGCCACTACCAACACCGCCACCACGCTTACCATTAGCGAGATAAGCAACAGGGTCAGGTACAGCTTTCACGCGGAATTTCTTGCGAACAGGTGTAGGACCTCCATTTACAACGATGAACGCCTCTCCTACTTTCGATACTGTTACAATATAATTGTTAGCATCTTTTTTTGAGACCGTACAATTTTCGCCAGTTACATTGATAGCATTGCTTGAAATACCCGTAGCTGAAACCGCAATAGGATTTTCTACACCAATGTAAAACACGTTCATTTTTTCTGCTGAAACAGTTACTGACGGCGCACCAACTTCATACTCAAATTCGATTGGTTTAGCGTTCTCGGTAGCTCCTGTAGTAGGGTTTCGGATAGATGCAGTAGCTGTCACTTTGCGTTTGCCAAGCGAAGTACCTGTTTCTGAAAATTGTGCCATACCGTCTTTTACGGGTAATGACTGACCATTAACAGAAATGCTTACGCCTGTACCTGGATTTGAGCTATACGCTGCCAAATAAACATCGGCTTCAAATTTCTCATTTTGGTTGATATAGCCTTTTTTAGGAGCTAAAGCCACCAAGAATTTATCAAATTTGATATCCGTACCACCTACTTTATTAAAAAAGTAGTTCAGTAAAGCTGTTTGCGAGGTTTTAGCGTCTGCTACCAATTTAGTAAGGGTTGGCATTACAGCAGCAACAGGCATTTGTTTGAACTTGTACTCAGTCCAAGTTTTAGCTTTTGAGTCCGAAGCAATTGAGTCAATTTTCAGAGCGATACTAGATTCTATGCTTTTCCTGTCTGCATCAGGAATTAACTTTAAAAATTTAGCACGAGTCTCCTCTATTTTTTTCATTAACTCATCACCATTGCCT